>JGI12316J15309_10004339_pt1 | contig 41684 bp, 39 predicted proteins | sample MarCyaLeptolynsp_FD_15309 | JGI IMG/M metagenome (IMG submission 15309) | reverse complement strand
CTTCCCACTCGCTGGGAAACTAACTGAATGGAAACCCACTGAAAAGGTGGTTTTGCTCTGCGAAATCAACGCTTCCCACTCGCTGGGAAACTAACTGAATGGTAAACAAGTCGGTGGCGGGTTGACGACCAACCCGCACAAAACTTCCCACTCGCTGGGAAACGGTTGGGTGCCGAAGGCGATATACCCGTCACCCGTCACGCTTTCCTCCCGCTTCCGTCTTCCCCTCTCCGTCCTTCTCCGTCTCCTCTGCCCGATTCGCCACAAAATTCGCCCACATCACATAGCCCGACACCCCATCCCCCTGACGCGCCGCATGATGGACAAACTCCCCCTTCGCCGAATAGGGCACTCCATTACGCAGCGCCCTGACCTGGGACTGACTCTCCAGGCCAAAGCGCGCCTGAATCTCCCGGTCACCTACCTTTGAATCCGCCAGCAGCTGATTAATCTGCTCCAGGGTCTGCCGATCTTTAACGCTATCGTGACCTGCGATCTTCGCTGCCCCCACCTGCCGCAGGCTGATGCCGCAGCTGCCCAGCCGCCGCAGCCGCTCCCCCGCCGTCGGGTTCGCCGTGCGGTTGAACACCTGAGCGTTCTCCCCCAACTTCTGCTCCTGAATCGCCTTCAGCAGAATCTGATAATCTCCCTGAGCCTGCTGCGCCTGGGGCTGCAGTTGCTCGGAGAGGCCGCTGAAGTTGCCGCTCTGGATCGCCGCGGCAAAGCGTCGTGGTGACTCGCCATCCACTGCACCGATGCCGTCCTCAGATTGAGCCAGGACGCTCGCCAGATCGCTTTGCAGTTTCGCTTGCAACTGGACGCTCTCCAGGGCCGTCTTGGGAATCATCCCAGCAATGGCACTCTGGATGAAGGCATTCGGCTCCAGCTGCGTCAGGGCATTGACATCAGCCAGCTTATCGTCAGCGAGCAACTGCTGCACCTGGGCGCTGCCCGCGTCTCCCAGGCAGGGGGCCAGCAGCTCCCCCACCACCGCCTGCACCCCCTGGCGCTGGCGCTCCTCGCGGGTGCGGGCCAGCTTCCAATCGGTCAAAGGTGTCGCCACCAAGGGCGGGCCGAGGGCATGTTCGCTGTCCTTGCCCGCCTGCAGCTGGAAATTGAGCTTCAGCTCGGCAAGGCGATAGCCCTTATCCCCAGCGAAGGGTTCCTTGTAGGTAGTATCAATACGGCTGCAGAAGACCGGACGCGCCACCAGTGCCCCCTGGCGCAGCAGCAGCAGGGGCGGGGTTTCCTCCTCCTCACCGATCTGGGTCAGGGTGGCCAGGTTCTCCGCCAGGTGGGTGATGTCGTGCTCCTCGTCATAGAACTGCAGCGACAGAGCGAAGGTGCGCCGTCCCAGGCGCGAGAAGTTGGCGCCGCTGCAGACGTGGTCGGGATTGCGCACCTGCCATTGGGCCGAATTCTGATGGTTCACCTCCGAGGCCCAGACCCCCAACCATTGGCCGATGCTCATCTTCTGACCCTTGTAGGGCCCCGTGAGATGGGTGATGCTGATGGCTGTGGGATCCGGTTCGCTGCGGGGACGCTGGCGTTGGGCCTGCAGGGGAGAAGGGCCTTTGGCGATGGCGATGGCGCGTTTAGGGCGGGCGGGTGCTTTGGCTTTGCTGGTGGTTTTGTTATCTTTATTCTCTTTAGCTTTGGCATCCGTGGCTTTAGCCGCTGCGTCGGTTTTAGCAGCAGCGTTGTCTTTCGTCTCGGTGGGTTTTATTGGATCGGTGTCGGGCATGGGGATGCCTCATTTGCAGGATTAGATGTAATGTACTATTTCTGCGACTTCATTAAGCGTGCTGCAATGTCCCGCAAGATTGTATCTACTTGTTGCTTGGGGATTTCAAAATCAGTGTTGTGCAGGGCTTGCTGAACCGTGAGGGCCACTGTTTGGGTTGTTTCCAGTTTGTCTGAAGTGTCTGCTGCATCGTAAAGACCCATGACAATGATGCCTAAAGCCCTAGCAGCCGTGAGGCGAACGAATGAGTGGTTGTCGTTGAGGGTTGCGATCAAAGCAGGGATAGCGTCTTTGGCCGCCGCACCCATGTTTGCCAGGGCCGCCGCCGCAATACTGCGAACGGCTAAGTCCTCGTCATTGAGGGTGGCAACCAGAGCTGGAACCGCTGTGTAGTCGCACTGCTCGAATACCCTGATTTGCCGAAAATTCTCGATAGCGATTTCCAGGCGCGCCCTCACCTCCACCTCATCTGCACACCATTCCCCGGCAAGTGCTCCAGTTGTCGCCAGCATCGGCAGCGAAATCCCCAGCGCCAGGCCAGCGAGCGGCCAGGTTAGGATTCGCGAAGTGCGTTGCAGAAGGTATTGCATCTGAACTGAAAAGAGAGTGCAGCCAACGAGTGTCACCCCATTGTCACCCAACTGGGCATCAAAGGGTACCCCTTGTGACACAACGCGTTGAGATTTTCCAGGCTCAACTGTATTCAATCATCTCCCTGGCATGCTTCCATCTATGTGCAGTATTGCTCCGTGTTATCTGACATGGGCTGTCCATCGCTTTCAGGGTAGAAAAGATCCGGGTCGGTTTGGAGCAGGGTCGTCATGGCGCTTTCTCCAGGGAAGGGGTCTGTTACCAGGGTACCTGATTGAGATGGGCTTTGGACGCACAGTTCTTTGTGAGTGCTTCTGATTCTACTCGCTGTCGGCAGCCGCTGCGGCTTCCCCGACGGCCCGCTCCAGAATCGCTTTGGCCCGCAACAACAACACCTGAGCGTGCTGTGCTTTGTAGATGGCGATCTCCGCCATTTGAGCATCCCCGTCAGTTGCTGCCAACGGTTGAGGCAGAGGATTTTCGCTTTGCCAGGTGACGGGGATGGCGTGTTTGTCCCTGCTGTCCCTGCGTTGCTGGAGTTCAGCCCGTTCTCGAAATGAGAGAGATCGCACCAACACCCCCAACAACTCAACCGCCTCTGCCGGATCGGGATCGGGGCCAGCCCAGCGGTCGTGGATAAAGCGAACCAGATCGACGTCGCCGCCGGAGAGGGCCAGGTTAATCTCCTGGGAGGAGTAGCGGCTGTTATGGCAGGCGAGGGAGCGAAACAGCGGCAGCAGATAGGTGAGGGCATCGCCCAGATCCTCTAATCCGGCAATGAGACTGTTGAGCACCTGCTGGGTTTCAGCAGGCAAGAGGCCACCGTTGGCATCGGGTACAGGGGTGGATTGGCTCATGTTTTTCTCCTGATGTGAATTTATAACGATTGGCCGCTCTGCTGCTGGTACTGGCGCCAGACCGATCGGCTGTAGGACGCAATACTGGGATAGCGGTAATGCTGGCCATTTTTGGCCCGGTAATACTGGGGTCGGGTGGAGGTGTAGAGATTGGCGTTGCCCGAGTACCAGCGGCTGGCGACGCGCAGCACGGCGGTGTGCTCGTCTCCTGCGGTGGCCTGCAGTTCTTGCTGCCAGTACTGGCGCAGCTTGTAGTTCACAATGCGCAGCTGCACCTCTGGCTGGGAGAGGAACTGTCGTTTGCTGGGGGCATAGCCCAGGGCTTCTTTTCCCCACGCCTTGACATTGGCGGGCATCAGCTGGGCGTACCCCAGCGCCCCCGAATGGGGATTAACGCTATTGAATTTGCCGCCGCTCTCCTGACCGATGATGGCGCGGCGCAGAGCCACCAGATTGGCAGCCGGGGAGCGATCGCTCCCCGGTGCTGACATCGGCTCAGCCGGTTGAGATTGCTCGTGCGGTTCCAGTTTCCTCACCTGCCAGTGCAAGGGTTTGGCCAGGGCCACCAGACCGCGCCGCACGAGGGTGCGTCCCAGGTCGGCAGTCCCCAGGAGGGTGAAGATGAGGACAACCGGCAGCAGGCGATGGACGATGGTGTAGGCCGGGGAGACCACCACATCATCAAAGCTATCGTCAGGCAGGGCCGGCAGGGCCGCATCAATGTCGGCGCGCTCCTCTTCGAGGAACTGCTGGAGCAACTCTTGGGGGGTAGGTGGATCGCGGGTGAAGTAGTCAGGCATTGGGGTGTGGGGGTTGGGGTGTGGGGTGTGGGTGAGAGGAGGGAATGGGGAACGGGGAACAGGGAACGGGGGGAAGGAGATTATTTTTGGCTGGGGAAGAGGGTGTCGCGTTTGGGAACGCTGACGTCGGTGGGCAGGAAGCCGCCGATGGCGACCCGGGCCAGGTTGAGGGGAACCGGCAGGCCCTGGCGTTTTCCGGAGGCAACGCCCCCGGTGACATCAGCAAATGAGAGATGAAGATGGGGGCCGCTGCCGCTGCCCGCTTCGGGGGTATGGGAGGGGGCAGCAGCGATGCCGATGAGGGTGCCAGGTTGAACCCATTGGCCGTCCTGGTAGGCTTCATGGTTGTGACAGAACTGTGCCATGTGGATTTTCCCAGCTTTGAAATAGCCTTTTTGGCTAATCAGACGAATGGTGAGGCCGCAGCCGTGAGTTTGCTGCGGTTGCAGCACCACCACCTGGCCGGGGAAGGGCGCAAACAGATAGTGAGTGTGGGGGTGCGTTTTACCGTTGCTGTCGCGCACGTAGGAATGCTGGGGACACTGGAGGTCGATGGCATCGTGGAATTGGGAGGTACCATCGCTTTTGCGGCGCCAGCGGCGAATGTCAGTGACGCTGCAGGCATGGCCGAGGTGGTTTTTGATCTGGGTGCCGATTTTGTTAACGGCATTGCCAGAGATAAGGTTTTGGGGAAAGATCGTGCTGGCCCAGCTGCGGGCGATGTCTCGATGGGTCTGAAAGGCATGGCCGAGGAAAGAGTTTTCGGTGGAGCGGAAGGTCATCTTCACTGCAGGGGTAACAATCAACCCCAAGGTGAGGGAGCCGACAATGCCCCAGAGGAAGAGAGTGACGGTATTGCGCTGGGCAATGGCCCCGTCGCGGCTGGAGATCGCCCCCACCAGATTAGCCTGCAACCGCTGCATGGCGGCAGCAATGGCCAGCGGTTGGGCCAGCAGGCGGCGTTCAATAAGAGTGAGGGTGTCATCAAGGGAGGGGCGATCGGGAGGGAGGCCAAAGTCTGGGTGATCGCGAAAGAACTGCTGCAGCTCGATCGGGGGCCGCTCCGGTCTAGGATAAGGCTCAACCGGCAGCCCCGCTGCCCGCCGCTGCCAGCGCTCGTCCTGCTCGGCGAAATAATCGGTCACCCGCTGGCGCACGCGATAGCCCTGGGCCTGGAGTTCGCCCTCAGCGGCTGCCATGGTGCCATGCTCAACCCCCAGCACTTCGCCCTCGCGGATGTGGCCGCGCCGCTTTTGCCAGAGCTGCCAGAGATCGTCAACATAGTCTTCAAATTCTATCCAGGCGTTCTCCCATTCATTGTCCCCCCAGCTCCAGTGGGTATTGGGGCGGGGGGCGAGGGGGGCTGGTGTGGGAGGGGGGTCGGTCATGGTCGGTCTGTGAGTTGGGGTGTGGGAGGGGAAGAGGGGGCGGGGTGTGGGGTGTGGGGTGTGGGAGGGGAAGAAGGGGGAAGGGGTGTGGGATTGGAGGAGGGCGGAGGGGTGGGATTGGGAGGGGTGTTGGTGAAGTGGATGGTGACGGGGTTGCGTTCGCCTCGCTGGCGGATGTCGATGATGGCGAGGTGGGGGCCGAGGTAGCGCCACCAGGTTTCGGTGCCGTTGGCGATGGGTCGGGTGGTGTTGCAGGCAGGTTCGCCGAGAGCGCCCTGGATATCGAGCAGGCTGGGGTAGGTGACGCCAGTTTGAACGGAGCGGTAGAAATTGTAGAAGGTAGTCGGTTCGATCTCGATGGCGGCCTGGGGTTCGAGGGAGCCTTCAGGACAGACGGCCAGGCGGATGTCGTTGACCTGGCCTGCGGCAATGCCATCGGGGTCGAAGTGGGAGCCGAGTTTGCGGGCAGCTTCTGGGGCTACCTGGGTTATCGGTGCGGGGTTGTCGCTATCGTGGGGATGTTGGGCGTAGTGCCAGGCATCGCCCAGCCAGCGATTGAGTCTGAACAGGAGCGTCAGCAGGGGCCGATACTCGAATGCATTGTCGCTGTTGGTGAGGGCCGAGGTCATCGAGCCGAGCAACAACCACAAACAGAGCAGGCCAATGACCCCAACGGCACCGCCTTTAAACATGGCTGTGGCCTCATCAAGGTTTTTCGTTGAGGTTGTCGCCAAACAGATTATCCCGCTGCTGTTGCTGTTGTTGTCGGCGACGGTAGTTGTCGATCGGGGTACGAATAGTGGGTGCTGGGGGTGGCGGAGCGTCAAGGAGCGAGTCGGGGACGGTGAGTTGCAAGCCTCTGGCAAAGCAACCGGCCTTGAGGGTATAGCGGGAAGGATTTTGGGGATTGAACGGCAGCTCGCATTTGGCGCCGTCAAGTCCTTTGAATAGGGCAACAACTGGAAAAAAGACGCAGGTAATGGCGTAGATCAATTTGGCGGCAAGATCGAAAGGTCGCAGGGGACTGAACTCGAAATCGCTAAAAGGCCACCACCAGGGCGTGGGGTATCCGTGGTGGGTTGAGCGACCTCCGGGTCGGTGGTTGGCATTGGTCATGGCAAACTACTCCTGAGTCAGGTGAATGGGGGCGGACAGATGTCCGTTGAGGGTTGCCCGATCGGGTTGGGGCAGCGATTGAGCGCTTTGATCGAGGGCGAGCAGCGATTCGTATAAGCGGGTAGCCTGAGTGCTGCCCGCGCCGGGCAATTTATCCCACAGCACCCAGATGATTTGGGTTTTGTTGAGGCCGAGCTGTTCGCAGCGGCGGATGCGCGCTAGCAGTTGCGCTCGATCTAAGGTGGGGGTACTGGGGTCGTCGGCTGTCCAGGGGGCCACCTGGGCGGCCTGCTCTGGGGTGAGGCCATATTTCTTGTGGCCGATCAATTTGGCCAGTCGCAGTGCCAGTCCGTTTTCCTCAAAAGGATTTGCTTCTGCTTCTGCTTCTGTCGGCAGCACCGATTCAAGAGGGCTGTTTTGGGGGCGATCGGGGGTGGTTTTTGCTTCTGCTTCTGGGGGGGAGAGCGGAAAATCTGAAGCAGAGCCTGCTTCAACCTGCCCTGAAGTGTTGTGGGAAGAGAGTTTCAGGGATTGGCTCTGCAGAAGCGATGCTGCTGACGGCTCGCTTCTGTCGGCAGGGGTGCTGAAGCGCTCAGAAGCAGAGTCGCTCAAGCCATTGCTGCGAGGGAGCTTCTGCGACCCAGTGTCTTGAAGCGGCTCGACGGGTCGCGTGCTTCTATCGGCAGAGGGGTTGAAGCGCTCAGAAGCAGAGTCGCTCAAGCCATTGCTGCGAGGGAGCTTCTGCGACCCAGTGTCTTGAAGCGAACTGGCGCTCAGATCGGGGCGGTTTGAGGCTGAGGCGAGCCTTGCGGCTTCTGTTGCTTCTGGGGAGACCGGCTCAGAAGCAGGCATCGCCTCCGGGTCTGAAGGGGCCTCGAGACCCACCAGCTTGCCGTCTTTGAGGGTAACGCCAATGGCGGCAATAGCGGCGATGAGAGTGGCTCTGGCAATGGGGTGGCGCTGATGTTGCTTGACCAGGAGTTTGGCCAGCAGCAGTTTGGGCAGTTGATAGGATTCGGCCCAACGATAATCTTGCAGGAACAGGAGGTGGGTTTGTGCGCCCTGGGTGCTGATGGCCAGGGGATGCTGGGTTGCCTCTGCCAGGGCCTTGAGTGTTTCGTAGGGGCCGTTGGGGGCGGCCAGTCGGGCGGCGAGCGGTCGGTCAGTGATGATGTAGGGGTTTTTCAGCAGCAGAGCAATGGCATCAAAGCCGCCGTCGAGCTGTCCGTCTGCTTTCACGGTGAGCTTGCCAATGGCGAGCAGGCTGCAGGAGGCGCGGATATCGGCGCCATTGAGACCGAGGGCATCGAGGTTGGCTCCCTGGGTGCCCAGCACCAGGCGTACGTTCACCACCCGTCCCAGGGTGACCATAGCATTGAGGCAGCTGGAGACGTAATCTACGGCGGCGACCTGACCGCGAACGCGGGGCATCGTCTTGAGATGATTGTAGATAGCGAAATAGTCATCGACCAGGAGGATACAGGGGTGCAGCTGCTGGCGTTGGGCCTCGCTCATCTGCAGGCGCACCATCATTTCTTGATAGGTGTGGCGAATTTGGGCAATGATGTCAGAGAGGTCGGGTAGAGCGTAAGGTTCGTCTGCTTTTGCTGCCTGTAAGCAGCCGAACAGACCGGGGATGTGGGCTAACCCCAGCCAGCGATCGTTTTTGCAGCCTGCGATGCGAATGTCTGCCTCTGGATGGCGATCGAACAGGTAGGCGATGAAGGCGAGGATGGTGACGCTTTTGCCGACTCCGGGCGGCCCGATGAAGAGGATGGACAGGCGGGTGGCGGCACAGCGCTGGAGCAGCTGCTGTTCTTGAACCAGGGCGACTGCTTCATCCAGGCGGCCCTGGCGAAAGAGGTGGTAGCAGCGCTCAAGCCGCTGGGCCTCAGAAGGGGGAGGCGGTGCCGGTGGGTTGACATCAGGAGCTTGAAGCAGGGTATTGACCTGAAGCAGGGTTTGCGTCTGGCTGGCTGGGTTTGAAGCGGTCGTTGAAGCAGAAGCGGCCTCAGAAGCAGAAGCAGAAGCGGCTTCAGAGACAGAAGCAAAGGGAGAAGCAGTTTCAGAAGCAGAAGCAGGGGGAGAAGCAGAAGCGGCTTCAGAAGCAAGAGGAGAAGCGACCTCAGAAGCAGAAGCAGCCTCGATCTCCACGGCAGGCTGATGCGACTGGGGCAGGGCGGCGACGCTCTGGTCTTCAACCGCATTGGCCTGCACTGCCAATGCCTCAACCAGTGCCTGACCCTTGATGGCGGCGACGATCGCGCCCGCCGTCGCCAGCGAAGTGAACCCCAACAGCAGCGACAGGTGGCGCAGCGGATTGCGCTGCAGGACGCGCTGGATCGTCATTGAGGTTGGATCTGGGACGCATTGAGCGCCTGAGTATAGTCCGGTGCTGGCCAGAAGCAGCATTCCTGTTGCTGCGAGTTCGATAGCGATTGTCCAGATCGTTAGTTTCAGATTCACTGTTGGTTTCCCCCTAATGCGAGCTGCGGTACAGGTGAGCCTGGCTGAGGATCTGGCTGGTGACCTCTACCAGATGGGAGATGTCGATCTGGTCGGCGGGAAGCGGCTCGCCCGGTGTGGCCAGGGCCAGGGTAATCTCCTTGATGGTGGCTTTTGAGTCCCGAATCTCATCGGCGCTTTCGGCATCGCGTCGGGTTTTGTAGACAATGGCCTCGCCGTCGGCAGTGGGGGCGATGACCTGGCCGTGGGCGCGCAGACGGTTGGTTTCGCTCTCCAGTCGCATCACCAGGTAGTCCATTGGCCCTTTGCAAGAGCCTGCTTGTCGCAGGTTCATCTGCTGGCACTTTTGCAGGGCAAAGAGCTTCCAGGCATAGGCGCGCTGGTGGGTCAGGGCGTCCTCATGGGCCTGGGCGATGCGGTCAAAATCAGTTAGCACGACATTGAGCTGTCGTTGGTGGAAGTCGGTTGGACGTTGGTTTGTAATGTTTCCAGGGGCGGCGATTCCCTGCGCTGGTTCCAGTCCCGACTCGATCGCCCGGTTTGGGGCGGGTGGTGCTGCCAGTGGAGCGCTCCCCCGATAGAGATTAGAAATATCGATAGAGTCGGCGATCTGGCCGCTGGAGAGTGTTGCTGCAATGGCATTCAACAGCAGCGGCCCCAGCACCAGCGCCAGTATCCCAAGAGCGAGGAAAGGCGCGAGTCGTTTGAGCAGGAGGAGGCGTTGAGGCTGCTTTGCGGGTGCTGGCGATGTTTTTTTGGGAGCTTGCGAATCTGCCATGGGTTACCCCCTGTCTTGGCGGGCGAGGTCTCGATCTTGTGCAGCCAGGCGCTGGCACAGCGGCTGCAGGCCAAAGTGCTCTTGCAGGGCCTGTAGCGCTGCTTGAACTTCGAGGTTGTCGGTGTATAGAGCGCCCACCCGGTTGAGCGCCCTGGCCAGCAGCGAGGGTGTCAGGGTGCGGGATAGGAGGCTTTGGGCGCGGCCTGCGACGATGGTGCGGGTGAGATAGACGCAGCTGAGGCAGACTGTGGTTTGGTAGGTGGCGAGGGCGAGCAGGTGGCCGCTCTGGACGCCCCACAGAAACGGCAGGGCAGTGGCAATGGCTGAGAGCGCGATCGCGAGGGCCAGTAGTTTGCAATGGGCCGGGGGCATATCAACTCCTACAGCGATGGGCAACTCTTGGGAGGGGAGGAACCAGGGGAGCAGCAGCGGGTCTCCGGGGGAACGAGCGCGCGCTCCAGAAGGCGCTCGGGGAGCGCCGGGGGACACCAGCGATATCGGGGGTTCCCCCGGGTGCTCCATCGGTCCCGGGCAATGAGCCGCAATGGCGGGTCGTTCGGCTCGTCTGGCACGAACCCCAATGAGATCGCGCCGTTGCAGCTGCGAATGCTATCAATGTGGCCGCTAAAGGGTTGCGTATAAACATCGTTGCCCAGCTCGTCGTGCCCCCACAGCTGAACCGTTACGGGGAATGGCTGGAATGAGTGGGTACACAGGCGTTTTAGGAGTGGTTTTAGCATTGCTTTTTCCTGGGCTGAATGAGACTATCGGGTGTTAGCAGTGTTCAGCTGCTGTGGGCGCGGCTGTTGTTGTTCATCTGAGTTGCGATCGGATCGCGCCCTCCAGAGCGTCACCCAAACCCCCTCAACAGACCACCAGAGGATCCAGGGTGCCCCCAGCGGGACTCCACGAGTCCCCCAGGGAACTCCAGAGGCACCAGAGGGCGCACCAGAAGCTGACGAGGGTGAGGTCAAAATCGCACCCGTCAACCCGCTGGTGCAAGGCAGCGCGAAACGCTGCGGTATTGTGGTGATGACGGCTCTTGAGATCCTCAAGTAAGTTTTTTCGCTCAAGCTGCTGCAGGTAAGGCTGCAGATGCCGCTCCATCCAACCGATGAGCTTGCGGACAAAGGGTCCCATCATGGCAGCCTCCTGAAGTTGTCTAGTTTTGATGATTTTGGTTTGGCGCTGCGGACGGCACCGTTTGCGGAGGCCGAGCCAGACGACGGACTAGCTGCCTCACAGCACGGCTCTGGCGGCAGCGGTGCTAAGGTCTCTCCCTCTGCAGCCAAACCCATCCTCTGCAAGGCTTTTTTTCCGTAGAGCCGGATAATGAGATTGGTGGCAGTGGTCAGATAGCCGTTGATGTTGTTCGAGCCTGCCAGCAGTTGAGCCAATTGCTGCACGGTCTCCAGATTATCGGCATCAATGGCGCATTTGGGGGAATACGCTTTCCTGGCCATACTCAGGCGCTCCTTAGCGTGGTGACTTTCTTGCCGGATGAGTCGCGCTCATCCGGCATCATGCCGATGGCATTGGCAAACTGGGGATTGGGACAGAGGCGAACAAACTCATCCTCGGCAGCATCAGCCCAATGGGCAGCCAGCGGAGCAGCCCCACCCACCAGCACGATGCAGCCAATCTCCTCAAACCACCCCTGCCAATCCGCCGCCATGCGATTTTTGATCCCCTCCAGCCACAGCTGTCGGTGACACTCAAACAGCGACTTAAAGTTGATGCTGGTGCGTCCATATTGATAGGAGCCACGGGCAATGCCATCCATGATGCGTGCCGGGTCAGCCTTCCCCTTACCCGCTAGCAACTGCTTCATCCGGTCATCGCTGGCGATTAGGTTCGCAAGGCCATAGCTGCCGCCCTTATCCATGACAATGCGAGCCTGCAGGATTTCGCTGTCGCCCTCCCACAGCGAAGCAATGGCTGTGCCGCCCCCCAGATCGAGCAAGCCAATCAGCCCCTCATCCGGGTCGAAGACCCCGTGGTGCAGGGTATATTGAAATGCGCCATAGCCCTCTGGCAGCAGCTGCACCTGCTCGATCTCGACGCTCAGCTCAATGCCATTGCGGCTGTAGCGGTGGCTGCCGACAAGGATTTCTGCCAGCTGTCCCTGATAGAAGTCCGGATCGGGTAAAGCGGTAAAGAGAGTTTCAATGTCGATCTCAACCGGTCGCTTCCTCGCTCGCGACGGCGGCACAATGGCTGCCAGAATCAGCTTGGGGGCAACCGCTGCTTTATCTTCAAGCACGGTGCGGCGAGATCCCTGGCAATGCTTAGCGCTGCTGCCCACCAGCCAGGATTGTCCGACGAGGCTTTCATGGCCCTGGGCGTACTGGCAATGGGCGCTGGTGGCATTGACCGTGACCCGCTGGCCAGGGTGGACGGGGGCCAGCACCGATTCATAGGAGCAGGGATCGTGGTTGGGGCGGTAGACTTTGATGGCGCGATTGCCCGGATCGACGGATAAGTCGGGCATAGGGTTCTCCAGGGATATCAAGGGGACACCTCAAGAGCGCTCCGGTGTCCTTGCGGGGACTCCCGGAGGTCTCAGGGAGGGTTGGGGTTCCTCCGAGGGGAACCCGTTGCTTTCCAAACTAAAACCCCTCCGGTGGAGGGGTCAATAGTTTTATACGTAAAATACGTAATTATTCTTCTAAGGTTTCCTCATCTGCTGTGCTCATCACCGCTTTGATTTGGTTGAGCATGTCTTTATAGCGCAGCGTCACCTTAGCCGATTCAGGGCATTTCTCGAAGTTGGGTCCCCAGCCTTCGATAGTTCGACGAGATAGACCTGTGGCTTTTGCCAGTTCAGTCACGCAAGCCTTGTAATAGCCCCGCTCATCTTTGGGGACTTCGACCCAGCGATCGCAATACTCCTTCGGGTTCAAGGGAATTTTCTGCAACACGTCAATCCTATGTTGCCTTGAGTGGTGCTCTCTGGGTAGTACGGCTGGCATGATGAGTACGTAAACTCAGTATCTATCACCTTAACAGACTGAGCGGTTGAGCCATCGTTAGGAGCGGGATTGGCTGGAGGTTAGGAGATCGCTTTGGCCCTTATTGCTGCCATCTTGTTTGCTCCCGATCGAGGTCGATCGTTGATGTCCTAATTCAATAGCGAACATTTGAATTATAAGATAGATGAGGTTGAGCGCTACCCTCAATTCTGGCAGAGCGCAACAAAATCGGATGAACGAACGGCACCTGACCCCTCACCGGCGGATGCGGCAAGCGCTCAGCTGAGGGCGCTGGTTGCTATGCGATCGCAGTGGGGCAGTTGGGTGTCTGCAGAGGCAACGCAGAGTGGCTCGGTTGTGAAAAATGGAAGAGATTGGGTCGATTTAGCCCGTTCTCAGCGCTATTGCTGGCCCGATGGTCGCGAGCAATTTTTTGCTCGCCAGGTGCGTATTGGTGCAGATTTTTGCGTTGAGGAGTCTGAGTTTGCGGTAGAGAGCGGGGTGTTGATGGTGGGTGCGGCTAAGGAGCGCACAGGTAATGTGTTGGATGGGATGCGGTGGGAGCAGTTCCCTTGGGGGTTGGCGGGGGAACTGTGGGGTATTTGGGGGGTATCCGGGGGGATCTTGGGAGGGCCTTGGGGGTATCTTGGGGGAATTGGGGGGAACCAAAGGAGAAGAATGTACTACACTTTGGATATTGTTTGGGACTAGCTATGGCAAAAGCAACAATAATTGCACTTTTCAATCAATCAGGGGGGGTCGGTAAAACCTCTCTGACAATGAATCTTGGCTATCATCTGGCTCAGGCAAAGTGCCGCGTTTTGTTGATAGATATGGATCCGCAAGGATCGTTGACTGCTTTTATGGGATTGGAGCCAGCTGAGCTGGAAATGACGATTGTTGATTCAGTTTTGAGAGGGAAATCTCTGTCTATCCATCGCGATATTCATGGCATGGATTTAGTCCCTTCTAATATCTTGCTAAGTGCTGCAGAAAAAGAGTTAGTCTCTGCAATGGCACGGGAATGGAAACTGAGTAAGGCACTCGAACCTATTGCGGGAGACTATGAGTTCATCTTGATTGATGCTCCTCCTAGTTTAGGAATTCTTAGCATTCTTGCATTAGTTGCAGCAAATTATGTCCTTGTCCCTATCCAAACTCAATGGAAGTGCTACAAGGGAACGGACTTGCTTCTAGATACGTTGAAAGAGGTTAGAGAAGAGGTGAATCCAAAACTTGAGATCGTTGGAATAATCCCAGCGATCTATGATAGCCGGAATGCGCATGACAATGCAGTTCTAGAGGCTATTAAGAGAGAACTAGCTGCGATCTCAACCATATATCCTTCTGTGCCCCGTGCCACTGCATTTGCCGATGCCTCCATGGAACGACAACCCCTAGCTGTCTATAGCCGTAGTCATGCAGCGATAAAATCCTTGAAATCAATTGCTGCCAGTTTGGAGAAATTGAGGTGAGTAGAAAGCGATCGCCAGTTCCATCAATGCGAGCAGTCAGTACGTTTCTAAGCAGCTCAACTGGAGCTAAGCCAGAATCTACTGTCTCGCTGGAGAGCATTTGTTTTTCTCCTAACCAACCCCGACGTTACTTTGATGCCAGTAAAATGGCTCAACTAGTAGCTTCTGTAAAAGAGCATGGCATTATTGAGCCACTTTTAGTCCGCCCTCTACCTGATAACAAATATGAGCTAGTGGCAGGGGAACGTCGTTACCGCGCAGCTAAAGAAGTTGGGCTTGATGTTGTTCCTATTGTTATAAGAGAGTTAAACGATGAAGAAGCTTTGCAGCTGGCTCTGGTAGAAAATCTGCAGCGCGAAGATCTAAATCCTGTAGAAGAAACGGAAGGTGCAATTGCTCTTTTATCAATGAAGCTCCAGCTTCCTGTAGATGAAGTTCCTCAGCTTCTCCACAGACTAGCGAAATCTTCCGACAACGTTGTCGGAAGCAAAGAAAAAATCCAAATTATCGAGAGTGTATTTCAAGTCATTGGCAGAATGACTTGGGAGTCGTTCTCGACTCACCGCCTCCCCTTGCTTAACTTGCCCCTTGATGTTCTTGAAGCTCTCCGTGAGGGCAGGATTGCCTATACCAAAGCCCGTGCAATTGCTCGTCTCAAGGATGAGGAAGTCAGGAGTAAGCTTTTAGATGAGGCGGTTGAAGAAAGTTTATCCCTGAACCAGATTAAGGATCGGGCTAAGGAACTGATGCCTGTTTCGGAAGAGACGTCTCCTGGGCAAGAACCGAATTTGAAGCAGCGGTTTAGCAAGGCCAGTAGTGCCCTGAAGAAGTCAGGAGCTTGGAGGGATTCAAAGAAGATAAAGCGGATTGAGAAGTTAATTCAGCAACTGGAAGCCCTCGCTGAGGAGTGATGAGCGAGTTAGATGCGATTTCAGTGACTCGAAAGACAGGAGAGGAGCTGTTCCATCTCGATGGAAGCGTTCTACCCCTCTCTTTGCAGGACTTCTGGAGTTGGGCAAATTCTGATTTACTCAACAATATATTGCGTGGGGTGTTAGCAGAGTTTTTGGTCGCATCTGCGCTAGGCATTGCAGATGGGGTGCGTGTCGAGTGGGATGCTAAAGATCTTGTCACCCGCAGCGGTGTCAAGATAGAAGTCAAAAGTGCGGCTTATATCCAGTCCTGGAAGCAAAAGCAATACTCCCCAATTATTTTTGATATTGCTCCAAAACAGGGTTGGGATGCAGAACGTAATGTATCCTTCTCAAAGCAAGGGCGCAACGCAGACATTTACATTTTCTGTTTGCTAGCTGAAAAAGACCAAAGTAAAGTGGATCCTCTCAACGTTGCTTCATGGAAATTCTACATTCTAAGTTCTGCGACTTTAGATAGGGAGCTTGATAAGCAAAAGACGCTAAGGTTGAGCGTACTGGAAAAACTGGCCCCTGAAGTTGCAAATTACGAATGCATGAGAGAAGCGGTGGAGAAGGTGCTGGCAGGCTAAAGAATCCCCGCCTCTGCAAGCACCCGATCGATGGAAAGTTCAAGGGTTGGGAAAAGCCTGGATTGAATTGGCTGGCCATCAATGTATTGCCTGATCTGGTACTTGCCCCCGACCAGCGTACAAACTGAGAAGGTGGGAACTACAATTTTGGGATTCTTCGCTTTTGCTAGACGGGCATCAAAAATCCAATACTCTTCCACTCCAGCTTCTTGATAGAGATCGAATTTCTCGCGATAGTCATCTTTCCAGTTGTTGGAGACGACCTCAATAATTAGTTTTGGAATACTTTTCAGGATGGCTTGCCGTTGGGTCTCGCGATTCCAGATGTCTTTTTCAATGATGATGAGATCGGGACGGCGTTTGTCTTCAGGGAGTAATCGACAAACATTGCGTGGCTGAACTATCAGAGGGAGAGCATTCTGGCGAATATGAACCTTTAGATCGACATGTAATTCGCTAACAATCTCCTGATGCTGCCCGCTTGGTTCAGTCATATTTTGATGCAGCCGTCCTCCGACCAACTCGTAGTGAATGCACAGCTCATCATCCAACTGCCAGAGGAACTCGTCAAATTCCTCAGCAGTCATCGGCTGTCCGACAGGTGGTGCTTGGGTGGTGGCTACCATGTTTTTTTGATATCCCTGCGGCCTCAGTCTAGCATGAGAGTTGAAGTTGAAGCTCTTCCTGTAATGTGGCTGGTAACTTGCTCCTGGCCTATCAGCTTTCCAACTGCCAGCCGCGCTCGCAATGCCACTGCCCTAGAGTTGAGGGGAGACTCATGGGCAGCTCGCAATTGGGGCAGCGTCCGGTAAACACCGGATGCCAGTCGAGGGCCTCCAGTTGCTGCTGGGGGATCAGCCGCTGTGGGGGCAACAAAATCAGCTCGCCGTTGTAATAGGCCGTGCCAGGGGGCGACCAATTGTCTTGGGGATCTGGGTGGTATGGATTGTTAATGGGTTCATCAAAGCCGGGATCTCCCGACTCGCCGCTCTCGCTCAGGCTGTCGATGTAGAGCTGAGCGCTGGCGAAGGCGTCTTCGATGCTTTCGACTTCCCAATACTGATGGGAGTCCATCTCCTTGGCAGGCGTGTAGAGCTTCAAGCCCCACAGGGAATCGCCGTTGGAGACTTCTATTGTCCATCCTTTATGATAGCGCCGTTGGCCGTTGGTAATGGCCAGGGTGACGCGACGGCATTCGGGGCGGTTGGGGCAGGTGCTGATGCTGTTGGTGGGGCAGGTGATGCCCAGGTGGCAGTGCTGTGAGGGGAAGGGCATTGAGAGTGCTCGCGATCCGCGCTCTATTCAAGTTTTTTTCCACAATAGTCGAGGGATGGGATTGAGATCTAGATATTGAACCTGCCCTCTCTAAATTCACCTCAAAATGGGCTGAATTGCAATGAAAAATAAAGCCCTTGCTCTTGCAAGGTTCGCTTCTCTGAGTCTATTGCAATTAAGGGAAGACCCCATTCCAGGCGGGCTGAGAGCTTATTGCTCTGTTGCCATTGCAAGCCGATGCCTATGGAGGCGAGGGTATTGGTATCAGGAGCAGGATTGCCGCCGCTGTTCCAGCCTGTACCGACATCGATAAAGGGAATGAGCTGAACTAAAGTTTGGGATTTGCGAGACCTCAAAATTGGTAGCCAAAACTCGACAGAGGCAAACACTCCATTGTCTGCGATGACTGTATCTTGGCGGTAGCCACGAACGCTGCCAAAGCCGCCCACCGCAAACTGTTCCAGGGCGATCAAAGGACGGTCTGAAAGTTGAACATTGCTGCGGGCCAGGAACACTGTATCGGGAGCCAGGATGCGAACCCATTGTACCTGTCCCTGCCAGGAGAGGAAACGGCTGTCTGGAATCGTCATTCCCAGGCCGGAAACTTGTTGGTTGATTGTCGCGCCGAATAGTCCCGTGCCCAGACTGAATTGGGAACGGAGGGCCAGGATTTCTTTGGGGGTTTGCTGCGTCCACTCTTGAAAGAAGCGAATGGCTGTGACACGGCTGCGTCCATCATTGTCGGCCCCGGAGGATAGAGGGAAGGGAATGCCCAACAAGAAAGACTCGCTTTCCCGGCGCGAGACAGTAAGTCCCAGAGCAAATTCTTCAAATTCAAAGGGGTCTTTTCGCACTGCACGAATAATGGGTTGGCGGAAGCTAAGTTCGGTGTAAAGAGAAGCGGAGCGAACATCCAATACATCGAAGGGATCTTCGATGACGCGGCTAGTCGTTTTGCCGTAGCTGAAGCGGAGACTGCCATTGCTTGGATTAAGCGGAATAGTATATTCGGCATCGAAGCGATCGCTACCGTCGCTGTTGCTATAAGTGAGGCCGATACCGTCGCCGAGGCCCAGCAAGTTAGCTTCCCGCAGAGCAATGCGGCGCTGGATGCTACCGACGCTGGGTACGCGGCTATTGTCAATGCTGAGTTGAGGATTGAAGGTCTGGGCCGTTTCGACTTCAATGTCTAGAATTGTAGTGCCTGGGGTGGTACCTTCAGAGAGTCGAGCTTGCACAGTGTCGATCAGTGGATCGAGTTGCAACAGCTGCAATCCTTTTTCCAGTTGTTGGATGTTTAGAGGTGTAGCGGTGGCTGGTCGGAGGCGCGATCGCACATAACCTGGATTCAACCGACCCTTCACATCCACCTCAATTTTTTCCAGTCGACCCTCCAGTGCCTGAATAACGACGCCCCCTCGGCCAGCCTGTTTTGTTGCCTCTGGGATCCGAACGCGCGCACTGGATGTTTCATACCCTGCTTGCTGATACAAGGCTGCGACGGCATTGCCTGCTTCAATTAACTCGCTACAAGTGAGAGGGTTGTTTAGAAAACGATCGGTGATGGTGGCTAGTTCAGCCATACTGAAGACGGTGCTGCCCTCAAAGATAAATTGCTCGACAACAAGGGGATCGGGACAGCTTCCTGGAACCGTCTCGTCTGGGATTGGTGATGCTGGTAAAGCGGGATCATCTGGCGGTTCAGGCGGTTCTGGAGGTAACTCAAAAGGGGGTCGAACCTCCTGGGGTGAAATTGTCTGGGTAATTTTCAGCTTTTCTCCATTGGCATCAGTCTCTTTTCTAAGCTCTCCCTCCAAGTTAGATACGGTTGAAGGAAAGTATTCTAGTGTTTCACTATCTTTTTGTGTGGAGGAATCTTCATCAGGCAATGTTGGAACGCGATCGCGCTCAATCCACTCGCTGCTTTCTATGACGATGGGTGGGGATGTTTCCATCGCCGGTAAGGAAGGTGTGGCTAAAACAACGCCTTTCTGCAAAAGAAATGCACATCCCAGCCAACCGCTAATCTTGAAGAGAAAACGCAATTTTCAGTCCTCCTTTCCATTTGTGTCGCCTAATGGCGGTGGACGTTGTCATTGCACAAACAATCGAAAAATCAGGGCAGTTAAACCTGCAATAACAATCTGCGAGCCGCCGATGTTGCATAATTTAGTAGCCATCGCTTAGAGAAGGGCTGACTGTTTTTCGTCAAAGACGGCGGCTTGGATGCCCTGCTGGTTTCGCTGCGATCGCACTTCATCCCTAAGCTATTGCGGGAAGAATGGAGGTAAATTTTAGATGCACTGCCAGAAGTTGGAGCTACAAGGAAACTGTATGCCCAGAGCACGAAAAGACGCATAAATTCTATCATTGCCAACAATTTTGGCTTTTGCTTCAAAGCAGAGTTTCAGAATCAGGAGTGCAAAGAGGTTAGATGATTGATTCGACCAGGTATGGGTTGGTGTCCGGATTAAAGCAGGTTAAAGGGTTTGTTGGCCTGGTAATTTCGATGAAAGGGCAAAGCGATGCATGGATTTTGTAAAGTTATGTAAAGAAATGGCCGTCTCTGCATAAAAATCCCTTTCTCAAACTGAGATAGATCGTGAGGGAGTCTGGTGACTCTTAGGATTCTCCTAACTAGAGCTGCAATTCTGGATAGAGCAATCAATTCGGTCGCTAGCTTCTCCCTCAACCCAACCTGCAGATCTGCTAAAGGAAAAAGAAGCGCTCTGCAGACCGCTACAGACAAAATAACAGCTCTTTAAGAGCAAGCTGCCGACTGTATTTTCTAAATGGAGAAAACAGTTTGGTAAATTTTTGTATTTTATGTCCCCTAATTTTGAGGCTGCGGTGTTAAAACCATGGGTATTGCAGCTTTAGTTAGGAAAATTTATGGAATACCCTTCAGCACCGGGGCCGCCGGTGACCGATATCCTGCTGTATGGAGGAATCGCCGTCGCTGTCATCTTCGCCATGTCTCGTTATTCTGAAACGTTAATTCGTTCAATCTCAAAGCTGGTTGAGGATGTCAATCGACAGCGAGAGTAGTCTGTTAGGCTGCTTGGCGGTTGGCTCAACTGTGCAAACCTGCGGCGTCATGAATCTGGCATCCTGACCGCCAAGTTAGCTTATTTTTCGATCGCTTCGATAACGATTGCCTGATGCAATACAGGGTAAATATCCCTGAGCATCTCTGTTGGATTGTTCTCATTTCATCCCTGCAGATCGCAGGGTGTTTGCTATGCCTTCATTACTTGATGGCCGACATACATCCAGAGTCAGGAAAGACCTCGTTACGCAACGCGGTGTGGCTTCCAACGTCATGGAAGAATTCAGCAAAACCCTCAAACAACTGGCTGTGAAAGCACAGCAGTATCCTGCCAAAAGTCTGGAGCGTCAACAGGCTCTGGCAGCGCTTTTGGCTGCAATGCAAGGCAAGCTTTACCGTCCGCGGCAGGGGCAATTTCCAGGGTTTTATGAGGAAATTTATGCTGAGGCAGAGCACAGGCTGTTTTCATTCCTCTGCGAACGAATTGATACCTATGACCCTGAGCAAGACTTTTTAGCATGGGCGAACTTCTTGCTGAGTCGGCGATTTTTTAATGAGGTGGCTCGCGAAGTGAGACCCCCTCACCGAGATCCCGTTGCCTCAGCGTCCCCTGCCGCGTTCACAGAAGACGATCTCAGTGGAGCCGATCTGGAGGCAGTCAGTCTCCAGGCTGCTCCGTCATTGGTGCAAGAAATCAAGCAGTGCTTAGAAGACGATCCGGATGGAATCTTTCAGGCAGCTTTCGTAATGGATAATCCAGCCGCGAACTTTCAGTTTCTAGCACTGCAACGACTGTCAGGGTGTTCTTGGAAGGAAATCTCCGCTGAGTTGGGAATTACGATCTCGACGCTCAGTAGTTTTTACGAGCGTTCCCTGGCCAGGTTTGCAGTGAGAATTCGAGAGTATGTGTCGCGATGAGTCGATATGGGGAGAAACCCAACGATGTACCAATCTATGCGGGAAAATTGGACGTTGACAGTGCCTCTATCTCTGACGGCACATCGGGCTGCAGAAGAATTTTGTCGAGAACAAGGGGATACGCTAAAAGGGAAACAGGTGTATCTCAACACCCTGGCGGTCTATGCAGTGCATGACTATTTGCGTTGGCTGGGCATTGATACGGATTTAAAAGCAGGCAACTCCTGGAACTCAATCTTCCGAACGCTTTCGGATACAGCGGATTTGGTTGTCATAGGTCGAGGCAAGCTGGAGTGTCGTCCAGTGTTGCCAGAAGCCCGGTGCTGTCAGGTACCGCCAGAAGTGTGGACGAATCGGATCGGCTATCTGGTCGTGCAGCTTGGCTTATCAAGGAGGCACGCTACTCTTTTAGGGTTTGTGTCTGCGGTTGAGGCGGAAGCGTTACCCCTCAGCCAGTTGCGATCCTTAAGAGAGTTGCCCATCTATCTCAACCAGCTTAATGAAGTGTCTCGCGATCCAGTGATTTCTCTGAGCTGCTGGTTGAACCATGTCTTTGAAGCGGGGTGGGAAGCAGTGGAAACGTTGCTCGCCTTACAACCCACAGAACCAGTGTTTAATTTTAGGAGTGCCAGTGCGGTGAAAACCAGGGTACCAAGCGTAGTTGAGATGGAGATTGCGAGGGGAAAGGTCATCAACTTGGAGCAGGCTGGCGAACGAGCGCTCTTGTTTGTCGGCCTGGAACCGGTCGATGCCATAACGATGAGTATTTTGGTGGAAGTGCGTGCTTGTGGCGAACAACCGGAGCTACCGCACGGGTTGCAAATCCAGGTGATGGACGAGGCTGGAGAAGCGGTGATGCAGGCTCTGGCCAGAAGTACGAGGCGGATTAGCCTGGAGTTCTTGGGGCAGCAGGGGGATCGTTTCAGTATCGGACTTCTGTTGGGCGATGTCAGCCTCACTGAAGCGTTCTCGGTCTGAGTGGAGGGATTTCTGGGGAGGTTCAGGAACCAACGATGGAAAAGTTAGTTGTTCTGAAACTAGATGGCGAGCTAGCGCAGCAGGGCGTTCGCGTCACCCTGGAGATCGGATTAGAAGGGGAGCGACCTGGCATAGAAGTTACGGGTAAGTTACCTTCAAGTGCGGAATTACTTGAGACGTTACAACAATGGCAGCAAAGCTATCGCAGGCTTGGAATTTTGTCCCGCATCACTCCCAAAGGGGTGAAATACGCGGGATCCGTTGCTGAGGAAATTGGGATCTGTCGCCGATTTGCGGATATATTGCGCGATCGCATGAACATCTGGCTCAATTCTCCCTCTTTCCACAGCATTGATGCCACCTTGCGGGAAGAACTCAGCCCAAACGAAGCGATTCGCGTTCTGATTCGTGCCCAGGACATGCAACTGCATCAGCTCCCCTGGCAGCTGTGGAGCTTCTTAGACCGCTACAATCGGGCTGAATTTGCCCTCAGTGCCGTCGAATCCAGACGTCCCAAAAGTGCAGTACGGACTACCTCAGACGCCATCTTCAAAACCAACACAATCAAAAGAAATACCTTTAAGACCAAAAAAGTCAGAATCCTGGCTATTTTAGGCCATGCTGAAGGCATTAACGTTCAGGCTGACCGGAAATTACTTGAATGCTTGCCCCATGCCGAAGTAGTGTTTTTGGTGGAACCCCAACGTCAGGAGATTAACGATCAACTTTGGGATCGTGCCTGGGATATTCTCTTCTTCGCCGGTCATAGCGAAAGTGAAGGCGATCGCGGCTGGGTTGAGATTAACCCTGAAGATCGTCTGACAATGGAGGAGTTGAAATATTGTTTGAAACGGGCCATTGACCGCGGCTTGCAGTTGGTTATCTTTAACTCTTGCGATGGATTAGGCTTAGTTCGCGAACTTGAACAACTGCAACTGCCCCGAACAATCGTAATGCGGGAAACCGTTCCTGACGTAATAGCCCAGGCATTTCTCAAGTATTTTCTCACTGCCTTTGCCCAGGGCAATTCGCTTCACTTAGCTGAACGGCAGGCACGAGAACGTCTGCACGTCCTGGAGCCTCAATTTCCTTGCGCCAGTTGGTTGCCCGTCCTCTACCAGCATCCTGCTGCGATGCCGCTGACCTGGGAAGATTTATGCAAGCAGCCGGAGACCAGCATAAGGGCACATAGAGAGTTATCCGGCTCAACCCTGGCCCGCTCCTGGAAGCAGGGTTTGCGAACACTGATATTGGTCAGTATAGCGACCACCAGCCTGGTTGTAGGCGTCCGATTGCTTGGCTGGTTGCAGAGTTGGGAACTCAAAGCATTCGATCGTCTGATGATGCTCCGACCCTCTGAAGGTCAAGATTCGCGTCTGCTGATTGTCACGATTGATGAGGCCGATATCCAGGCGCAAGACCCAGAAAAACGTCGCGGATCGTCGCTTTCAGATGCAGCTTTGAATAAATTATTGAAGAATCTAGAGCAGTATCAACCCAGAATCATTGCCTTGGATATCTATCGCGATTTCCCTGCAGCAGCTGAATATCAAGAATTAGGGCATCGCATGCAGCATAGCGATAATTTTATCGCCGTCTGCAAGGTTGACAAGCCAGGTGAGACGCCCGGTATTGCCCCTCCACCTGAAGTCCCTGGTGAGCGCCTGGGTTTTAGCGATATCCCAATTGATCCGGATGGGATTGTTCGCCGCCAACTGTTAGGCATGGCTCCCAGCGACAAGTGCAATACTTCCCAGTCTTTTAGTTTGAAGATCGCGCTTCGCTACCTGGCTGATGAAGGGATTGCAGCCAAACGTCTTTCAGATAATGCCTTGAAAATTGGGGATGCTGTTTTTCAAAAATTAGAACCCCATACAGGGGGCTATCGGCTCTCCCAAGGAGAGTCGCAGGGATATCAGGTACTTCTGAACTATCGCTCCTCTGCTGAGCCGGGTGAGCAAGTTGCTCTTACAGAGGTATTGGAGGATCGACTTCAGCCTGAGTTAGTCAGAGATAGGATTGTCCTTGTGGGAAATATTGCCCACAGTACTGCTGATGAGTTGTTGACCCCTTATGGTAGCCCACACTCATCCAGGCAAACCCCAGGATTGATTGTTCAAGCACAGATGGTGAGCCAAATGCTCAGTGCTGTCCTAGACGATCGCCCATTGTTATCGGTCTGGCCGCAGTGGGTTGAAATCCTTTGGGTGCTCGGTTGGGCTTGTCTGGGAGGTGGACTGGCTCTGTGTTTGCGCTCGCCGATCGTGTTGGGTATTGTTGGAGTTGGTGCCCTTAACGGTTTAAGTGGAATCTGTTTGGTGCTCTTAATCCAGGGAGTCTGGGTACCTTGGGTTCCAGCTGGAATCGCATTGATTGCCACAGGAGGAAGCGTGAGAATTTACTATTCGTTCGCAACCTTGAAACCTGAGCCAATATCGAGGAGGCAAGGATGATTTTCAAAACGATGTCTCATCACAGAATCTCGTTGACCATTGCGATGGTGCTGTTAGCGATCGGTCTGGCTAGCCATCCTGTGTTGGTGCAGGCCAACGATGTAGAGTTGTGGAATTTTAAGCATTCGAACCAGGCTCAACTGGACTTTGCCCGTGATGGACGACCTGGCAAACGAACAGCAGGAGCATCTCGTTCTGGCACGATGACGATTGGAGCTGCCCCTGCATCGGATTTACTCAAGACGCGTCTGACTGCTGTAGTTCCGGCAATGGCCGTTTTTCCAGAAGAATCGTCAGAACAGCATCCTGATGGGTTTTCTCAGGAGTTTGTTCTGGGATTAACGCGCTCCAGCCATCCAACGTTCTGGTTTTACGTCCCTTATGCTTCTGAGCAGGTTGCGTCAGGAGAGTTCGTCCTGATTGATGAGAATAATGGAGAAATTTTCGTTCGACAGGATGTCATGCTTTCTGGCGAGCCAGGGATTGTGGGCATTCGCCTACCACCGGCTTCAAGGCCGCTAGAGGTTGGCCAGTCCTACCACTGGTACTTTTCAATTCTGCTGAGCGATCGCAGACCGTCCAGGAATCCCTTTGTACATGGGCAGGTGATGCGGGTTCCCGCAGATCCTACCCTGGAGCGTCGTTTGCAGAAAGCAACAATGCACGAGCGCATAGAGATCTACGCGGCCAATCGCCTCTGGCACGAGGCCGCGACCCTGCTCGCCGAAATGCGTTACGCTGACCCAGCGAACGTCAGACTTGCAGCTGACTGGGGCAAGCTGTTGCGTGCTGTTGACCTGGACGTGCTTGAGCGCAAACCGATTTTAGGGACGTTACAGCCTGCCGATTCTCTGCCCCGTCGTTCTTCCGATCTCTGAATGCTGGCTCAATCCGATCGAGAATGGGGAGAGTCTTGTTCGATCTGGCGACTATATTCAGCACCTGCTTTTTTTGCAAAATGATGCTTTGAAAGATGCCTGTCAACTCGCAGCAATGGTCAATGTTAGCCATGATGGTGTCGCTTGTGCTGAGCGGCACGATGTTAGGTAGTGCGGAACGTGCTAATGCCCAGATTATTCCCGACAACACCCTGGGTAGCGAAGGTTCCATCGTTGTGCCTCTGGATGCGCTGACCGATCGTATTGATGGCGGTGCCCAGCGCGGATCTAACCTCTTCCACAGCTTTCAAGAGTTCAACATCGGTGCTGGACGCACCATCTATTTTGCCAATCCTGCCGCGGTGCAGAATATCTTCAGTCGCGTCACTGGCAACAATCCCTCGCACCTGTTCGGCACCCTGGGGGTGCTCGGAGACGCCAATCTCTTTTTTCTCAATCCCAATGGTATCCTCTTTGGGCCGGGTGCTCGACTCGATATTCGGGGTTCGTTCATTGCCAGCACTGCTGACCGCTTTGTCTTCCCCGATGGTAGCCAGTTCAGCGCCACCAATCCCCAGGCTGCGCCGCTGCTGACGGTGGATGTGAAGCCTCCTGCTGTTACCCTGGTGTTTGAGGGTAACTCTGGTGCCATTGTCAATGCAGGCAATCTGGCAGTGGATTCAGGTCAAAACCTGACTCTGATTGCAGATAGCGTTACCAACACTGGCTCTCTGGTGGCACCGGACGGTGACGTGACGATTGTGTCTGTACCGGATGCAGGAGAATTTCCCGGTATACAATTCAGCGCCAGCGGCCAGTTCCTGGGGGTTACCTCTACTGTTGATTTGTCATCCTCCTCAATCGTTGCGCCTCAATCTTTATCTGAATCGGTTTTATCTACCGCATCCGATTTTCGCGTCAATGGAGCTTTCAGGTTCAATACGTTTGCCATTTACTCAAGTTGTCACTTGACCAGCTTGCCTGAGCAGTCGTGTCAGATGGGGAGAGGTGGAAGAGGATCGGCTGAGCTTTATGATATTGGGCGTGGAGGTATGATAGCCGGACCAGAAGCGCCTTTGGGAAACAATGTTGTGCCTGCTGAGTGGTTGCCGCTGTCAGCGGAGTTAGAGTTGCCCGTCTTCAATATCAATGTCGATCTGGAGCGCGAGGATGGAGTTGCACGACAACCCATTCCTCTCCCGTATCGCCAAGAGAAGTTGGGGGGGTAGAGAGGGGCTGTCTTATGACATGAGTTGCATGGTGGAGAATAACAATTGCGATCGCAACTATCGCGTTCTGCTCAAGTATCTGGCTGTTCATCGCTTATGAAACTGTATCGTCATCTGGTTGCTTTGCTGTGTTTGGGGCTGTTTTGCTCTGTCGGGATGCCATCAGTTTGGTCCCATACTTTCGCAGCGAATAGCGCTCCTCAGAATTGGACTGTTGCTCAGCAGCTCGTCAAACAAGGCCGGGCTGAGTATGAAGCAGGCCATTTTACCCGGGCAGCCGCTTCTTTACAGGTAGCCGTTGAAGCGTTTAAAAAAGTGGGAGATCAACGGGGAGCTGCAGTTACCTTGACGAATCTGGGCCGCGTTCAGTTGGTGCTGGCACAACCAGAAGCAGCCTTGAAAAGTTGGCAGGAAGCAGCCGATCTTTATCAAACGTTGGGCGATGGGAGCAGTACAATCCGCAGCAAAATTTATCAAGCACAGGCCCTGCAGGAATTGGGGTTGTATGTGCATGCCTGCGAGAAGGTTGTTCAGGCGCTGGATGTCGAGCAATTGCTTTGCGACAATTCAACCGATCGGGTAGTGCAACAAACAATTCAAACCTTGCAACAACTGCCTGCATCGATCCAATTTATTAGCCTCTATAGCCTGGGCAATATTCTAAGGCAATTGGGTCGATTGGAAGAGTCGAGGTTGTTTCTGGAAGCAGGGCTGGATGCAGTCCCTTCGATGAAAGATCGAAGCGAGGTTTTGTTGAGTTTAGGGAATACATTCCGTGCTTTAGGCGATCGCGACCGAGGACGGAACGACCCTGAGACGAACTACAAAGGTATGCCTTGGCAGTTGAAGACCAGAATGCAGGCAGATACGGCAAAATCCTACTATCGGCAGGCTAATGAGTTTTATCAACAAGCAATTGGGAACGATCCTTTATCAAAGACGTATCTCAAAGTTCAGATCGATCGCCTGAGTCTGTTTTTAGAGACTGAAAATCGGCCTGCTGCTGAGGGTTTATGGGCTGAGATGGAACAGTCTGATTTGCTGAAAACATTAACAAGCTTACCGAAAAGTAGAAACGCTGTTTATGCTCAAATTCATTTGGCGAAAAATTGGGCTTATCTACAACAGCTAACCGGCAACACTCTAGATTGGGAACCAATTGTCGATCTTTTGAACCTGACGATTCGCAATGCAAGAGAGTTGCAAGACCCGCGTACTCTGTCCTATGCCCTGGGAAATCTGGGCGGATTGTATGAATATTTAAGCAGTCGTCCGGAAAACGTGCGTACTTTGCAATGGCAGAGTTTGGCTCAACAGCTGACTCAGGAGGCATTATTCCTGGCCCAGCCAGGCGAGGCAGTGGATATTGCCTATCAATGGCAGTGGCAGTTAGGGCGATTGCTGGAAGCACAGGGCGATCGGGAGGGTGCGATCGCAGCCTACGAAAGTGCTATTAGATCTCTCGAAGCGGTCCGCAACGATTTACTGGCGCTTGATTCAGAGGTGCAGTTCTCATTTCGAGATGATGTGGAACCGCTCTATCGAAGACTGGTTGATCTGCTGCTTATATCTGATGGTCAACATCGCCCAGATGAAACTCAGCTCCAAAAATCTCTGCGCTATATTGATGCGCTCCAGCTCGCTGAACTCGAGAATCTTGTTGGACGCCAGTTGGCTCGCAATGCTCAAGCGAGCGTCGCTGAGGTGGATCCAACAGCGGCGATTGTCCGTCCCATTCTGTTAGAGGATCAGTTAGCAGTTCTCTATAAATTGCCTCACCAGAGCTGGAGATTTTATACCATCTCTGTTAGTAGTAGCACAGTTAGCAGTACGCTTGACACCCTGCGACACAATCTAGAGCTACCCTACACATCTTTAGAATTTGCAACCTATTCGAGAACGGTCTATGACTGGTTAATTCGACCGCTTGAGGATGGGCTAATGACCAATAACGTAGAGACTTTGGTTTTTGTGCCAGATGGCCCCTTCCAGCAGATCCCTCTGGCTGTGCTCCATGATGGTCAACAGTATCTTATTGAAAGATATGCTGTTGCCTTCAGTCCAAGGCTAAAACGATTCGATCCCAAACCTTTGCAGAGGAAAAAGTTGCGCATTTTAGTGGCTGGTAGCAGCGATCCATTGATGGTCGGTGAAAAGCAGTTTCCAGCTCTGCCTCATGTTGAAGGAGAACTGCATCAAATCCTGAAGCACATTCCTGCCACTAAGATCCTTTTGAATTCTGATTTCACGAAAAAAAATCTGGAAGAGCAGCTCAGATCGGGGGCATTTCGCATGGTTCACTTAGCCACTCACGGACGGTTCAGTTCTGACCCAAGAGAAAACTTTATTCTGACTGGAGACACGCTCATCACGATGGATGAGTTAGAGAAAATATTGCAAAGTCGGAATCGTCGCGATCCTTTAGAATTGCTCGTTCTCAGCGCCTGCGAAACAGCAACCGGCGATCGTCGGGCGACGCTTGGGTTGGCAGGCGTTGCAGTTCGTGCAGGGTCTCACAGTGCAATTGCGCCTTTGTGGGCAGTGAATGATGCTTCTACCTCTATACTAATGGCTTATTTCTATAAAGAATTAGCCGAATCCCCGATTAGTAAGGCTGAAGCAATGCGTCGTGCTCAGGTGATGCTGCTGAAAAAGTCAGGATACAGTTCACCGTTTTTCTGGGCTCCTCATGTCCTTGTTGGCAATTGGCTTTGATCTGCATTGTTTCTCATCACCGTCATCTGGAATCAGTCTTCGTCAAGCTCACGCTCCTTGTTGCGTTGTAGATGTTCTTATAGGTAGTTCATCGTTGTTTGCGATCGCGCCTCATCATTGTAGTACAGGGCGTGCCAGACCACCGATCATTCCTGCTCAAATGATTGGGTGTTGAACTTCAACGTACGACAATTTTCCATAATCGTGCGCGCTACATCGTCGGGAATGCCATCCGGTATTTCGGCTTCGATTTCGAGCGTTACCTTAACACTGGCTCCCTTGAGCGCGATAAGGTGCTGAATGACTTCATTGGCAATGGTTGGAGCATCCCGATTGATTCGCAGCGAATCCAGATCGACGGTGCCATAGAACCGTTTTGGTGCAGTGGGTTGAGTTTGCTCAGTTGTGCCTGCTTCTACTGTCCTGCTCGCATCTGCCGTTGCAGTGCCCTCATCTGGATCGACTGCTGTGCTTATTTTGATTGTGCTTTCGCCGGTTTTGAGAGTCTGCGTTCTGGCTCGTTCGCGTTCAATTTGTTTCTGGGCAGCCTCCGGTTTGACCAGCAAGCTCTTGCTGCTAATTGTTGGTGTAATCTGCTCGCCTGCTTTGAGACCCAAATAGCGCTCTTGGTCTTCATCCCAGCCCTCCGCATAGGCAAAGTGATCCGTCCAAACTGTTGAAGCCACTCCCTCGCGCACCAGCTCCAGCAGCACCTCGGCGTTTTTGAATCGCGGCAGGTAAAGATACTGGGTCAGGTATTCCCAGAGGCGTTTGAGATCGATGCGATCGCGATCGCGCCACAGATACCGATCGAGCGCCTCCATGCGCAAGTTTGAGGCTGCATACCGGGGGAGCAAATCGCCTTCGTATACAGCTTTAGCACTGGCTCGGATCGCAGGTGGCTCCTGCCCATGCAAGCGCGTCTCTTTCCATTCAATGTCGCTCTGGGCGTCGGGTTGATCTGGGATTATAAGCCACTGGTAGGTCTCGCTCAGGATGGTATCAACATCGCGATTAGACTGATCTCGTTTTGTGGTGGCCTGGTTGCCCTGAAACACATCCAGATTCAGCCCCTCTTTGTCTTTGACAATGGAAGCCCAGGCCAGGTGCTGAGCTACATTTTGCTCCAGATTTTCCAGCTTGGCCCGATCCGCTGCCAGAAACAGCAGCATGTTTTTGTGATAGCGAGGACTGGTTCCTTTCTGGCTGAGAATCTCCGCTACCCACTGGCGAGCTGGACTGTCGTTGCTCATGCGGCTATGGGGATGTTGCGGGTCAAACACCACCAGTCGGACGCCAAGACTGGGATCGTCAGGGATATCCGCCGTTGATTCTGGAGCAATATGGACAGCAGCAAACTCACCCCGTTGCGATTCGCGCTTCAGGCGCTTGATAATTTCTTCCCACACTTTGTAGCGGTCATTATCGAGTAACTGGCTCGCCCGATCCTGGGCCGTGCGCGTCACGTTCGGCTGAGTGGAAATCCAGTACCGTTTATTGGCATCTACATAGAGGTAAGTGGCCTGGTCGCTCAGGCGTCGGAGCGCATCGCCGAAGGTAGCCACGCTTTCCCCTGGTTGGGTACAGCCCAGTCTAATGCGCCGATCTTCGATACCGCGATTGGCTGCTCGCAGGGTTGGAGCCGATCCCATACAGATCGTCCGCGTGACTCGACGACAGGCAGAGTAACGACCCAGATTGGGATTTTGTCGATCTAAAGCGAGGGGCAGGGAGTTTGGCCCATCCACATCTTTTTCAATGATGGGGATCCAATTATCTTCCAAATAGTTTGACAACTCTGTTTGTACCTGCAAGTCGTCAAGTGGCACATGGGCTGGCAAGATGACCAAACTGCGGTCATTTCTCTCCCAGAGCGAGTGAATTACTTTGGCCATTAACCGCAGGACGCCGCGCGTGCGTTGAAATCGATCCAGGCTAGACCAGTCCGAGTAGAGGCGATCGAACAATTCGGGATGGATCGGATAAGCGTCGCGCATGCGTCGCTCGTAGTCTGCTTCGTGACACTCCGGGGGAAACTCCTGCGCCTGGGTGCGATACAGTTCGGAGAAGGCACGAACCACAGCATCTCTGGCGACAAACAGGTCGGGATCGGTGGTGGTTTGAAACAGGCGACGACGGACAATCTCAAAGCTCTCTTCAGCGCTGGCGGGTCGCCAGGGAGATTCAACCCGCCCGATGGCATTCTTGAATCGATCGAGCGCTGCTTTGCCGCGATCGCCCCCCAGCTCAACATTGGATTCAGGAATGCTAACGACAAGCAACGTCCGATCGGCATTCTTGGCAGATTCGCTCAGGGTTTGGGCGAAGGTGAAGTGGGTGTCGAAACTTCCCCCTGGCAAATCAGGCTGTTCGTGCAATTGTCGAGCATAGGCCACCCACTCATCAATCAAAATCAGGCAGGGTGCATAGCGGTTAAACAGTTCCTGCAGGGTATCGCCTGGATTGGTTGCTGTTTCATCTGCCTGACGCACCAGCGCATAGCCCTCTTTGCCCCCTAACTGCCAGCCAATCTCGCCCCAGAACGTTCGCACTTCCGTCCCATCTGCTTTGCGATCGATCTGACCCGGAGAAATTTTATTGCCCACTAGCACAACGGTGTTGACATTATCCGGTGGCTCATCAACGCTAGCAGCCTGAAACACAGGTTCTAGTCCTGGCAAATCTTTGGCAGATACCCCCAAAAACAGATGATAAAGGGACAATAGTGCATGGGTTTTGCCCCCACCAAAGTTAGTTTGCAGCTCAATCACCGGATCGCCCCCCGTGCCGCTCAGTCGCTTTAATGCTCCGGTCAGGAGTTGTTTCAGTCCTTCCGTCAGGTAAGTACGGCGGAAGAATTCAGTGGGCAGACGGTATTCATCCGAACCTTCATCGCGATAGACCTGCCAAAGGTCGGCAGCAAATTCTGCTTGCTGATACTGCCCAGATGCAACATCCGGATGGGGGGTTGCTATCTCGCGCCAGGGCTTCAGTCCTACCTTGGGTTGCCCGTCTGTGGGTACCACTGCTGCCCGGCGGCTTTCCTGGCGTGCTTGAGCTTCAAAGCGAGTTCTCAGGAGTTCCTGTTTGTATTTCTCAACTTCATTCGCTTGAGAAGCCGACACTGCTGTCAGCAGACGAGCAATGCTATCAAGGGCGCGGTAAGCATCATCGGTGGAAATCGTGGTTTTATGGGCCCAGCGGTTGCGAACCTCCCGCAGCTCGCTGACCAGGCTGCGTTCCGAGCGCCCCAGGGTTTGACGAAAGATATTGTTCCATTGCTCCCACATCACGATTAGGAGCGCAGAGACATCCTCTTGCAACACCTGCCGTACTGGTTTGTGTTCTACATAATGGTCCGGTAAACAGGCAGAGGCAGCGGTCAACCAACGATCGCGATGGATAGCTTTCATCTCTCGCTCAACGAAAGGATAGAGACCGCTGTGCAAGAGCACTAAGGCCCGACCAACACGTTCGTGATTGCTGATTGCCATTGTTCAGGTAAAGAAAAGGTAAGGATAAGCACTTTCCTCTAGATTTTGGCTGCTTCCGTCCAAAGTCACAAGCAATTCAGTGTTTCTTTCATCCAGCAAGTCAGAATCCAGCTCCGTCTTTCCTTCTTTATCAATGGGAACCCCCACCCATTTCTCCCCTGGTGGAGAAACATGGGAGCCAGACCAAGCTGAAGGCATTAAAATCCCAAGGCTCAATAACTGTTTCAGGGAGGTCTAGATCAATGGCCTCGTTAATCCGTCATTATAGAGTTTAGGACATTGAGTCGGGTGCAGACATGATTACATTAACCAATCTGATTGACAATGAGAAATGCTATGAATTAATCCGTCAGCATCGCTGGCCGCATGGAATTTGCTGTACCCATTGTGGATCGGAGCATATCGTCAAACGTGGGAAGGACGACACCCAACCGGAGCGACAGCGATATCGCTGTAAAGAGTGTAACCATCAATTTGATGATTTAAGTGACAGTGTTTTTGCCAAGCGCCATCAACCGCTGCGCGTGTGGGTGGGATGTCTCTACTTGATGGGGCTGAATCTCTCCAATGCCCAAATTGCCCATGAGCTTGATTTACATCCGAATGACGTGTACTCGATGACCAGCGAACTGCGTCAAGCAGTCGTAGATAAAAAGCCAGAGGTTTCTCTGGCCGGGGAGGTGGAGTTTGATGAGGTCTACGTAACAGCAGGACATAAAGGTCAACCCGACGAAGTTAAAAAAAAGGTCGCAAGGGCCGTCGGCGCAAACTCAAAGGGCTTCGGGGGCGGGGCACGCTCGAAACAGAGAAACCTCCGATCTTTGGGATGATTGAGCGTGGCGGGACATTAGCGATCCGAATGCTGGAGAATGTGAAGCAGACAACGATCAAACCCGTGATTATGGCAACAGTAACACCCGGAAGTTTGATCTACACTGACGAATACGACATTTATGCGCGACTGGGGCAATGGGGGTATGAGCACCAAACGGTTTGCCACAGTGCAGGGGAGTATGCCCGTGATGAGGATGGTGATGGATTTTGTGAGGTGCATGTCAATACAATTGAGGGCGTCTGGTCATTGTTGCGTTCCTGGTTAAGACCTCATCGCGGTATTTCTCAAGAGAAGTTACCTCAATATTTGGGATTTTTCGAGTTCATGCATAATGCCAGAAAACGGGGCAAAGCTCTTCTAGGGAGCCTGTTAGAAACATTGTTCAGTTAGCTCCCCGAAACAAGGATTGAGCCAATCCCAAATCACCCTGTCGCGGTGACAACTGCTGCTTAGCGGCCAGACGGGCGATTTCATTCGCCAGACGGGCGATTTCATTCCAGGAGATGACCAGGCTATTGTATGCAACCCCTTCCGCTGCCCAGCCCTTCCGGTCGCACAAACTATAGAGTCGATAGGCCAGATCTCGAACGGCTTCGCCCCGCTCGCCCACCTGTGCCAGCAGCGCCGCCGCTGCCATCTCGCCCTGAGTTTGCAACGCGCGGCAGAGGTGTTGAGTGGCCTCCCAATCTGGCACTCGGTTATCCTCAGCCGGAGTCCAGTCGGGTGCCAGCTCCTCTCGCCGGAGCAGCCGTACCTTACCTCCTCTGGCGTCCAGAATGCCAGCAGCCATCAGGCCCTGGATGCTGGTGTTCTTCGCCTTGGACAGGGTTTCTGCATCGCCATATTGCCCAGCATTGAACTGGTACTGCTCGAACCAGGTGAGTGCCCAACGAGTATCGGCATCGAATTCGCCTTCCTGTTCGGCCAGGTATTCATCCAGAATCTGGTTAATTAACTGCAGGGCGGTGCGCACCCGCATTGGCGAGCCATCTGCCTCCAGAACAGCTGCATATTTTGAGAAAACGGCCATACCCGGCCCAATGCTAGCCTGGGCCAGATCCACTGGCGCAATATTGCCCTGTTGCAGCGTCTTGAGCGCTTTCGGCAGCGCCCGCTTCAGTTCGTTGATGAATTGACGGCGGGTGGCTCTGGCGGCCTCTGCGGGGCGGGGGCGGCAGACGAGGACAATGGAAGAAGCGAGAGCGTTAGAGCCAATGCTTCGCATTCTTGCGCTACGTTCTGTACGTACGGGCCAGGTTCCTGTAATAGCAAAGCCAGATCTGACAAGCCCCTCCAACATTGTTTCCCAACCTGTTGATGCTAATCCTTTGGAGCCTTTGCTACTATTATCCCTGTCAACACTTTCAGATTGCTTAAAAGCGTAATAAACTGTAAATGGGTAGTTTGGATCGGCAACTTGCCGTCCTCCACAAAAGACTTTTTCTAACCCCTCTTCAAAAAATATTTGTGATTTTTCTCTACTCCCATGACGTAGTTGATCAGCTACTAGTTCTTGATTTTTTGGTACGAGCAAAGTGCTGAAAATATCCGGATATATTTTGGAGAGAGAACGACGTAGCCAAACATAGAAAAAGTCAGAAAGATCTGCATAAGGGACAGCATCATAGTACGGTGGATCTGTCGAGACAATCAGAGGGGAATTTTCCTGTTTAAATAAATCCCTTGCATCGATTTGGGTCGCTGTTCCAGATAGAGGATGGGATATATTTGTGTTGAGAGCCTTGATAACAAATGCCAAATTTCCTTCAAAATTACCGCCGGAGTTACTGAATGGATTTGCTTCAGCAAAATCCCAAGTCATGGATATAGCTTGGCGTGTAAAAGCATGGGCAACAAGCTCATTTTTTGGTTGTGGACTCCATGTAGAAATCGAACACCAGAAGTCAGCTGAACGATCCACTGCAAATGCTAAATATGTAGCCACAGCATTAGCATATTCGGTTGCATTTCCTTTTACATTTTTCTGGGTATCGATATTAGCAGATTGCTCTAGTGCTATTGCACTGGAATATATATTTTCTCTCACCTCATTTACTAGATTGCTGAAGGTTACCAAAGCAGTAAGTTGACGAGATGTGAAAAGATCTGAATGTTTAGTTATGCCATAAATGTAAGGAGTGATATGACGTGAATTTGGGACAAGTGCCATCTCTGGTTTCCAACTTGGCTCAGCCTGAGATGCAACTTCTTGATGGTCTTTGTTTGGTGAAAGATATATTCTTTGTCGGTTTCCTTCGGCGACAATCGCCATTAATCGTTCTCCTATCCGTCCTGCTTTGCCCTCACTGCGAACATAATCTAACGATACAGGTTGCTTGCACGCAGTACACTGTGCTCCTTTACGGCTGACGGTACCTTCCGATGATTTTCCCTGGCCTGTTTTGATGGCAAATTGGATCGTTGGCGGTGTCTGCGATCGATCGATTTCCGGTTCTACCCAGGCTTCCTTGCCCTTCTTGCTGGACAGTTGAAAGCTCCGCACCAGGGGCATCTGACAACCGCAAGCGGGATTGGGGCAGGTCACGGTTCTGGCCCAGAGCCAGGCGATGACGGTTGCCTCGCCCCCACCATGCTCTGGAGGCAGTTCAACCTTCGGATACAAATGCCCAATGCGCTTAAACGCCTCCTCCCGCATCCACTGGCCGTAGTAGCGCACATCTTCCGCTAGGCCCTGGGCACTGTACCATTGCTGACCGGTTTTCAGTTTCTGCTGCGATGCTGGATTGACCGGGGGGCTGTCTTTGAATTTGGGCGGAATTTCGATCAGCGCCTTGGTAATCAGCACCGCTACCGGGTTCAGATCGCTGCCGTGGGCCTCCAGTCCCAACCGCTGCGCCTCCAACGGGATCGAACCGCCGCCGCAGAAGGGGTCGTAGGCGGGCGGTGCGTAACGGGCGATGTAGGCTCGCACCTCTGCCGCTTCGGCGGGTGGTTCTTCGCCGCGATTCCAGGCCAGGGAACGGGCAATTTCTAGTTGAGCCTCTACCAGCACAGTGCAGTTGGGATCGTTGATGTCCTTCCAGGACACCAGACCCCGCACTACCTGTTTGGTTTTACCCTTCTTGTCGGTTTCGCTGACAAAACGCCCCAAGATATCAAACAACCGCTGCCGCTCTTGCTGTTGGGCCGCTTCTGTGGGAAACCGATCCGGCCAGCTAGAGGGGTCATCCACCAGGGAAGCCCACAACACCGCCCGACAGGCTGCCAGCGGTCGCCGCGCCCACCAGAGATGCAAGGTAGACGGATGTCCGTGCCGAATAGACTTTTCTCGGGCTGACTCAGCATTGATGGCTTCCAGGGGTAGGGCGACTTCAATCAGTTTTTTGCGAACAGTCATAGGGCAATCCGATTTCACTGGGATGTTGGCAGTGGCAGGAGCTGATGAAGGCACAGCAGGATGGCTGCTACCAATCCGCTGGTACACTGTTTTCACAGCGGCTACGCATTCAGTCAAGGGAGGGCGATAACGTTGCTCCCATTGGTCATCATAGAAGGAGTTGCGATTGGGTTCAGGGATTTCAAGGAAATACACCTCAAAAAACAGGGCCAGAAACAAACAGGGCCAGAAATGCCTGCTATTCCTGAAGGAGGCTGGGGTTGGGGTGTGGGGAAAATATGGGTTTATCTGGCATAATTCTGCTCCTCTTCATCCTCCGATTGACCCATGCCAATTTCCCCGCATTCGCCTCACCCCTGAATCATCTGGGAACCGCGCTCCCAGAGTTCCTTCCAGCCGTAGTTGATGCTGTAGGAGCCGAAGTCGGGTTCCCGTTGAAACGGATCGCGAACGTACCGGAGGAGGCAACCCTCGCCCTCAACCTGATAGGAGGTGGGCGCTGTGCGAACTTTAAAGGCATCGCCTGCGGAAAACTCCTCAGAGCGAGGCACCTGCACAAGTGCTAGGAAATAATTCTCGGGTTTGTTCAAGGCTGTGAGGACTTCGTTTTTTGTCACGGTGACAGTTTCTGCCCCTTCAATGCGTCCTTTGACCTCAATGAAACGCAACCGCCCTGTGCCAGGAATTCGGGATTCAATATCATAGCCGCAATTGTCCTGACTGACATCGCGCGGATCGTAGCCCAGGGAGCGCTCGGTTGCTATCACCGCTGCCATTGCCGCTTGCTCTACCCGTTTGGTTTCTCTGGCAAACGGAGCGGCAGCGGTGTCTCGTTTTCCCTGGAGCCGTTGCAGCAGTCCCTGGGGTACCACCAGGGCACCGCCTACCACCACGGGTGGCAGAGCCGCAATCTGTCGTTCCTGCTCTAATTCTGCCAGACGCTTTTCCATCCGATCCACCAGGTCATCAGCGCGCTGCTGGGCTTTGGCGGAGTTGAGTTTGGCGTTGGGTTTTCCTGCGGCTTCCTGGTCGCGCAGTTGGGAGGCGCGCTGGTCCCAGTAGTTAATTTCTTTGGTCAGGCGATCTTTGACGGCAGCGATGGTTTTATGGATCAACTCCTCTTTGCGTTGCCGTACCTCTTGCAGATGCTGTGGTACCAGGTGGCCAATGGCATAACCCATGGCTTTATTTTCGATATCCTGCCGTACCCCCAATTGACTGAGGACAGGTTCGACCAGCGATTTTTCCGAGGCTTCCAGGGGACGGTAGTCCAGATAGGGTGCGTAGCCAGCCCCCCGAGTCTGGCCGCTGCTGTCGATTTCGACGTACTGCATCCGCCGCGAGACCACCCGCCGCCGACCCGTTTCCTGAGGGAAGGTTTCGCGAGTGCTGGTTGAGCGAGCGTCCTGAATGGCGTGCTCCAGGTAGATCAGTGCCCGTACCTCCTCGTCCGGATCGCTGCCATCCACCAGGATGGCCCCTTGTCTGAGCAGATCCCAGTGGCGTTCCAGGATCAGATCGAGGGTGGCATCGAGCAGCGGCTGTCCGGGACAGATGAAGTCTGCTGGGGGTTTACCGGGGATGGCAATGAGGTCTTTTTCGAAGCAAATGCGTTCGTAGCGGCGTTGGATCGGGGCGCTGGTGCCGATTTTGCGATCGCGGTTCCGGATTGCGACTGGAACATGGGTGATTTCATAGCGCTTTGGTTCTCGCTGTCGAATGGTGCCTCCCAGGTGCTGAAAGGCCGCTAGGAAAAAGGCTGCAATGAAATGAGGTTGCAGTCGCCGCGCCTCTGCCCGCTCCATTTCCTCCCGAATCTGCTGCACCCGGGTTGCATCCATCGAATCCCTGGCCAGAGCCCGCTCTTCAATCAACTCTCGCAGACGAGCTTGGTCGAGACGGTCGGCCACCACCTGATTGAGTCGCGCCTTCACATCGGGACGATCGCCATAGCGCACTGCTTCAATCAACAGATCGCGCAGTTCTTTGCCTGCGATCGCCTTCCCCAGCACGTCAAAGACTTTCCCTCCCAGAGATTGCTGCTCCGCTTCTAATTTCCGTAATAGAGTACGGTAGACATCCCCTTCCCGGGTTTCTTCCGCCACCAGATTCCAGAGGTGACAGACTTCCGTCTGGCCAATGCGGTGAATCCGACCAAAGCGCTGTTCCAGGCGATTCGGATTCCAGGGTAGATCGTAGTTCACCATCAGATGTGCCCGCTGTAGGTTAATCCCTTCCCCCGCAGCATCGGTAGCAATCAGTATCTGTACGCCCACATCCTGTTTAAACGCTTCCTCAGACTTCTTGCGCTCTTCTCGCCTCATGCCACCATGAATGGTGACTACGGCGTCAGGACGGCCTAAAAGCGTGCTAATGCGATCGCGCAGATAATTCAGGGTATCTCGATGCTCAGTAAAGAGAACCAGCTTTCGCCGATGGCCTCCAATATCGAACATTTCCGCTTCATCCTGCAGCAGCTTGGAGAGTTCCTCCCACTTGCGATCCTTGCTGCTGCGTCGAACCCGCAGGGCAAGGGTTTCCAACTCGCTCAACTGATGAATCTCTGCCTGCAGCTCTGCAATGGTTCGAGCCGCTGTTGCCCGATCGACCACTTCTTCTTCCGTTGCTTCCCGCTCATCGCTGTCGGAATCCTCAAAATCGTCCTCCCAATCTTCGAGATCGATGGTTGCACCGAACTCAATTTCATCAGCAGACCCATACCGCATTGATTTCTCTTCCTGCAACCGCTTTTGTAGCCGCTCTCGCCGCCGCCGCAGAGATTGATAAATTGCTTCTGGCGAAGAGGCCAATCGTCGTTGAAGAACGGTTAAGGCAAAACCAACTGTACCTTTGCGACCTTCATTCGCCAGCGCTTCAGCCCGGTTGAACTCTTCCCGGACATAGTCAGTCGCTTGCTTGTAGAGCATTGCTTCTAGGTTAGAAAGCGGATAGCTAACTGTACGGGCCCTGCGTTCGGGAAAGAGAGGCTTGCTATCGAACTTGAGCAGATCCTCCTTGACCAGACGACGCATCATGTCCGATGTATCGCAAACATGGACGCCATCTCGGAAGCGTCCCTCAAAGCGATCGCCATCCAGTAACGCCAAAAACAGCTGAAAATCTTCCTCCTTGCCATTGTGTGGGGTTGCCGTCATCAATAGAAAATGGCGGGTGAGTGTCGAGAGAAGTTTGCCTAGCTTGTAGCGTTTGGTTTCCTTCACTTCACCGCCAAAAAACGACGCAGACATTTTGTGGGCTTCATCGCAAACCACCATGTCCCAGTCCGTTTGTTTCAGCTTTACCTGGAGGTCGTTGTTGCGGCTCAGCTTATCCAGACGGACAATAACGAGGGACATTTCAGCCAGAGCATTACCTGTTCGTGCAGCTTCAATACGGTCGTTGGTGAGAATTTCAAACGGGAGATGAAATTTCTGAAACAGTTCATCCTGCCATTGCACAGCCAAACTGCCCGGACAGACAATCAGGCAGCGTTGCAGGTCGCCTCGGATCAGCAACTCCCGGATCAGCAGACCTGCCATAATTGTTTTGCCCGCCCCCGGATCATCTGCAAGCAGAAAACGGAGTGGTTGACGAGAGAGCATCTCCCCATAGACAGCAGAAATCTGGTGGGGAAGAGGTTCGACAAGTGATGTATGAACTGCAAGCAGCGGATCGAATAAGTGAGCTAAGCGGATGCGGTGGGCCTCGGAGACCAGCCTCAAGAGGGCACCATCTCCCTCAAAGCTCCAGGGTTGTCCTTCAGTAACAATTTCCAGAGCGCTCTCACTGTCTCGATATAGCAGTTGCCAATCAGGTTGGCCTGCAGCATCCTTGTAAATTAGCTTGATTGCCGTTTCGCCACACCACTCTACATCAATCACCGTGACCTGCTGCTTTGGCAGAATGCCCTTGAGGGTATCACCGCGTTTGAGGTCTTCAAGTCGAACCATAGTTACTGAGTTGCTTGCAATACCACTACTGTAGCAGGCTGGTTGATGAACGATTCCCCAAGCCACGCAAGCTCACCAGAATTTTTGTTGATAGCGATTAAGGAATGAGGATTTAATAACATGCAAAACTAAGCAGCGCAGCGCTACAGTTATCTAATACGTACTCTTGGCTAAAGATTAGCCCACCAGCTTCCTTATGCAACCCTACCCTTTAGAAATCGAACAACAGATGCAAAGATACTATCAATCTTTGTCGGAGAAAGATCGGCGTCGCTATGCGGCTATCGAAGCGATCAAGCTTGGCTATGGCGGAATGAGTTATATCCATGCCCTGTTGGGCTGTAATGCCCGTACCATTAGCCGAGGGATGGAAGAGTTGAACGATGAGGAAGCGATGAGCAATGAACGAATTCGTCAAAAGGGAGGCGGACGCAAAAGCGCCTTGGAGCAGATCGAGGGGTTAGATGAAGCCTTCTTGCGAATCATAGAGCGTCATACAGCAGGTTCACCCATGGATGAATCTATTTTATGGACGCATCTGACGCGCCAGCAAATCGCAGACTTATTGTTCGAAGAGGCAGAGATTGCAGTCAGTGTCACAGTAGTAGATCAATTGCTCGACAAACATAACTTTCGGCGTCGCAAAGCGTTCAAGACCAAAGCCACCGGGGATCATCCCCAGCGCAATCAGCAGTTTGAGAACATTGAGAAACTTGTAGAGCGTTATAAAAGTGCGGGGAATCCCGTCATGAGCATGGACAGCAAAAAAAAGAGTTGATCGGTCAGCTCTATCGTGATGGTCACACCTATACCCAAGAAACGATCCAGGTTTACGACCATGACTGGCCCTCGTTGGCTGAA
>JGI12316J15309_10011316_pt1 | contig 41826 bp, 62 predicted proteins | sample MarCyaLeptolynsp_FD_15309 | JGI IMG/M metagenome (IMG submission 15309) | reverse complement strand
CAATTTCGCCAGCAGCTGGTCGAGGCCGGGTTCGCCTCGGTCGACTATGCCGAACTCGCCAATGCCGACTCGCTCCAACCCTTGGACGCGCTGTTGGATCAACCAACGCGCATGCTGGTCGCCGCCCGCATTGGCGGCACGCGCTTGATCGACAATATGGGAGTCTCTGCAAAGGGCTGAGCGCCCTTGGCCGTTGTCTGGAGCGGGTAAGGGGAATCGACCACAAAAGTACCTTTTTGCGGATCGCGTGCTAGGAACCATCTGAGGGCACGCAATGATCACACTCCTAGTCAGCTTGGCAATGGCCACACAATGCACAGCAATTGATGGCGATAACATCCGCTGCGGCGACGAAAACATCCGGCTGATTGGGATCGACGCACCGGAACTGCGGGCATGCCCAAAGACTCGCAATTGCGCGCCTGGTGATGGCCGGGCATCTAAGCGGTCTCTTGAGGGTCTGATCGCCGGTAAGCAGCTCAACATCGAGCGCGTGGGAAAAGATCGCTACGGCCGCACGCTGGCGATCGTGCATGCCGGCAAGCTCAATCTATCTTGTGCGCAAGTTTCGGCCGGTCAGGCGATCTATGTCGCCCGTTGGGATCGCGCCGGGCGCATTGCCGCATGCCTACCTTGATATGAGCGGCGTGGCACCACTTGCCGTCGGGTCATCGATACACCCTGGCGCCAGCGAGATCGAGAAATACAAAGCCGCCTATGATGCACTTGGCTATGTGATGACGTGGACCGAGGCAGATCCCGACAAGTGGGGAAAGGGCGCGCTCAAAGGCACTCGTAAGGCCTGACAGTTGCATTGCCTCGGCAGCGGATTAGGTATGTCCGCAACAACGGGGAAGACTGCAATGATCGAAACGCTGCCAGATGATGTTGGGCCCGAACAGCGGATTGCGCTCGCTGGAGTGTACGGACAAGCCTACGCGGCCGCGCAAAGAATGGGTCGGAAGCCACACGAATGCAGAGACGAAGCCGAGAGAGCCGTCATGGGTTGCTCGCAGTTCGTGTTTGGCGTGGATGTGGGCCTGCCTTAATCTCAGACCGTGCCAACCGATCAGAGCCCCATGACCGCCGCCCAGGCAGAAGCTGAGCTGGACAAGCTCACGCCGAAGCAGCGCGAGTTTATGGAACTGGCGTGTAGGCCGGGCGGGATCACAACTAAGGAAATGGCCTTGGAGCTGGCAATCTCACCCAGCGCGGTCGATCAGCGCGCCAATGCGGCCCGCCTCAAGCTTGGTGTGCATGATGGCAATACCGCCGAAGCTGTGCGGATCTATATCGCGCTCAAGGCAGCCTGTGGGGTTTCTACAGGTGTGATTTCACAGGTAGGAAAGCCGGCATCTTTGATCGATGAACCGTGGCGTGACGACGAGGTGGAGAACCAAACTCTCTCGCTTCCGAGTCGCAGGGTTTCGATCAATCACCTGAACAACCGCCGTAGGATTTTGGCGATACCACTAATAGCAATTGCTGTGATGTCCGCCGTGATGGTGGTGGTCGCAATGGCAGTCGCTCTAGCTCCCGGAGTGAGCAAATTGGTGGTGCTGTTCGGAGGTTGATCTTCAAGCCCATAGGTTCAAACGCTTGGAGATATTCATGCAGGAAAAATCGCCCCAACAGCAGATCGGTGACGCCTGTCACGCTGCGCGAAACCGCTCTGACGAGCAACTTATCGAGCTTGGCGCGTTGTTGACGAAGTCCGCGACGTTCGCCATGCACAACAGCGTCTCTGCCAAAGAGAAACACCGCACCTACTCGCAAATCGGCCAAGCCATCACAGCGACGATTGAGATGAACGAGAAAATTATGCTTGCGCATTTTTCGATGCAGAAGATCGCTGAGACGGCCGACGTTCCGTTCAATTGCCCGCCAGACAACGCCGAGGCCAAGCCAGACCTAAAGGTTGTAGCCTAACATGTTGCCTGATTTCACCGAGCCAACGATTGTCGCTTTCTGGGCAATCTATTTCGGTGGGATCGGGCTTGCCTTGTGGAAAGGTGGAGCACCGGAGCGTTTGGGCGCAGGTGTGTTGCTGTTTTGCTTAGTCATACAGGCGATGGCGCACAGTATCGCACCCCCTGAGTTTGTTTCGGTCAATGTCGTAGCGTTCTTGGTTGATCTGATCAGCCTTACAGGATTCACGGCCATTGCGCTGCGTGCAGATCGCCAATGGCCATTGGTTGCGGCAGGGATAGCGCTTCTTGGCGCGGGCGCCCATGGGGCTAGGTCAATGCTGGATGTTGAATTTCATCCGTATGCCTATGTCCTCATGACGGTGCTTCCTACGCTTGTGATGAGCCTATTGATTGGCGTCGGAACGATCCGGCATCAACTCAGGCTTCGGCGCGACGGATACGACCCAGACTTCACCGACCTCGAACTACTTAAGAACAAGCCCGAGGCGATCCCTCGGCGGAAGGTGAACGAAGATGAACAAGCCTCATAGAATTGCACCAGAACAGTTTTTCGAGACTGATTTCAGTGAGCTCAAAGCGGCCCATGACCAGGGCTTCCTGGCCGGTTGGCATGCCAACACGCAATATCGCAAAGAGCATGCCGCGGCTCACACCCGACTATGGCTGGAATGGCCAATGATTATCTCCGGATCTCTGATCCTGGGCTTTATCGGACTGGCTCTGCTGGTCGCTCCATCGTCAAGCATCAATTGGCCGGTGACGATCTTGGCAACTCTGATTGGGACCACCTTGGTTGTCGGCGGTGTCTGGTGGGGTTTCCAATCCAGCAAGGCTTATGCTCGCCGGATCGCAAAGTTCGCAAAGCGCTGGGAAGCTGCATTTGACGATACCAAGTAGGATCGATTAGTCGGGGGCATGCTGCCCAATTTCAGTGATCCCGGCATCCTAATGGTGTGGATTATAATCCTCACAACAGTCCTGTTCGGCTTGGTTGTCGACGGATGGACGAAGCGCCTCAGCCCCGAGCGCCTGGCAAGCCTTGGCACGATTGCGGTGATCGCACTGCAGACGGCGTTGATCCAACCAACCGGCAGGGACTTCGATGGCCGAGACTTCGACGCTTGGGCTGCCGACATTGCTATGTTCTTGACGTATGCGCTGTTGATGGTCAGCGCGAACCGGAAATGGCCAATGTCTGCAGCAGCGTTTCAGCTGATGGCCATCGGCACGCATTTCGTCATGGTTTCAACGCCTAACATCAATGCTTGGGCGTGGGCTCAAATCAATTTTGGCTGCTCTTTGGCCGCAACACTTTCTCATTTTGGCGGTTGCCTGAACTCCGCATTGAGGCGCTATCGCGGTGAGGCTATTCCTGACTGGGCTCCGTGGGCTCAGCGCCGACCATAGGCGCATCAAATACCTCGATCGCAGACGTAAAGAAGAAGATCGCCAGCGCGAGGCCGGCCAGCACTATTGTGTAGCCAGCAGCCAAACCGAACATCCAGGTGATCCGTGCCTGGATAGGGTGATCCTCCGCCCATTGCCGCCAACCTGGCAGGACCTCTAATCGAGCATCCGGCTCCGGTACGGCATCGGGATTGATCGGCTCCAGATCGTAGTCATCGCGAAACGCAGCCTTCAATCGGTAGAGACTGTAGATCCCATAAGCATCTTTGACCGCGTTCACGTGATGGCTGACGGTGGATTTGGAGACGCCAAGGAGTTCTGCCGCATCCTGATAGGTGTCGGTTTCGCACACGCGAATCATCACGTCGACTTGACGCTCAGTTAGATCAATCTGGCCTCGGTCGTTGGCCAAAATCGCCTCTCAATAGACCTGTACGCAAGCCATGCGCCGGAAGAAACTATGCTCCAGAAACCGCAGAATTCTGCGAATCCAGACCTGTACAAACCTGTACTTTCATTGTGCAGGTATGCAGCGATCGATTTTCCCGTCAAGCTTGTCTCTATCGAAATCGAAGACAGGAACCCCACCGCATGACCGAGCAAATGACCGGGTTTGTGATCAGCCAAAGAGGCGAGGCACGATTGAACAACCTCGTTACCTGCCTGCGCGCCGTGGCGAGGCCCATTGCGGAGGCTGAACACAATGACGACGCGATACCCATCAGCGGCATAGAAGCCTCTGCCCTGCTCGATATGGCTGCGGACGCGATCGAGATCGAACTGGCCAATGCCGGCTTCACGGTCGAGCCCGCGCCCGTCAAATTCGAACGGCTCGGCTAGATAAGGCCAAGGAATTTCGGCTCGGCGCGCTTAATCGCCTCGGCGTCGCGCTTCTCACAACGCTCCTGACCTTCAATGATCGCCTGCTTCTCTTCGAATTCCTGGCGCTTCGCTGCGGTCTGCGCGATGCCAAAGACCCGCCATCGATCAGTAATTTGCTCGACCCAAGCTGTGTAGGCTTCGGTGTTGCGATCGGCGTCTGGCTTTTCAGGCAATTGCGGCAGGGATGCACCAGGTACCGCGTCCTTGAGTTGAGAGGGAATGAGGCCTGAACAGGGGGCCTTGTCGGTTATGACCGGCGGAGAGGTGATGCACCCAGCCAGACATGCGGACAGCAAAGGTAAAATGGTGAGCCGTTTCATCACTCTTCCTTCTCACAATAGGCAGGATCGATCTCGCACATGGCCGCTGCAGCCAGCGAGTCCTTCTCGGCCTGGGTCTCAGCAGCGCTTATCGCCGCCTCTGTGGCCTCCACGACGCCCAGGTGTCGCTCCCGCGTCGCCTCGATCTCGGCGAGGTCTTCGAAGGCGTCCTGCGCATTGCTGACGGCCGCGCCAGCACGCTCCGTCTCAATGTCTGCAATTACCTCTGTGTTGCCTACGATGAGGTCGCGCACAAAGCTTACAACAAGAACAACCAAGACGACGGTGATTAGGGCGCTGATGATGCGGCCGAGCGGGGTCAGCCCTTTGAAGAACTTGATCACTGGCATCAGGGTGTCTCCAGCTTTGTCACCGGACGGATTCCGATCAGCGCGAGGCCGCGCTCAAGCCAATACCAGAATCGGATCAGTTCAAGCCAAGGGTTGAGCCAACCCGACAACGTGCAGTAGTGTGTCGTCATGCTTCCCCGGTGGTGGCGAGAATGCTGAGCGGGCCTTTGGAAGACACCCGTCTCCTGCAACGCCGATATCCATGCGGGACGAACAGCCTTGTGCGCCCAGGCATGGGTCTCATTGGCAAGACAGCCGCCTATCGTTGCGGCAAACCACGCCCAGGAGAAACCGAACGCTGCTAACCAGGCGAGCGATATTGGAGCAACGGCCAACCAGGTGGTCCAGCTACGATCGAAGAATGAGCTGGCGAGGAATGCCTGCGGATCTGAGTGGTGCAATTCGTTGGGCGCCCCCACCAGAGCGCCTAGCAAGGGTGTGTTGCTGGTGATGAATTGGTCCTCGAACCAGTGAACGACACCGGAGAGAAAGTCCGCGATGAGCCAGCCAGTGAGCAGGAGCAGGATCATACCGAAACTCCCTCGATCGAACCCCACCATTCACGAACATCAAAGCAGGGGCAGGCTTTTGCGACACCTGGGTGATCGTTATGTCCAAGCACCTCGGCGGAGGGATAAGCGCATTTCAAGCCGCTCACCAGGCGAGCCATGGCGTCTTTCTGAGCGGCGGTTCTGGTGTCTTTGGGGTTGCCATTCGCGTCGAGACCGCCTGCATAGACGATCGCGATCGCACCTTCGTTGTGGTGGCGGACATGGATGCCGGTAACATCTTCATCGAGTCCGCGCTCGATCGTGCCATCAAGCTTGATCAGGTAGTGATAGCCGACACGGCTCCAACCGCGGCCGTGAGGTTTGGGATCGGTATGCCACCGCGTGACCTCTTCAATGCTGACATCGCGACCTTCTGGCGTGGCAGTGCAATGGATGACGATGCGATCAATGTTGCGGCCAGTGCCCTGGACCAACGGGTCAGATGCGATGGCGGCTGTGTCGTCGCCGAGCGCTTCGAGCGCCTTGCGGGCGGTTTGTGGGCCGAACTTGCCGTCGACAGTGGCGCCGACGCGGCGCTGCAGCTGCCTGGTTAGTTCGCGCAATTCAGACATGACGGGTTCTCCTCAATTACAAGGATTGAAGGCGGGAAATTTGGGCATCGCTCAGTTAAAGAGCGGGCAGGTCTCACGGCGCTTGCGCCACACCCAAAGGAACGCAAAGACAAGCATCGCAACATGGGCGGTGTCGAATATCCAGCGGAAGTGGGGCAGCATCGCTGGGTCAAACCAGAACAGCATTCGGCCGGTGCCGAACAGCATGACGGTTACAGCAAGCAACCAACACATCCAGCGATCGATGCCGTCCCTGTCAATCGAAGCCGCGTGCCATAAAAGCACCAGCGATGCCGGAAGATAGAGGAGCCAAATTAATTCGATCATTGGCCCTCTCCTCGTTTCCAGGGCAGGGACATGTTGCCGCTCGCTGCTCGGCGGGCGAGCCACGGCGAAGCGAGTCCTGCAACCCCCATTACCAGCGGCAAGGGCAATGCAGAGACCCAACCGATCCACGCACCGCCTGCAGCGAAGTGAGGGTGTGCCATCCCGGCAAACGCACCAATCACCATCGCAACGACAACGGTTAGGGGTAGCGTCAGGCGTTCGGTTGGTGGACTCACAACCATGCCGACAAATCCTCCCGCCACCGCAAAGAACATGCCGGCGACGATATACGGCCAGGGCGCGGCAAAGCCGAGCGCCCCGGTGATCAGCGCCATATAGCCGCTGAACTTGGCTTCAGGTATCAACAGGTCTCTCCAGAATGGTGCGACCGAAATTTGGTCACCTTTGGTGTTTTCAGCACTGCATCGAGTGTCAGAAAAGCGCCTCTTCATCGATAAGCAGTTGCGAGAGCTGGGTCGGATCGGTCAGCGCAAGGGGTTCGCCGAATATGTCCACGCCAGTTATGATCGTATCATCGAGATAGTCGAGCCGGTGCCCGCCAATCTGGAATTCGGGCCAGCTCGCCCATGGGGTAGCTGTTCCGATCTGGGAAACGGGGGTGTTGCCAGGCGTTTGGCAATAGCTGGTCCGTGTGCGCGAGACGAACGTGAATGCTGCAACGAACGGGTCTGTGCCGTTGTTCGGAATCTCGCCGGTTGGTGTGTAGCCGCTGCTGGCGTTCGGATAGAACGCTTGACCGCGCTGGCCGTTGTAACGGCAAGACCAGGTGTTCGTATTCGTTCTTGTGCCGCCTGCGAATTCTTTGGTGCCGCCGCCTGAATTGACGCGGCCTGCAACGACAATGGTGAAGTCGCGCGGACTGCGCATCCGTCCGCGAATTGTCTCCGTGACGTCATCGCTGAACAACATGCCCTCAAGATTGCCAACGCTTGCAAACGTCGGTGTCGCACCGTTGACGACAAGATCACCGCCGCCGGCAACCAGGTTGGTGAGCGTACCGCCGGCACCGCCGCTGTAATTGGCTTGCGACAGGCGAAAGCCGCCCCAGTGCCTGAGAAAGTCGCTTGGAACTACCATCTATGCCACCGTCCATTTGTCGACACACAGGAAGTTAGGCATCGCAGTGCTGTCGTTTGTTGTGGTGAATGCGCTGGAATCGCGGACGGTGCCGCGAGGCCCATTCACTGGGCCGGCCCGAACATTGATCGTGTTGTTATGATAGGCATATTCGAGATCGCCAGAGACGGCGGCGTCCAGCTCGATCTCGATCGTGCCTGTGTTGGTGCCAGTTCCATCGTCCGTGATGTCGACATTCGTGATGCTTGCCACCGTGTGGTTGAAGCCATGATTGTCGATTGCAGTGATCAACGACGTGTCGAAAACCAGCGGGGGAACCGGGACGTGGACGGTAACCGTGATAGTCGTCCCAGAACGCTGAACATCGGTGATGTGGCAGGGATCCCAACCGATTGCCGCCACAACGGCGTCAAAGGCCTCCTTGATCTTCTCACCGTAGTTGCGAGACGTATTTGATAGCAGGTGAACGTCTGCACCGCTGTTGCAGTGGGCGAGCGGATAGCGCGGACCAACGCAAGCGAATTTGTCTGGATGTTCGCGGTGGAGCTCGATCGCTGCGACCGCCAGTTCAGCATACGTTGTGCTGTTCTGGCCCATGCCCTGCTGGTCGATGATCATCTTCCAATTGAACGGCATTTCAATGCCGGTTTGGGCGGGGATGCAATCAACGAATTCTTGGTGAAGCGCCAGGATTCCGGTCTTCCAATCGGCCGGCGCGGTGTTGTTCAGTGCGTCGGCCGCGCCCTGAATGAAGATCATTGGACCCAAGCCGTATGTCTCGCCGGCATCTTCAGTCAGTCGCTTGGAATGCTCAATCGCCGACAGGGTGTTGGCAAAATGGAACCAACCCGTGTCCTCGCCATCAATCGGTCTGAGTTGGTCGATTGTGTAGGCGCCGCGCCCCGTAACAGTTGCCACCAGGTCGTAAGACGATCGAGTGGCCAAGCCCGACGCGAAGGTCTCCTGCATCTGGCTGTCATTCGGATTCACTTGCTCCTGAAGCGCGACAAGAGAGGTGAACTGCGTCCCTTCCATTGGTTGGTTCGGATTGGTGCGGCCAGGTTCGTCATAGTGAACCCGAACGCCGCCATTCGCCATGAACGAACCCGACACCGCAGCGCCTGTTATCAGCGCGGCGGCGGTGACGTCCGTCCCCAATGTGAGCGATTGGCCATAGAAATGCGCGCCAGTTCGATCCGTCGGCACTGGCAATGGTGTGTTTGGGGCAAACCTAATTGCATAGTCTGGCGCCGCTTCCCAGACGATCGTCGCCTGGATCGGAACACCTTGAGGTGCCAGTATCAAGGGGCGGCGAACACTCATAGGTTTACAGCTCCGCGCACAGGCTGAATGCCAGCAGCCAAGGTGTAGCGGACGCCGCCGGCCGGCGTGCAATCGATCTCGTAAACCAGATCGAGCACGAACGTGCTGTCAGCGTCTGCAGGAATGTTTGTCTGATCAGCCGCCAAGAGCTGCAGAGTTACGGGTGTGACGCCATTCGCAAATGCCCCTGGTGAGCAATTGAATGTCGCCAACGGATCGCCTGGTGCATCGGGCGCCAGTCGCACATTCATAACGAAAGCGGCCGCACTGAAGTCACCAGCAAGCTCAAGCGTGACGGTGTGATCCTTGCCTCTGGGAATTGCAGGCATTTCCGCCTTGGGGCCGCCCAAGCCGTCATTCTGCAGCTGAAGAAGCCACTCTTGCAATTGTGAAGTCATCGCTCTGCCTTCTGAGAATGGCGCCGCGCGCCGTTAGCTGTACCAATCATCTTCTTGGACGCCTGGAGGAATGGCCCCGCCACCGCTCGACCCACCGCCGCCAAGCGCATCGGTCACCACGCGCGCGACATTGTGGCGATATGGATGTTCCTGAGAGTTCACCGCGTCTGCCAGGACTTGCGTGGCCTTAATCGTCACACCGCTGCCGCTGCGCGAACTGTCATCGTAATAGAGGTGATAGACCGTCTCGGCTGCCAACGGCGTCGTGCCGTCGTCTTCGGTGGTGATCGTTGCGGCGGCGATTGAGGTTGCCTTGTCGGAATAGGTCCGGGTGTGAGCCTCAACATCGATCGAGGTGTCAGTCGCCGACCACAGACCATCCATTGGGTCGAGATCGGTGACATAGGAGTTCGTGATCAATTGACTGGTGAGCGGTGCCTGAATCTGATTGGCAGCCACCAATCGGTCGATATCCTCACCGCTGGCAGTCGGCGGCGCGGTCGGCAAAACACCGCTGACAACGCCGGCCGCGACGTGCTTGTCGTCATCCTCCTCTACGAAGGTCGCCTGAATGGTCGCGCTGATCGGATCGATTTGCCTACGCGTCATCCGCACTTTCATCGCCACGCCAGTGGGTGATAGTTCCGCGTCCAGGGTTAGCGCGTCGCCAGGCACATAGGCCTTCAAGTGGGGTTTGAGCGGCAGATTGATCGCGCCCAAGGCCCGCCGTTCATAGAGCTCGTAAATTGCCAGCTCGGCGCCCTGATCAACGTCGGTGACCAGTTCGTACTTGACCTCGTCGATCTTCTCTTCGCCATCTTCGGTGACAAAGGACGCAACTGACACCGGGTCGGATTGCGGATAATCCCAGTTGTGGGCCTCGCTGCGGACACGGAAGATGATCGTGTTGTGACGCGATTTCCAATTGCTGCCGAGCTGGTCGCGCAAACCACCCGGAGCAATGTCGTCACGGGTGATCGTGGCGAGGCTGATGCGTGGGGCTTGGTAGTCAAAGCGCAGAACGCCGCCGATCAGAACAGGCTTGGCGCCGCCTGCAATCGCGATGCGCTTCAGGTTGTCCCACTTAGATCCGGGCTCGTAGATTTCGCCGCCAAGGGTCCAACCATTGGCGTCGCAGACATTGGCCCACGCCACCAAATTGGCGAGATCAATTGCCGCCGAGCCGAGATTGCCGCCAAATACCAGTTTGCCATTCTCAAAGCGGCCATAGGCATAGGCGAGCGCATGTAGTGCGGGATTCTGGCTGTATGCCCAAGTGGTTTCATCATCGATCCGCTGCGAGCCCGATCCGCCTGGATAGGTGCTATCGAGCCGGGGATCGTACACGCGAACACCGCGCCAAATGGCTCCGATGACCGGCAGTTGGCCGCCAGCAAATATCTCGCCATCCTTGTCGAACAACAGAGAATGCGCGAGCGCCGCCTTGCCGGAGAGCTTATAGCTCGCCCCCCAGCTGGGTACACCTGACCATTGCGCATCAAGTGCGGCCACCTCTGGCTGTTCACCGAGTTGATAGTCGCGATACCAGTGATCTTCGTAATATCCGGTCGCGGCCGCCAAAGCCGGCGTGCTGGTCGCGAATGACACCGTGGCGAAATTGGCCTGGACCGCCTCCAGCGCGTCAACTGGTCCCGCACACGAATGAACCGTGGTCATCATGCGATAGGGGTTTTCGACCCCATCAACTTCGCCGCCCCAGCCAATGTCATGAACCTGGACGCCGCCAGAGTAACATCGACCCATCAGATAGGGCATTGGATTGTTGGCGCCGATCACCCGGTCATTGACGCTGCCTTTGGCGCGCGCTGATCGCGGGGAGGCTACCAGCTCTGAAAGGCCACCTGCGACAACAGAAACCGCGCCGGCGATGGCAGCGACAGCCTGACCGCCAGGCACAAAGGCGGCTACGCTCGCGACGGCGCCAGCGACAACGCCGACTGCGCGAAAGACACCTGCCATGATCCGCGTCCTGCCCTACAATTTCCACGCTGCGATGATCTCGGTCTCAGCGAGCTTGATCACACTCATTTTTGAAAGATCGCTGCCATGCCAGGCAAAGACATTGCCGCGCCCATCAGCGATCCCAATCGCGGCCAGCACGTCGTCGCGCTCGCCATCTCGATCGCCAGGCAGGACCACCAGATCACCCAGCTCAGCAAAGGCCGGTGCTGGGTGACGCTCAAACCACTTGTCGAGTAGTTCAGCTGTGCTGCGAACACCCTGCTTGCGAAGAGCCTTGATCGCACCACGTTCGCTCGCGAAGAGCGGAACGGGCGGAACCTGGTGGCCCATGTTGATGGCCTGCTTTCGCGCTAGCTTGATGCAATTTGCACCTTTCCAGCTCAGCGGCTTGTCCCGAAACTTGGCGAGCGTCTTTTCGGTCGGATGGAGATGCGCGTCTTTGATCACAGCAAGCTCGGTGTTGGTGAGTTGGGATCTGTGAAACCCCCGCCGCGCGTACTGGTGCCTGTGGGTGGTGCGGCCGCACCCCATGCGACCGGCACCGGCGTATCTGTGCAATTGTTGAAGCCATCTTCGCCTGCCCAGACGCTCTTGTGAAAGCGCTCGCTGCAAACGTTGCCCTGGTTCGTCAAGAACAGCCGTTCAGCTCGTCCGCTCAGTTCCATAGCAAGCGTCAATTCACCCTCGGCAGATATCTCACGCGCTGGCACGTCAACCAGCATATCGGCAAGCAGCTCAGCATTGCTCGCAACTCCCGTCTCGCGGTCGACTTCGCCAAGCCAGAACTTAACTGCGGAATCGCGCAGAGCCGGAGTGTACCAATCTGTCAGGACCGCATCGGGATGCGGGTGAAAGGCAATCGACGCGCTTTCCGCGACATCGCCAAAGGCGGCCTCGAACGCATCCATCTCGGCAATCGAGCCAAACACGGAATGTTCAGATTCGAAGGTCTCAAGGCCGCTTCCATCATCGAACTTCAGAAAACCGCCATCACAGATGCGCACAGTCCCACTCGGCGCCTCAAGCGTCATGAATGCGGCCATCGTGACCACTCGATCAGTGCCGCTCATCGCATCTCTCGGATCGTGAATTGGAAACCGCGCGCGAGGCGCGAAACATCGGTGAAGTGGCCTGCGTCTTCAGCACCGCCAAGCCGGCCCTCAATGTAAACCGAAGCGAACTCCAGCACGTCGCCATCAGATGGCGGCGCGCGAAGGGCTGGCACGATGGGTAGGTCGACCTCTCCGTTAGCGTCTGCGCGGGCAGCTGCATTCGCGCGATAGCAGTAGCGCTGGCCGCCCGAGATCAAGGAGAAGAACTTTCCCTTACGGATCGCATAACCGGGATTGAAGCCACGGCAGGCAAGCGTGCTGCCGGCCTGTCCGTTGCCGTCGACCACCGGACTACCTGGCGAGCCACCCGGCATGCCAACCTGGCGAATTCTGTAGCGCACGAGATTGTCGAGCCCATCAGTCAGGACCACCGACCACTCGGCCGCAACTTCCGGATCCATTCGTGGAAGTTGCACCGATATCTGCCATTTTGATCCAAGTCGGTTAATCCGCGTCTCGGCGCCACCAAGCGGGCCTTGCTGGTTGCTTCCGAAATTGATCGGCAACCAGCCTTCATCGGCCGGGCCAGGCGACGTGGGAAGATCGACCACAGCCATCAGGAAAATCTCTTGCTTTGACGCTTGGCGAACGCCGCACCCGAAGCGGCCACGGCTTCAGCAGCGATGCCCCTGCGAGCCATCGAGACGCGGCCATCAGCCTGCGCATCGACCCGGTTCCAGAATTCGTCGCTGGGCAGAGTGTAATAGATGTTGGTCACGCCGCCGCGACGACCACTGTCATTGGCTGGCGTGATATGCGCCATTTCGCCGCGTGAGACGCGCGCGATGGGCGATCCGTTCAGTGAGAGAATGTTGCGATCGATGCCCGACATTCCGCCCAAGCGGATTGATCCGCCGTTAGCAAACCCAGGCAAGGGCTGGTTTAGGAAGCCTTGCACCTTGCCGCCTAAAACACCCGCGCCGCCAAGCGAGGAGAATATACCGAGCACGCCTTCGAGGATGGAGAGGAAATCGCCGCTGCGAATACCATCGACCATGCTCCGCAGCGCGCTCATTGCCTGGTTCGCCATGTCCTTGAAGCTGTCGGCGATCCGGACAGTTTGAACCCGCGCCTTGTCGGCCTGCTCGCGCAGCGCATCGCTCATCCGCTCAGCCGCCTGCTCAACCTTTTCAGCTTCGCGCAATGGACCCTGGCCGAGTGCTGCAATCTCGAAATTGCCTTTGCCGCCGCCTCCCACCAGACGGAAACGCGCGCGGCGCTTGTCAGCGTCGCTCAGATTGGACCCATCAATCAGGCGACGGTCGGCCACCAGCTGCCGCGCGGCTTCAATTTCAGGGAAGAGGCGCGCGAGCAGAGAGCGCGTTTCTTGCGCCATATCGCGCATGGCCTGCTTGACCTCTTCGGCCGACTTCTTCGCGGGGCGCACCATGACCGCGTCGAGGCGCGACATCTCATCATCAATGCCGTCGACCATGTCTGGCACATAGGAATTGCCGACAATCGCGGTATACATGCCTTTGAAAAGCCCGATGACATCATCAATGTCTTTCTGGACCTTGCGCCAGACCGCTCCGAGCTTGTCGATGATCCAGGTCTTCACACCCTGGTAGAGATTGCGAAGGATCGGCTCGATCTTGTCCCAATTCTTCCAAGCGAGGTAAATACCCTCGATCGCGAGCAGAACCAGGCCAATCGGCCCCAGCATGAAGCGGAACGCGACGCCCACCGCGCGCAGAACAGCCGGCGCATATTTAAGCAGCGGAAGAAGCGTTGAAACAACCGATAGGATTGGCCCTAGCACCGCCAAGACGCCTGCAGCTGCAGCCCCAACCTTGAGTAAGGTCGGATTGGTTTCAGCGAGGTCGCTGGTCCAATCAGCGAATTGCACAACCAGCTCGGTGATCGTGTCGAGAAGGCCTGAATTCACAAAGGCGATCACCAGCTTTTCGCCAGCCTCACCAAGCTTGCGCTGCGCCTCAAGATACTTCTCGAAGCGGGCCTGGTCTTCACTGGTGACGATGTTGGCGCTCTCGCCCAGTCGCTCGAACTGCTTGCCATTCTGCTCAAGCAGCGGGATCAAATTGGTGGCATCAGAGGCCATGGCCTCCAGATAGAACACCATCTCCTCCTGGCTGACATTGGCTTTGCGCAGGCTGTCGAAATAGAGCTGGAGCGCATCCTTGCCGCTCAGATCCTTAAAGTTCTGCGCCGTCACCCCGACTTTGGGGCCAATGTTCTCAAAGAAGTCCGCCATCGGGCCACCGCCCGTGGCGAGAAAATCGCCAACGCGGTCGCGCATATCCTTGAAGATGTCGCCGAGCTTGTCGAATTCGATCCCAACTGTCTTGGCGGCGTGGGCCTGGCGCTGAAACTCCTCAAACCCTTCGCCAGCAACCTGAGCTGAATTCTTGATGTCGCGCGAGTCAGTGGCAATCTTATGAGCCGCTGCGCTGAATGCGGTGGCGGCCGCTGCGATGGGAAGGCTTATGTTCTTCGAGAGCGCCTTGCCGACTTTGCGGGTACTCTTCGCCATCTTGGTGAAGCGTCGATCCAGCACCCGCTCCAATGCCTTCGACTTGCGGCGGGCACGGGTATCACCTTCTTCGAATTCAGCCGTATCGAGACTGAGCATCGCGCGAAGCGCGCCGATGACTGAATTCTTCGCCATCTAACCGCTCCTGCCTCGGCTCACGACCGCTGCAATCTTGAAGTTGTGCATCATCTCTTCAACGCTCATCGCCCGCGCTTGCGGACGGCCGCTCGAAGCATTCGAGGGATCGACCCCCATCAGTTCGCTGAGTGTCACCCTGGAATCGTGAACACCCGCGCCAGCATGATAAGCAAGCCAGCCACGCCTACGCTCGTAGGCCCGCCAGGCAATCAGCAGGAGGCGCGGTGTGGCCTCCCAGAAATCGCTTGGACTTAGGCCCGCTTCGAGCGCGTTGCCCTGGAACGCTTCCCAGTCGATCCTTTGCGCTTCGCCTTTGCCGGCGGCTTTGGCTTTGCCGCCTTTGCGTTTCCCTCATCTGCCGGAGGCATCGCGAGTTCGAAGGCCTTCGCCATTGCCTCCTGACCAGCTGGGCTCACAACCATTTCCATGGCTGCATCCCTGTCGATCTCGGGGTGGTGGCGGTGAAGGCCCGCTTCAAGGATGGCACCCATCACGCTGAGCTTTGGTGGGTCGCGACCTTCTTCGTCGGCGAACTGCTCCAACACAGCAAAGATAGACAGGTTGGTTTGATCCTCAAATCGGGCAATTGCAGCCATGTCGAAGACCATCGTGAAGGTCTCGCCGTCGATCTCCAGCTCTACCTCGGCTTTCTTTGAGTTTGCCATATTACGGTGTCGCATCCTGAGCGATCGCGCCGGTCACCTTGAGAGTGGCCGAGAAGGTCTGGAGGCCGTCAATCTCCATGCCGTCTGGCCCATAATCGGTGACAATTGCGCTGCCCGATTGCGTCTCAGTGCCCGAGTCCGCCTTGGGAAGAGCTTCCCAATCTTGAACCGTACCGGACGTCAGCGCTGCGATGAACGCGTCATCACCAGAACTGCCGGCAACGTAGTGGCCCTGAATGGTGATCTCGCCTGGGTCATACGTGCCGTCCGCAACAAATGTCTTGGCTTGGTTGGGGTTGTCGTGGGTGGTCGACTCAACCGTTGCTCGTGATCGACTTGGCAGCTGCACCGAGCTGCAATTTGCGACAGCGACCGGAGAGGATCCGCTATCTGCCATCTTGAAGATGACGCCAAAGGCAGTCTTTGTCATTTCGCGATTCCTTTCCTAAATCACCGCGTTCCAGAAGAATTGATAATCTTGTCGCAGGCGGAGAAGCTTGCGGTCATTACCCAGGTCCTCGACCTCCTGATCGCTGTCGATCAGCGTGCCGAAATGAAATTTGGTTGATCCTTGCACATCGCCGTCGCGCTCCATCACGCCGAGCAGTGCGGCCCTGCCAGCCTCAAGCTCAGCTGCACCACCAACGGGCGCGCGCATGTCAAACTGAACGCGAGGATTGTGCATCCCGCTCGCGCCGTCATGTGTATAGTTGCGGCCGGGCGATATCTCTTGCAGCACCATATACGGGCTGTCGAAGCCCCAGCTTCGAGCCGCTTCAAACCAAGCAATCCGCGATCCGAACACGGCGGCCAAAGGGATGTCGCCGCGAAGACGCGCCAACATGTCGCGTTCGTAGTTCACAGCTCACCCTTTGCGCTTCTTGGCGAGACGCCGCTCTTGCCGTTTGAGCGTCTTCTCAAGGTCGGCCCACAAATGACGGCCGAGACGATCGAGCGCTTTCAAACCCCCGAACGCATCCCATGCGCGCCGCATATGCCCGACAGCGCGGTGATGGACCGTGCCAAATTCCTGCATGATCGCCTGCGGGTAACCGTCCTTGGTCGGTCCAATGTGGATCACCTGCTCGGTCTTGCTTTGCTTGCGAAACTTCGTGGCGCGGCCAGACTTCTGGCGCGGCGACTGAGAGACCGAACTTGTCAGATCAAGCGGCGCCCCAGTCGCTGGATCGTCAGGTGCCAACTCAGCCATCCGCTGCGTGATGGGCTCGGCGGTCTTCTTGAGCGCCCTGCGCCCCAATGCACGCCGCTGCGTCGCCTTGGTGACCTCGCCAAGCGCCTTCTCAAACTCGCGGAACCCGCTCGTCTTCATACGCTTGGGCATGGCGTCACGCCCCTTTTCTGGTCGCCGTAAAGTCTAATTCTCGGTTTTGGCCGATGGGCACAATGGCATTGATGGCCCAGCGAGAGCCATCATAATCGATTTCCCAGGTCTCATCTGCAGAGCGCAACTGCACGCTCGACAGAACGTTGAAGGTGGCCCTTTGGTCGCTGCCGGCCTGGGCCGCCTCGCGGCGCTCAGAACCCCGGCCGTAGAACACCTTCGCAAAGGCAGGAATAGCCGTTCCATCACCCTCACCCTCGGTGCCCCAGTCATCCTCGGTTTTCACGCGAGGAAAGAAGTTCACCAGGCGATCGCGATTGCCAGATCCATTCATATCAGATCACCGGCATGCGATACTGCGCGCACATAGCCCTGAACCCGAGAGGCACCTCTCCGCCTATTGCGCCGGCACTGACGGCCTCGGCATTCAAGAAGAGGTGGGCCAAGAAGAACTTGATCGCTTGGACCAAGGCAGGTGGGCGGTTTGCGTCGGTAAACCCAGCATCGAAGGTAATGGCGACGCCGGCACACACATCGCTCGGCAGGTCTGCGCCGGGATTGAGATGGATTCGATCGTGAACGCCGATCCTCCAGTCCGAATGATCACCTGTTACGCTTTCACCATCGCTGTCGAGATAGGTCAGCCCAGTGATGTTGGTTACCGGCCAGAAACCGAGATCGATGGTGGCTGGTAGCGACTCGCCATTCCACACAACGCCAGTTCGCTCGCCGAGATAGACCCCGCAATAACGCTCGACCATGTCGACAGCCGCATTGCGATAGAGCTCTATCAGGCCATCCTGGTCGCTGTGCAGGACGCGGAGATGATCTTTGGCATCGGCAAGCGAGAGGATCTGCTCGGCATAATCGGCCGGCAGATCATAGGGCGCAAGCTGGAATCGCATCACTCACCCTTTCGCTTGCCGCAAGGCCGTATCTTACTTCTTGGCCGCTTTGGGTTTAGGTTGGGCCTTGTCGAGGTTCTTTTGAACAGCCTCGGCGTCGCTCAACGCCGGATCGTTCATGTCTGGTTGCTCACGCTTCGGACGGCGCGTGGAAGTTGGTTTCTTTGCCATAGTATCACTCCTCTTCTTGAAGCCTGCGCACAGGCCTCAAAAAGAGGGCGGGCCCCTGTGGCCCGCCCACACCGAATTGAAATGGCCTTACGAGCCGGTTTCGATCTTCAAAGCCTTCATGGCTTCAGGATTCTTGACGCCGCCACCAACGCGCTTCGTCGTGTAGAAGTGGACATAAGGCTTGTTGGTGTAAGGATCCCGCAGAACGCGGATGCCAATGCGATCGATAACCTGATAGCACTCACGCATGTCGCCGTAGAGCGCAGCGATTGCGTTAGCCGCCACAGTCGGCATACCAGGCATATGAACAACCGGCGCACCGCCAAGTGTCGCAGGCTCGCCAGCCTGATAGCTCGGCTGCCACAGGTAATTGCCCTGACCGTCCTTCAGTTTGCGGGCGCGCCGCGCAGTGTCACGGTTCACGAAGAGGCGTGCGTTAGCCTCAAACTCTTCGGGCAATTCATAGATCAGATCGATCAGCCCATCGCCTGTTAGAGCAGAAGCCGCGCCCGACGAAACCGTCTCGATGGCACCCCATGGATGGCGGCTTTCGTGGGCACCTCCGGTGACATAGCCAAGGAGTCCGTGAGGCTTGTTTGACCCATCTCCGGAAAGGAAGGCGATACCTTCCTGCCGTGCAAACTCGGTCTCGACCTCGCTGGCGAGCCAAGCCTCAACGTCGACTTCAGCGTCGTCGAGAAGACCCTGAGTCGCCGCCGGATTGGCGTAGATTTCACCCAGGGGGAATTGGAGTGAAGTCAAAGTGGGGGTGCCAGTTTCGGGGCGAGCGGCTTCTTCGCCAACCCAACCCGAGCCGATCGAGCGATTGTTGAACACCTTGGAGAAGCCCGCGCCGCTGATGCGCTGGACCGAAGCATACTGCCGGATGAGCGAGATTTGCTTCAGCTGATCGGTGATCGTGCGATCCCATTCAACAGGGGCAAGATAACCACCTTCACCGTCGGTCTTGGTGGCCGTCGCCTTGACTTCTTCAAGGCGAGCCGAGGTGACGCCACCTTGGAAATACGCCTCGAATTCAGCCGTGTATTCGGCATCGCGCAAAGGTCGCTCTTGACCGGCCGCAGCGGCCTGTTGAGCCAGAGCCCGATCAATCGACTCTTCCAAATTTGCGATTGTGTCGTTGATGCGATCAACGTGTTCACGAAGAACAACGTCATCAACTTTCGCGGCAAGGTGCTCGTCATTCTTGGAGCGAAACTCCTCAAACGCCGTGGTCAGCTGCGCAAGCAGTTCGTTGGGGTTTTGGGTTGCGTCGGCCCGAGGGGCGGCAGCAACAGCGGAGGGCATGGCAAGCGCAGCAGCGCTCGCCAAGAGAGCGGTTGTTTTCATCATGGGAAATGTTCCTATTTGAGGCTTTGGATTGCCTTGAGGATGTTAGATGCCACGGGCATCGGGTCGGTGTTGACAGCGCCTGGCGTGCCACCTTGGGCAGCGCCTGGCGTGCCCTTAATTGAGTTGATCCGGGCGCGCGCTTCGCTGCGCGTGCTTCCTGAGTGAACGAGCGACAACTCCATCGCGCGCAATGGATTCACGTCCTTTGCCTGCGCGCGGGCGTTCTCATCTTCGCTGATGGCGTCTGAAGGCAAAATGTCGTCGGCAAAGCCGCGCTCGATAGCGGTCGAACCGCTCATATAGGTTTCGGCGTCCATCCACTTGGCGATGTCCTCAGGGTCGGCGCCGGTGCGGAACGCGTACATGTCGACCATCGCTTGGTCGAATGGCGCCAGCCAATCCGCAACTTCTTGCATGTCATGGCGGTTGCCCATCGAGACAACCCAGCAATTGTGGATCATCATGAAACTGGCGACACCAATCTCGATGCGATCACCCGCCATCGCGATCAGCGAGGCAGCGCTTGCTGCCATCCCCATAACCTTGACCGTGATCTCCTGTGGATGCTCACGAAGCACGTTGTAGATGGCGATGCCCTCAAACATGTCACCACCAGGTGAGTTGATTTGAACCTCTACCGGACGATCACCTATTGCCCGAAGCTGCTTTGCAACTTTCTGAGCGGTGACACCTCCGCCTGTCCAAAAATCCTCGCCGATCACGTCAAACATCGTGATCACATTGTCCCCCACTTCGAGCGCGCAGATCCCGGCCGATTCCTCGCACCACTTGTCGAGAACCGACGATTTCGTCAGCGCTGACACCGAGCGGTCAGCCGGCAACGGCAGGGCACCCGGCCGAGCTTTGGCCATCACGCGAAGGGGAAGACTATTCAGCATTGCTCTCGCTTTCCATCTGCCATGCAGGATTGGTTCCAGCCCCATCGGGCATCGGGTTCATGTCCATTTTCTCGCGGGCCTCATCGGGCACCATCCAGCCACCCTGACCAGGACCACCTATGGCCTTGGACAGGAATTCGGCTTGATCTTTGAGTGAGCCGCGCAGCAGCGCGCCTTCATTGAATTTGAAATAGTGGTCAGCTCGCTCGGTATCACTGAGCAGCGCCTTGGCGGCGGCTTCCTCCCAGGCGTTGAACCAAGGCAGCAAACAGTAGGTGACGAAGAACAAACCCAGCTGCTCGATGCCCGATCCCCAGCTGGTCTCGTCAAATGCCAGCAATGGACGCGGAACACCGGTGAAGCGCGCGATCTCTTCTGACTGATGCTTGCGATGACCAAGGCCTTCAGCGTCCTTACCAGTCGCACCCAACGGCTTGGCCTTCATGCCCTCTTCGGCAACCATCCACTTGCCGGCATTCTCCGGGCCAACAAACTTCTCGTTGAACTGAGCGCGCAGGCTCTTGATCGCCTCTGGCGACAGGTTGCCAGGATGCTCCAGAACACCACCAACATAGGCGCCGTTTTTGAGCAGCCGCGCCGCACTCTCGTCAGTTAGGTCGGCCAAGCCCAAGGCATCTACAGCGAGCTTCAACCAGCCATCGCCGTTGATCCCATCACTCGACCATGGCGAGCGTAGATGAAATATCTCATCGACCTTGAAGGTCCGCTCTTCGCCTTTCTTTGGACGGTAGCGGTAGCGGGGGGTCATGTCCCTCGACAGCTCAAGCGTCACCAGATCTGGATCGAGCGGCCACAGAGCCTGAGTTCCGCGAACACCTGGAACCTTTTGCGCGTAAGCATTACCCTTTAGCAAGGCTCGGCCCTGCATATAGGCCTTGAATTGGTACGGCGTGTGAAGCGGGTTTGGCCGCTCTCTCATCAAGCGCCAGGCCTGGTGGTCGCGAGCCTTTTCAATCTCATCGCCATTCCGCACCATCAGGTTGAACGGCAACATTCCGATCGAGCTGGAGATCAGCGTGACGGCACGGTTAAACGTCGCATTGCGCATCGCCGATGTCTCGGTGACCCGTTCACCAGTGCGAGATGCGTATCCTCCACCAACATGGTACAGCAGAGCGAGATCGCCGTATTTCGCAATCTCGGCTGACGTTGCGGCCTGCACACCATTGGCCGACATAGGCAACACGCCGAATGCGGCAGCGAGGCGATCCATCAAGCTCATAGTTAGATTACAATCGCTTCACGATCCTCATATACCGAGCGGCCAGGCCCGGCGGCCTCGGGGTTCATTTCGAGTAGTTTGGTTGCGTTCATTGCCGCCATCAGTGGATCAATCTTCGCGGTCGCTGTTCCGTTCTTGACCAGCATCACGGTTTGGCGGCCCTGCTCTTCCTTCGCGTTCCCAACACACCACGCCATCATCGGTGCACCATTGTGTGCGGCTTGCGCGAATTTGAGCTTGCGGGCCAAACCGACAACCGCTGACATCAATCGATAGCCTTGGCCAATTGCGACGATCTGCTCATCGGCAAATTCCGCATCAGCCAAAGCGTCGACCAGATCGGCAACACCGTGCGGGTCAAGTCCGATTGCAGCCTTGTCGGGCATCAATCCGCTATCACGTACCTGGACCAGAATCTCCACGATCTCGGCGATGTCTTGTGGCGTGTCAGCACTCTCCCAGTTCTCATCGAGAGGATCGAGCTCGGCGGCTGCCAGCGGTTCGCAAATCACCAAATCGCCATCATTACTGAAGTCCTTGAGGCGCGGTGCAATTTGCTTGCGCAGCTTCAGAACTTCTGGCCAGACCCACGCCTTGAACCAAAAAAGCCATCTCTTGCTTTCACGCTCGCGGCCGGCGATGCACAATCCGTAGAGATCGTCCAGGCCGCCACCATCAGCCCCGGCCACCACTACTTCGCAGCGATCGAGCAAGGCCTCTAAAGTCAATGTCGTGTCACCGCGCTGATCCCAAAAATCAGCACCACGCCACCGGTCGCGGCGCAATCGCACACCAATCTCAACATTGAGATATTTGGCGAGCACCACTTGCAGTGACGCATCTTCCTCACCTTCATCAAGTTCGCCGCGCGAGGCTTTGCGCAGCTTGCCGGCGATGAAGTCGGTCGACACGGAGCGACCCAGATTAGGGTTGGTGAGATAGAAATTCTCAGCCTTAAGGTAGGCCTGGTCCTCGATCATCTGCTCTGGCCACTCATAGAGCATTCCAAAACAGGTCGGGTCAGCGATGTTGCCGTCACGCACATCGCGGAAATATTCGAGCTTCTCCTTGTAGATGCCCGCCGGTGGCTCGTTAGAGTGTGTGGTCAGATAGACAACAAACCCCTCAGGCCGCGAGGCCATTCCCCCTGTGGCCTCTTCGAATAGATCTTCTGCATCGGCGCGCTTACCAAACAACCAAAGTTCATCGATCAAGATGAAGCCAGCTTTGGCGCCCCCCACTGTACCCGTATCGGCGGCAACGACCCGCAGCTCTGCCTGCGTCTGGCGATGGCGGATCGTGCGCGTGTTGTTGATGATGTGGAACTTCCGTTCCAGATCTGGATCAGCACGCACCATCGCGGCTGCCGGCTTGAAGCTGTTGCCGGCGACCTCGATCGTTGGTGCGAGAATGATCAGTTCGGCCAGGTCGCGCCAATTTAGGATCAGGGCCGTGACCATAATCCCGGCCGCAATCGTCGACTTCCCATTCTTCTTGCTGATCAACAGCATGAATTCTGTGATGTGGCGGACGCCCTCTCTTTCGTCATAGGCGCCAAAAATGGCCCCAACGAAATCGAACACAAACGGTTCACAAGCCTCTCCGAACGTCGGCTTGCCTGGCACATCTACCATTCGCAGCGATTTGAACACCGCGACCGCCTTGGCGGCATAGTCAGGATAGAGCGGGTCGAATGGGACCAAGCTCTCGCGCTCCACAATGCGCCGCTCCCAATCTGGGCATGCGGTGCTCCACTTGGTGCGCGGCACCCGGCTGATCGGGGCGCTCAATTCACAGCCCCTGGAGCGGGCGGCACATCATACAGTTCGCTGGGTTCCATCGCCGCTAACCTTGCCGCCTCCTTTTTTCCGAGCGGCTTCGCTTTGGGCTTGGGCGCTTGCTTCGCGTGCGAGTCACGCATGCGAAGTTGTTCAAGCTTGCGCGATAGCTCTTTCTCAGCTGGCACACTTCCCGCTTCGGCAGCGTCGTTCAACCGTTCAAGTTGGCGCATCTCCATTCGCTCGATCGCGCTGGTGCGCATCGAGCACTCCGAAGAATATACCCTCTTGAGCGTGGGGACACTCAACCGAACATGCTTAGCCGTCCTGGCCAGTGTCCATTGCCGCGCAAAGCACAGCAGCACCATATTCGATGTGCGCTTGTCCCACTCAACTTTAGGCCTTCCACGCGTCTCTGCGGGCGCCTCAATGGGGTTGCCAAACAGGTCTTTCTTCAAAACCCCGTCTGACACGAAAAAAAACTCCGAATGAGATAGGCGGCGGTTTTCTGGGCGGTGTCTCTGGGAAGTTTTGACCCTCCCCCCGTCACCTTTTTCCCAGCGCTCGCGCCTTGCGAGCCTCGGCCGTCTTCCGGTTATGGCAACCGGTGCAATACCAATGAGCTTGATCGTATGGCGGGAAGTCATCACCGCCATCCTTGCGTTCGATCTCGTGGTCGAGGATCAACCGGCCCACCGCACCGCAGACCCGGCACCAAACGCCGCCTTGCTTCGCTCGGGTCCAAGCGCGGTGCGCCTTGCGATAGGCCTTCCACTCAACCGAGGTGTAGAATGATTCCGCCCGCTTGGGCAGCGATTTGACCCGTGCTCCGAGCCCGCCGATCCGCGCTGGCAGCTGCTTGAGCTTGCCCACAGATCACCTCGCGTCAACAGCTGCAATGCAGGGATGGGTCCAGCAGTGTGAGGGTAGTCGCACCGCTGGACCCAGAGGACTAGCCAGAGGCAGCTCCAGCCAATCAAGGAGGGGGGTCCGCCCAAACGCAAGCGCTCAAGCTACGGTCTGAATACCCCGCACTTGCTATGGAACTGAAACGCTATTTCGCTATGGAACGCCGAATTCCACACTTGACACACGTAAAACTCAAGGCGAGCTGAGGGTTCAAGCTATGGAATTATCGCACGACCCACATTGAATTCACCGCCATTGCTCGCGTTCAGCCATCGGATTGGTGGTTTTGTTGGCAATCTCTCGCGCGCGCCGGGTCGGCCAGCCATGCAGAGTGCAGATCATCGCTGCCAGCACCTCACGATATCGTCCAGCCAATCGCCGCGCAGAGCGCTTGTACCCGGTCCAACGCTTGATAGCGGTCCACGGCACGCGACCTTCGCCCTTGGCCAGCTGCTGTGTCGCCAGCCACACCATCTTGCGATCCATCGGCACTTCGATCAAATCCACCATCGCCATGATCGCATCACGCCGGTCGACCTCGTGACTGCGTAGTGGAGTGCGTGGCCTGCGGCTGTCGACCTTGCGCGTCTCAAGCAGCTTGCCCGCCTCATTCTCCAGCAGCGTGATCGAATAGTCACCCTTCACATCGCCCACTTCGCTTTGCGCCAGATGCCACGGCCCATCACCCGCATAGGGCCTGGCAGACTGACCGGGGGATCGCCACCACAGATCATGCGCCTCGATCAGCAAGCCTTCCGCCTCTTCAACGCTGGTAGGCATATCGGACCCCAAAACTTCGTCGATTGGAATGGTCGAAGATGCGGTGTTTTCTCTCATCATTTCAGCAGCTTTCATAAGTTCTAAGGCTAACAAACTCATTCATTTGGAAGGTTGGAAGGCAAAACAGTGCTAAGTGGTCATGGCAAAACTTTTCGGTTTTCGTGCGAGAGCATCCCCGACTTGCCTTCCATCCCTTCCACACGAAAGCAAGCGCCTCAAAAGACGCAATTTTTTGCCTTCCAATTCCGAATTCCACACCATTCCGCCCGGCGGCGGATGGAACGGTGGTGCATGCTCGGTCATTCGAACAACCCTTTGTTGTTAAGCCATTGCTGACCCCTTGGGTTGATCCACAGGCACTCGGTTCTAGGTCGTGCGCCATCGGCCAGCGCAGCCCTCTCGATCCGCTCCCATCCTGGCAAATTGTCATCATAGAGCGCGTGCGGGTAGCCGCTCAGCACCACCGCACCTTCAACAGCGGCCAACGCTTCGAGCAGCACAAGATGCTCTTCGTCACTCATTTCATGTCGATAGTTCTTTCGGGCCCCACTCCTGGCCGGGGCGCGTGTATCGCTGAGATAAGGAGGGTCGGCGAAGATCAGTGCATCGGCGCAGTCGTGTTGCGAAATCACATCGATCGCAGGCCTGTTCTCAATGATCACGCCTCGCAGGCGTTCAACGACCCGTTGCAAGCCATTTGGATAGTTCATCCAATCATGTGCCGGCGTGTTGCCTGATCGGTCAGAATTGGCTCGAAACCCGGTCTTTCGAGCATCGTTGTGGCCATCGCTTCCGAAACCCATGAAAGAGCGAATGCACAACCTCCGGGCGCGCTCAATCGGGCAATCGGTCGGTTCATAAGCCTTGTCGAATTCGGCACGCGCGAACGGTGTGATCTGCAACAGATGGATCAGCTCGCCGGCCTGTTCGGTATCCTGCAGGAGACGGAAAAACTCAACGATCTCGCCATCCAGATCATTGTAAATTTCCGCATAGCTGCGCCACTTTCGCAGCAGCACAGATGCTGCGCCGCCAAACGGCTCGATATATACGCGGTGCGGGCCAAAATGCTCAATAATCCAAGGCGCAAGCATCCATTTGCCGCCATGATATCGCAGCGCCGGACGTGTTGGCTCAATCCCCATCGTCTGGCCTCCATGGATCAGACTCACCATCCCAGCGATCATCATCAAAGGCACTCGCGCCATCGCCGGCCGCACCGCCCTCTCCTGCGGGCTTCGCCGAGCTCCAATCTCCATCACGGATCGTTTCGGCATCGACGCCGTCGCGCAGCGCAATACCAAGCCACTTCATCCCGTTCGAGGCCTTCTGCTCGAACCCCTTGTCGATCATCGCCTTCTTGAAGCCCCTGGTGCTCCAACTGGCCCCACCAGCATCAGCGCACCAGGCCAGATAGGTGTCGTGCAGCTCCTTGGCCCCGACCCGCATCGGACGGTCGGGTAGGTCATCGCCCACATCGCATGTGTCAGACAGGAACTTGCCCAGTTCGTCGGATTGGTCGCGATAGGCCTCGGTCGCCATGCGCACCTGCTTGGGTTCGATTAACCCATGCTCTCGCCAATCGCACAACCCCTCTAGCAACCGGTTGAGCAAGCCGCTCGCCTCGGCCTGCAGCTTGGCTGGGAGATCGCGATCAACCTCCTCTCGTGGAACCTTCTGATCCCATGGCACCAATTGCATGCGCCGCCAGATGCCGTCGCTGGTGTCCTTGATGTCTGGCTTGTGATTGCCCGATATCGTCATCTTGAAATCAGGCAGGAAGGTGAAGAAGCCTTTGTTGAGATGGCGGGCATCCACCGGATCACCGCCAGTTACCATCTTCACCAGGCCCTCATTGAGCTTTGCATTCCGCTCCGGCTCGGAAACGCGCAAAAAGCGTACGCCGGGGAGCCGCGCGAGATCGGGCGTCGCCTGATCGCCGCGCCTCTTGATCCCGCTGTCGAGAAAGCTCTCGATCGGGATAGATCCGGCATAGTCGCCGGCCAGATGCGCCACGGCCTCAACCGATGTACCTTTGCCATTGCGACCGGAGCCATAGAAGAACGCCAGCTTCTGCTCGCCGATGTCGCCGGTCAGCGACAGGCCAAACCATTGATGGATGAATCGCCGCATTGCCTGGTCGGGCTGCATTTTGGCGATGAATTCATCCCAAACCGGGGCTTTGGCGCTTGGCGCGAACTTCACCGGGGCCAGCTTGGTGATTAGATCCTCGCGATTGTGCGGATGCTTTCTGATCTTCCAGCCATCCACCTTCCAAACCGACTTTCCGGCCGCAACCTCCTCGGCGGATCGCTTCACCTTTCGGCGATCCAGTCTCAGCGTGCCGTTGAGCACGTTTATCGCCATGCGGTCCTGGTCGAAGGCATCGGGCTCCACTGCAATGCCGGGAAAGGCGCGAGCCAGCTTGGCAACCGCCGCCAGCTTGCCCGATCCCTCGGATTGCTTGCCATGTGCCTTGATCGTGTGGCTCCACAATTTGCGCTTGCTGGGCTGGGTCTCAATCGCGAAATCCTGCACATCGCAGGTCTCAATGAAGGCTTTGGCGCGCTCGATCGCTTGGTCGTATTCAGGCGGCCGCTCACCCTCCTCATTGGCAGGATATTGCCACGCAATGCTGCGAGTCAGGGCGTCCCAGCCTTCGGCCTGCTCCCCGCGCGCCCACGCCATGAACCAACCGAGCTTTTCGTCGGGCAGGTCTGGCATTTCACAGCCCAGCGCCGCAATCAGCGCCGCCTCATTGGCGATCGCGCGGATTGTGCTGAAAACGCTCTGCATTACCTCGGCCGGCAGCGCGTCCTTTTCTTCAGACAGCAGACGCCAGCGCCGGCCGTCCCACATAAACCAGCCAATCTTGTCGCAAAAACGAAAGTCGTCGCCGTGGCGCACCCGCCAGCGCTCGGCATTGCCCATATCGGTCAGCGACAGGAACGCGCAGGTCAGATCACGCGGCAGGTCTGGGGCCACACGAATGCGGCCGGCAGCGCCGATTTCAAGCAACTGCGCGGTCGATGGCGCAGCGTCATGGCTTCCCGCCGAGGCGGGGCCGGCAAGGCGGTTCTGGTTGGGCACTTATTCTGGTTTCGGTTCTGCTGCGAGTTTTTCGCACGTTTCGACCAAACGATCAGAGTACCAGCGCGCTTTTGCCGCATCCTCGGCCGCCGATCCCTTATGGCCGAGCCTCCACTGGTACTTGATCACATTGCCGCGCAGCCAACCAATGAATTGCTCTGGTCCGAGCGCGGCCTCGACAGCGTCGACGCACTCAATTTCACCCTGATTGTAATGGCTGGGTGAGTTGACGGGATCGTTCATTTTTCACCCTCCCAAGCTTCAAGACAGATCGGCGCGACAGTCCGCGCAAGCTCACGCAGCGCATCGGCGTAAACTCGGATTTCATACTGCGCATGCTCATCACATCGCAGCGTGAGGAACTTCATCAGATTGAGCAGATTGACGGTCGCGAACATCGTCGAATAGGTGCCAACGGGAAGCACAGAGCGGGCAAGCTCGCGCGCGACCCCCGCCCTGATCAATTCGCGATAGTCGACAAAGGCAGCGGCGTTCGAATCGCGGATTTGTTCTTGAACCTGCATGGCCTGCGCGCCGCCTAGGGCGCTGCCCCGCCCCTGCTTGTTGCTCATGGATTGGGCGCAAATGTTCTCAACGTCCGGCACATAGAACTCGTCAGGCAGCTCACGATATCGCGCGCTCAACTCATTGAATGACCATGTCCGATGGCGATGCCATTGCCGAAAAACGAAGATCGGCGCATGCACTTCAAACGTCAGCGTCACCGCCTCGAACGGCGTCGTGTGATGGTGCGACCAGAGGTAATGGATCAAGCGATGATCGCTGCCTTGGTCCTCTCCTGCACGCCACGCCGCATCGTATGAAACACGGGCGGCACGCACGACACTCAAGTCGCCGCCCATTGAATCAACCAGCCTCACATAGCCATGGTCAAGCACATCAACCCGCTGCATCACGCCACCTCCCTTTCCTGAATTCTGACCGGCGGCGCCTCGCTCACGCGCGGCAAATCGCCATAGGCGAGCAAGGCTCGCATCCTTTCGCCGGCACCCGCATCCACCTTCAATTGCACCCGCTCGCTCAAAAGCCTCAACTCTGGCAGCGCGGCCACCCAATCCAGCACACAGATGCCTGCACAACCCGCGCGCAGCCAGTCGAGTGGGGAGCCAAAGACACGCAGAATGCATTGACGTTCGCGCAGGCTCGTATTGAGCGCCTTGTCGTAATCGTCGTGACCGAGGCACCAACCCTGGCCGATACGTAGCGCCCAGCTATCGGCATCGCTTGTCGAGACCGCACAGATGTCGACAAAGTCACCGCGCTCTAGGACCGCCAAAAGCAACCTGGCATCGGGTCCGTGGGGCTCAAAATGATAGCCATCCCGCGAGATCTGAACGCGCGCCTGGCCGATTGCCAGTTGTGCGCCCAGTTCCGCAATCAGACGGCCGTCAAACCCCAACTGCATCAATCGCCGGCAACCATGCCAAGGCAATCCGAAGTCGATCATCTCACGCCGTAGATCGACACCAAAGGCCGCACCATCAGGCATCAAACAACCCCTTGCTGGGCTGCGCGTGTTGCTGGCCTGTCGCTTGCAAGGGAGGCTCGGTGACAAGCATCGAGAGCATGCCACGCCCAAGCCGCTGCCAGAGGGACAACCCCATTTCCTGTTGCTCGAAGTCGGTCCACCCGATGGGCCAGCCCATCAGCCATTCGACAAATCGCGGGTTCAAGCTCCGGCGCAAATCCGATGATGGTTTGCCAGCTGGGGTCGTTTGGCCCTGGGGCGAAGAAGGGAACGTGTGTTCCACAAAGTTCGGAAGCTGATCCATGTGCATCCGGCCCGTGCCGTTCGTCGTCACATGATCCTCGCTGTTCGCCCCCTTGTGATCTCTCGCTGCCGGCGTCGGCCATGCTGCTGCCTCGTCGTTGAGATTGCGCATCCCATGACCCTCGGCCTTCATCGCAGTGATCCGCTCCTGACTGTGCGGCGGAAAGTGATCTCGGGCCTGGGGTGTCGCCCATTTCTCGACTGTGGCCATCACCTGACGGCTGAAGTCCAAATTCCCCGCCGCGCTGTTGCCGTTCTGCGCTGGTGTACCCGCCATCGGCGTCGGCCAAGTCCGAGCCTGCTGGTCCGGACCCATCTCGTCCTTTCGATCGCCGCCCCTGCTGCGGAAACTGTCCGTCGCTGGCGTCTGCCAAATCTGAGCTTGTTGGGTCAGTCCCGTCTGCGCCATTCGCCCGGTGTCCGGGTCGTATGCTCTCTGACCCGGCGTCCACGGCTCGCCCGTCGCCGTGACCAGGTCGTGCGCTGTCACTCCAGCCTCGGCTGTCGCCGGCGAGCGCCATAATGAACAATCGATCGCGCCGATGACTCGCCCCCACTTCGGCCGCGCTGAATATTCCTGCCGCAACGCGGTAGCCCAGCCCTTCCAATGCCGGGACCAAAGCGGCGAGCTGCCCGTCAGCATTCCCTGTGACGTTCTCTCGGAACACACGATCAGGCCGGCACTCCTCGACGATGCGAACAACCTGGTCGATGAGAAAGCGTTCGTCGTCTGCGCCTTCGCCTTTTCCGGCGACGCTGTTGGGCTGGCACGGGTCTCCGCTAGTGACGCAATCCACGATGCCACGCCATTGTCGAGCGTCGAAAGTGGCAAGATCAGACCAGACAGGCGCCGGATGAAGCGCGCCGCTTTCCATTCGCGCAACAAGGTTCGCGGCGGCAAAGGCTTCCCTCTCCACGTAAGCGACGCCGCGCGCTCCGGGCACGGCGAGCTTGAGGCCAAGTTCGAGACCTCCAACCCCGGCACATAGACCCAGCACATTCACGCCACCTGCCCGGATAAGGGCCCGGTGCGGGTCTGTCGGGTGCTCCCCCAGCGTGCGCGCTCTGCGGCAAGCCATCTGCGTTCGTTCTGCTGTCGCGCGGTCTCAGCGCACTCTCGACGTTCAAACAATTCCTGCGGTGACAGTTTGGGGCCCGGCTCCTTTGTCGGATGAATGATTGGGCCAACACCTTCTTCGGGAATGCCTTCAAGCAGCCGCGCACATGCAGGTTCGCTGCGTGGTGGTCGGTCAATCCACGCCAACGCCACAGGCGCATCGTCACCCAGCAATCGCTCGCAGAACGCGCGAAACTCTGGATCAATAACAAGCAGCTTTTCAGCCTGGCGCAGCGCATAGATGACCGATGTGTGGTCGGCCATGCCAACCAGCCTGCCCAGCTGACCGTATTTGAAAGTCGGCCATTGCGATTTCGCGCAAGCAATAACAGCCCAGCGGACGCGAGCATATCGCGTCTTGGTCACATCGCGCATCTGGGCATGACTTAGATGCGCGAGTTGGCAGGCGTGCGCCACTAGATCAGTGGTCGATGTGAGTCGCTTGGAGCGTGGCAATTCGATCGTTGCCGCGCCTGGCACCCGATCTCGTGACACAGTTGGTGCATCGGTCCGCGACAGTTGAGGCTTGGTCAGGCGTGGGCGTTTGAGTCCCAAGTCACACAACTTTCGGCCGACGACCTGCCGGCTAAGCCCGAGTGACTGGCCGATCAGCGTCATGTTGTACCCGTCGGCATACATGCGCTTGAGCCGATCAATCATCGCATGCGTCCATTCGATTCGGTGAGGTCTGCTCACGCCGCCACTTTCCGCTTGCGACGCACCTTGGTCTTGCGGCGTTTGGGTTTGGCCGGCTTCTTCGCCAGCTTAGGCATGCTGATCGTCGAGCCTGGTGCATGGCCGTGCGCCGGAAATAGCTCGCTCTTTGCCAGTGGATTTGTGAGTTCGCTCGGCTGCGGAACAGCCGCACGCTCAGTCCTGACAATACGATCAAATAGATCTGGGTCAGCAATTTGGCGCATTTGCACCAGGACCGTTTTTGCCTGAGCGAGATCGTCGGCAAACACCGCCTTCGCCAGTTCATCAAACTGCTCATCAAAGATGTGCTGCCTCATTGAGCCTCCTCCGTTTCAGCTTCAGGTTTAACCAGCGTCTTGAGCGGTTGGATCATCCCCACCGCACCGTCGCTTGGGACGCGCCTAAACAGCGCGTTCTCATTCGGTCCCGACTGATGCACCTCGATCGTGTCGCCACCGATGGCAGCCATCATCTGGGTCAGGTAATTGGGGTTGATCGCGGTCGGGAATGTCTTGCTGCATTCAGCACTGACCGCCTCATTGGCTTCGCTCGCGCCGTCTTTGGCAAAGGTGGCAATGACCAGTTTTCCGTCTGTTGGGGTCAGCTCAAGCGCCGGATCCTTGCTTGGAGCAATGATCTGCACCCGCTTGATCGCAGCCAAGAGGTGTGCAGGATCAAATCGCAGCGGGCTTGCAACGTCCTGGGGGAGAAATTTGGAATAGTCGGGCCATGTGCCGACCAAAGTTTTGCCGATCAGCTCAGCACCACCTTGCTGGTAGTGGGTCAAGCTCTCGGACCACGCGAATTTTGCCTCTTCATCCGCGCTGGCCTGTGCGCCCATGCTGGCCATGACGCGCAGCGCCTTTGGCCCAATCGCAATTTCAGGCGCGTCTTCTGGCCACGCAAGATCACGATAAGGGGCGCTGACCAGGCAATGTCCCTGCGTCGCAGCCAAGCTCGCGATCCCATCGCGCACATGCCACAAGGGGCCGCTGAAATGCGTCTTGCCAGGAACTTCGCCGGCAAAGCCCCGAACCCGCTCGATCAATTCCGCCCAAGCTTGCGCCATCACGCGGACCGAAAATCCCGTTTCCGGTGGCGGCATCAAAGGAAAATCATCAGGCTTTAGGCACGGCAATTGCCAATGACCTCGACCCGCACTGACCCCAAGGCGCGCATTCTCGCGCAGCTTGAGTGTGATCGCCTTGTCTTGTGGTACTGCCGATGCGATTTGGCTGAGCTTCTCTGCCGGCGCAGTGCAGGTGAACGGCTCTGCGATCTCTGCATCAAGCCGCTGCGTGAACTGGACGCCGTCATCACCTGCGGTGATCGTGAACTCGCCATCGCGAGCGTCGATCAGTACATGCTTGAGGATTGGCAGCGTGTCGCGCCGCTCGACGACCTGGGCCGCGATCTTGAGTGCTTTCGCCAGTTCGCTTGCGGGGCAAAATCCCGATTTCATGCACAACCCTCCGATATCGATGATTTGGTTGACTGGCCCTGCGCCACACCGGGCGCGCAGATCATCACCACAAGGCTGCGCTTGGATGATCCTGCAGTTACCTTGATCGCGCCATCTGCTTCGAGGCGCTGGACCAAGTACCGCGCTCGCTCGCGACCACGCGCATTCTCCGGCAGGTCCAGATGCGACGCCATTGCACGATAACTCGGGCATTCTTGACCAATGTCGGCGCAGGTCCGCAAATGAGTCAGCAATTGTTCGCATTGCGACCGTGTGGGATTGACCCGCTGTGCGGTGTCCGCCTCTTGCTTGGGCAGCGCGTCTTCAAGCGGGGCTTTGGTGATGATCCAGCACCAGCGCTCTTTTGAGTGACGCTCTGGTTTCGAACTCAGTTTGGCCAATCCACGCGATTGCATCCGGTTGGCCCAGCGCACACTTTCTTCATTGCGGGGCAGGTCGATGCCGCTGGCATATTGCGCGCTTTCACCCGGTGCAGCATTGGCAAACCAGTCCTCCAGCTCGCGCAACGGCGCAACCGAGGCCAGGTTGAGAACAAACGTATCGCGTGCGGCGACCCCCACCGCCATCACCCCTGCGCCTTCGCTTTGTCGCTGAGCGACACAGGGCCAGATTGATTGCTGTTGATGACCAGCGCGCGCAGGCTTTGCAGCCGCTGCACCGCTTCGTCGATTTCCAGAACGATGCGCTGCTCTTCTTTGGGAGAGACCTTGCCGTCATCCTCCAAAGCCGCTGTCGCTTCGCGAGCGACATCGCCGAACTCACTGGCGCATTTGCCCAGCTCCAAAGCGATCAGGCTTGCTCCAGCCTCGCACTCGGGCAGGCGGATTGCGCAATAGCCCAACTCAGCTGCGCGAGCCTCAAGGATTGGAGCGCGACCGGTTTCGACCAGCGCCACCTCATCGAGAGTGTGCGCATCGATCTGGTTCGGTGTGGCTGCATTGTTGCGATTGTTCCAATCGCCAACCCAACTGCGTTGTTTGTCGACAGTGCGCGCAGCACCATCGATTCCACCGCTGGCAGCAATGGCCTCGCGCACGGCGCGCTTAATTCGACCACGCACGCTCATTGCACGGCCTCGGCTTGGCTCTCTTCAAACTCGGTCATGAAGGCCATGATTTTTGCGCGAGTGGCGCGGCGCAGCTCACGGCCGTCGCGCAGACCAGTCACCAAGCCAGGATCACTGACCGCATCACGACCAAACGTGCTTGCTGCCATGTCGTGGTGCTTCAGGAAGCGCTCGATGGCTGGCAGCGCCGCATCGTAACCGGACAATTGGCCCAGATTTCCGGTCGACGGTGTCGTCGACTGGGCCCTATCTTGAGATGGATCGCTAAAGTTCACACTCGGCTCCTCTTGTCGGCGCCGGGTATGATGGAGGTTTCCATCACTTGTCAAGGAAAAACCCATTTTGATTTGCGGAAAGCAATGTTGGATTGTTCCATCATGACTGAGAAGGCCAAGATTTTCCTTGAGCGGGTGGACGCGTGGTTGGCTGATGCTGGCCGTTCACGCCGCTCGCTCTCGCTTGAAATCAGCGACCAGAAGAGCGGAGGCGTCTTTGCTGATGTCGCCCGCTCTGGCTCGATCCCAAAGGAGGCGCGCTTGCGACGCCTCGCGCTCGCGACCAACTTGAGTGTCGACTATCTGGTGGGTCGGACCAACGATCCGGCCGCCGTCGCCAGCGAGGTTGAGATCACTGGCGCAATCAAGCCACCCGAGGACCCTGCCGGCAACCTGAGTGCGGCCGCACAGGCTTCGTCATCACCCATGATCCCGCTTGTCGGCACGGGCGATTGCGGCGAAATCACGCTGGCGGATGAGCACGGCAATGCCGTTGAGGTCGAACGCAATTCATTCGATCCCGACTACTCTGTGCGCATGATCATTCGCCCGCCCGCGCTACTTGGTGCGCGTGATCTCTATGCGATCTATTTCCAAGGCGAGAGCATGGTTCCGCGCTTCGAGCCAGGTGAGGTCGGGATCGTCGATCCCGTCCGCCCCGTCCGACCTGGTGACTATGTCTTGGTCCAATTGACCAATGGCGAAGATGAGGATGTTGCCACCGTTCTGGTCAAACGATTGGTGCGCAAGCTCGGGCGCGATCTACTGCTCGAACAGTTCAACCCGCCGCTGACATTCACCGTGCCTGGAAAGCGCGTGAAGCGGGTTCATCGTATCATGCCGCAAACCGATCTTCTCTTCGGCTAATCACGAATTCGGTTCAGGTGCTGTAGCTCGATGAGGATTGATTCAAGCCTCATAAGAATGAAGAGCAGCAGAAGCGGTGTGGCGAGCGCCGCCACAGCAAAGGCAAACTCTGTCAGTCCATCAATCATCTTACATGCCCTCCTCTAGCAAAGCATCGCGCGCTTCTGTGCATTGTTGAGCCACACGCACGGCTCCATCAACCTCACGGCGAAGTTCCACCAACACACTTGGCCGCTCATCACCGTCGATCACGGGCATGAAGCTCTTGGCCAATTCCTTGCGCGCGTAGGCGACTGACCGGCAGATCTCGGTTGCATCACTTGCCCTGCGCGTGCGGTCATCGGTCAGGCCACTGGGTGGGCTCAGCTCACCGAACTCCATCCATGCCGCCGTGCACCGCATCTCCATCCGGCTGATGACCTCGGCGAACTCATATCGATCAACCCCTGATTCCTGCGATCGCTCCATCATGACGCCCGCCGCTGCTGTCGCGAGGCCACAGGTATCGCCCGCGTTGATCAGCTCTTGTCGATAGTCAGCCATGGACTGCAGTTGCGCCAAATAGTCATCAGACCCTGGCTCGGGATCACTCGTCATCGCGAGATACAGAACGAAGAAGATCAGACCGACCGCGATCCAGCCCACAATCATGATGATCCGTTGCCAAAGCGGCCGCTCGGAAAATGTTTTTGCCATCACAAAAATCCCTGAATTCAGTCGCTTGAGCTTAGCACAAGCGCACAACCACCCCAAATGATGGTAATTTCCGCTTGACTTATGATGGAGTTTTCCATCATTTATGCGCCATCAGCCATCGCAGGAGGGTGAAAATGGGTTGTGACATTCACATTGTGCTTGAGAGACGTAAGCGCGATTCAGGCGAATGGATCGGTCAGTGGTGCAGCGACAATCTGCCAGACAGGTGGGGTCGACCCAAGTGCGCGCGTCGAGATTATGGCCTGTTCAGCCGGTTTGGTGTTCGCGGGCCGCGGGATGACGGAAACGCCATCTACCCCCGAAACATTCCTGAAGATGTGAGTCGACTTGCTTGGTCGCTCTACATGCTCTCACCGACGGATCACCATTCAGCGTCCTATTGCTCGCTTGAGGAATTCATTGAGGCCTGGCGCGCTGAGAACCCGAATGACGCCGAGGTCCGAAAGGACTGGGCACATTATGACCTATTTGGCGTCGATCTCGATTGGCCAGAAAACGCAGAGTATCGACTCGTCTTTTGGTTCGACAATTGATGTCGGCCCTCCACGCCCAGATCGCCGCTGAGCAATTCGCCAAGCGCCGCGCCCGCGCGATCCGCTTGGTCGAATTAGGTAAGGTGACCAAACGCGAGGCCAATCGCCATGCACGCCTGTGGTTGGCGATTGCGGCAGCAGCCGGGGCCGACCTACCCGAGCTTGAGACCGATCTGATCTTTCCATCGGGCGTAAAGGGCAAGCTCACTGCGAGCATGATCGCTGATCCTGCGGACTATCTTGGTGAGCTGGCGCGGGCGCGCAACGTGGCGCGTGACCCGGTGGATGCAGGCCCAGTCGCTCCCAAGGTGATGGACCATTTCTGGGACCTGCAAATGCTCGCGCTCGAACTCGGCGCCCCAGACCACACCCTTCAACGACGCGACAGCGTCACCGCTGAGCGCGTCCAACAGTTGGAAGCCGCATGATGTCTCGAATTTCCACGTACCTATTCGCATTTCCAATCCTGCTCGTGATGTGGATTTGGAATGCGGCTGCCGCAATGATCCTCTGGAACTGGTTTGTTGTTCCACTTGGCCTGCCACCACTTTCGCTGTGGTGGGCATGCGGCCTTCTAAGCACCGCTTTTGTGTTTCGAATGAGGCCATACAAGAAAGGTGATCCCTCGGTCGCGTGGAAGGCCGTGACTTGGATCCTCCTGAGACCTGTGGTCGCATTGGTGATTGGCTGGCTTTTCAAGCTGGGGATGATGTCATGAACCGCCTGCGCAACTTCATTCTCCGCTTGCCCGAGCTACCGCCCGACCTGGTCTTCTTCGGCTTCTTGGCGCTCGGAATGGTAGCAGGTGGACTGTTGGGCTGGTGGGACGCTCAGCCATGATCGCGCGGACCTTCCTTTTCATCGGCCTGTTGGCCGCATCCTATGTCGCCACGCATGTCGCACTGGCGCTCAGCCTTGGAGCTACCCCATGACCACACCTGGACCCTGGAGCGCCATCAAAGATACCAAACTTGGGCATGTAAATTTGTTTGGACTGAAGCCAAACGAAGGGCGTCACATCGGCACCATAATCTCAGGCAGCCGATCTCAACTGGCCCAGTTTTACGATGACTGCGAGTTGATTGCTGCCACTCCGAAACTCGTCGAAGCGCTGCAGCGCAGCGCAAACGCAACAGTTCAACGCGACAATAGGGTCGAAAACGATCCATCGTTCGACGCTCAGGAGTTCGCGGAGAAAGTGCTGCGCGAATGCGGTCTCGGAGTGACCCCATGACACATCAAGTGATGCCAGACACGGATAGTGGGTCGGAGCTCTTGGAACTCGATCTGGAAACTGCGCGCGCATACGCGGATGCCGGCATTATGCCGATTGCCGAGTTCGTCACCAAATACGGAGACCAGCTCAATGACTAACAAGCAACACACACCACAAGCGCTAGCGGATGAGCTTGAGCGTCTGAGCAAAGTTCTCGTGCGCGCTCATTTTCGCGCTAGCCCACAATTGGGACGTAAGGCTGAAAGTCGGCACGCAACTGTGTCCAGTGATGGAGAAGAGTTCCTGACTCTTAGCGCGTCAAACGATCCTGATTATGCGTCGAAAGCGGCAAATCTCTTGGCCCTTCTATTGAACGAATTGCCCGACATCCTCACTGCCCTTCGCGCCAACGCGGAGCCTGTTGCTTGGCAACCGATTGAAACGGCCCCCATGTGGGATGAGCTGATCGTGGCTGATCCTGAAAACAACCTCATCGCCTTTGCTGCAAAGTGCGAGGGTGTTGGTGATGAAACCTATTGGGGTGTTGAGCCGGAGGACGGGCTTGGATGGGAGCCCAAGGTATGGATCCGCCCACTCTACGCAGGCCGACCGCCTGAGGTGGGCGAGGGTGAGCTTGCCAAGCGCATCGGAGAGGCCTTGGCGCTGTTTGAGGAACTGCTGGACGGGCCATCTAACGGCGACTTCTATGGCGTCAGTCAAGGGCAGGGCATACGGAACAAGCTCGAAACGATCCGCTTGGCCTTGAAGCAAGCCACACCATCCCCAGCACCAGCGGAAGGGCTGGCAGAGGCGGTCGAGAAGTTGCGAGTTGCTTGTCGCAATGAAGGCGTGAGGGCAGTAGCGCGAGCAACAGGGGTATCAAAAGCTACCATTTCGCGCTTCGTGAACGGCAAAGAAACGCACGTTTCAACATTGCTGAAAGTCGCAGGCCACATTGGCGCTGCTGTCCAAGCGCAGGCACCCGATGCGATCCGCGCAGCGGGGGGTCGGGTCGGTAAGCTAACACACAGCTGGATTGACGGCGAGAGCACGGTGACAATCGTGTTCGACGACTTCCAGGCCGCACTTGAGCTGTTTGCCACCTTGGGAGAGCGGTGAGACCCAAGCGCGCCTTGACTTCGGAGCAAGATCCGCTCGACGCATTGGCTATCGCCCTTGCCAAACAGCTCGCGCGCGATCACCATGCCGCGCAATTCCGCCATGACGATACGCGCCGCCCTCTACGCTAGATTTTCTAGCCAGCTGCAAAAAGACAGCTCGATCGACGATCAGCTGAGGGTCTGCAGCGAGCGCGCCGAGCGCGAGGGATGGGAGATCACTGGCACGTTCACCGATTATGCCATCAGCGGCGCCGTGCGCGAGCGTTCTGGTCTCACAGCGCTGCTCGAGCACGTCAGCAATGGTGGCTGCGATATCGTGTTGGCCGAGGCCATCGATCGCCTAAGCCGCGATCAGGAAGATCTCGCCGCGCTCTATAAGCAGGTTTCATTCGCCGGCGCCGGCATCGTCACGCTGTCCGAGGGTGAGATCTCGGAAATGCACATCGGCTTCAAAGGCACGATGGCAAGCCTGTTTCGCAAGGATCTCGGTGACAAGGTGCGCCGTGGCCAGGCCGGCAAGGTTGACCGCGGCCTCATCCCTGGCGGGATTGCCTATGGCTACCGCAGAATTGCCAAGTTTGATGATCATGGCGAGCAGATCCGCGGCCTTCGCGAGATCGATCCAAGCCAAGCGAAGATCGTGCAACGCATCTTTGATGAATATGGCAAAGGTGACAGCCCGCTCACGATCGCACGTCGACTCAATGAGGAAGGCGTGCCAGGCCCACGCGGCGGGAAATGGTCAATCAGCGCCATCAATGGCCAGGAAAAGCGAGGCAATGGGATCCTTTGCAACGCAATCTATGCCGGCGAGCTGATCTTCCGCCGGACCAGCAAGATCATGGATCCGCAGACCCGCAAATATGTCATTCGGGAAAATCCAGAAAGTGAGTGGATCCGCAAGCCAATGCCTGAGTTGGCGATCGTCGATCGCAACACCTGGGCTAGAGCTCGAGAGCGCAAGCGCGCGAATGGCGGAGCGAAGCTCGGCGCCAGGCGTCGGCCGGCGCGCATGCTTTCTGGCCTGATCGAATGCGGCGAATGTGGCGGCAATATGATTGTGGTCAGCAAGGGCAAGGTTGGGTGTTCCAACGCGCGAAACAAGGGCACGTGCAGCAATCGCCGAACCGCCAGTATTGGAATGGTGGAGCGGCGCGTGACGGTCGGGCTCTCTGATGAGCTACTTCGGCCCGAGCGACTATCGATGGCTTTGCGGATCTACCATCAGGAACGCGCCAAGCTCGATCGCGAACAAGCGGCCGCAGACAAGCTTGCCAATCGCCGCGGACGCGAGCTTGATCAAAAGATCGAGCGGATCCTCAAACTGGTCGAGGCCGGTGCCGGCGATATCGATGAGGTGGCCGCGCGCCTGGCGGAACTGAGAGCTGAGCGCGAAGAGATCGCAACTGCACATCGAGCACGCGAGGCGGAGCGGGTGATCACACTGCATCCGAACATCGGAGAGGCTTACGAGAGGGTCGTGCGGGATATGGCACGCCTCATCAACGATGACACGCCGGCCGGCAGTGATGCTCAAAGGGCCATCAGGCAGCTGGTATCGCGCGTGATATTGACGCCAAAGGCTGAGCGGCGAGGCATGTCGATCGAGGTTGAGGGAAGAGCTGAGGCGATCCTCGCCCTCGCAACGGGCCGGCCGGCGCCACAAGGTACTTTTGTGCTGGAGCGGGTAAGGGGAATCGAACCCCTCTAGCCAGCTTGGAAGGCTGGAGCATTACCACTATGCTATACCCGCCCGCTTTGGAGCGCGCGCGATGCCACGATTGCCTTTGATCAGTCAACATGGATTCGACCGAACTGGCTGCATTCGTTTTGGCTTTCGTAGTGACAAGTAATTCTAAGCTTGCGCTATGCTGGAAGACGCTTACCGCGGCTCGAAACGACACTAGATAGGGCCTATGCGCACTCTCACTCATCTCGAACGCCTCGAAGCCGAAAGCATTCACATCTTTCGCGAAGTCGTCGCCGAAGCCGAAAAGCCGGTCATGCTCTATTCGGTCGGGAAGGACTCGTCCGTCATGCTGCACCTCGCACGCAAGGCGTTCTACCCGTCTCCGCCCCCCTTCCCCATGCTACATGTTGCCAGCGGATGGGATTTCCAGGACCTGCTTGCCCATCGTGACAAGACTGTCGAGGAGTACGGTCTCGAGCTCATCGTCGCAGAGAACGAAGACGCCGAGGAACAAGGGATCAACCCATTCGACACGGGCAGTGCGCTCTATTCGCAAGCCCAACTGACCGATCCACTGAAGAAAGCGCTGACCAAGCACGGCTTTGATGCGGCATTCGGTGGCGGCAGACGCGACGAAGAGAAAGCGCGCGCAAAGGAACGTGTATTCAGCTTTCGCACCGCGTCGCATCGCTGGGATCCAAAGAACCAGCGGCCCGAATTGTGGAATCTCTACAATTCAAAGAAGAATGACGACGAAAGCATTCGGGTGTTCCCGATCTCGAACTGGACCGAGCTCGACATCTGGCAATACATCCATCTTGAGAAGATCGATATCGTCCCGCTCTACATGTCCGCCCCGCGGCCAACGGTGGAACGCGATGGCTTGATCCTGGTCGTCGACGACGATCGGTTCCGGCTCGAAGAGGGCGAAGAGCCGGTTACGCGCTCGGTCCGTTTTCGCACGCTTGGCTGTTACCCGCTGACAGGTGCGACCGAGAGCGACGCCACCGATATGAGCACAATCATCCAGGAGATGCTGCTGGCGACCGGGTCCGAGCGGCAAGGCCGCGCGATCGACAAGGGTCAGTCAGCCTCAATGGAAGACAAGAAGCAGGAGGGGTATTTCTGATGACGGACACCTCATCCTACCAAACCGATGCCCTGATTGCCGAGGATATCGACGAATACCTCTCGCAACACGAGCACAAGAGCCTGCTCCGCTTCATCACTTG
>JGI12316J15309_10011044_pt1 | contig 42707 bp, 45 predicted proteins | sample MarCyaLeptolynsp_FD_15309 | JGI IMG/M metagenome (IMG submission 15309) | reverse complement strand
AATGTGTGCCAGTCGGGACTAACAGGACGCGGACAGTACAACAGTCATGAAACACCAGACAACATTCCGATTGCACAAATACTGGACGAATCTCCGAGGCGGGCGCCCTGCTCCCAGACGGACTGACGTCGAGCCTGCCGACATAAGGGAAATTCTTGCCGAAACATTTATTCTCAATGCGGATGACGAGGACACCTACACCTACCGGCTGGCAGGAAGCCGTGTCTGTTCTCCCTATTGCCGCGAATTGAAGGGCAAGGACTACCTGTCTTTCTGGGGCGGACATGATGTTGGCGCACTGCAAACCCTGATGGAAGCGATCCGCAAGGATGCTGCCGCGGCGGTCATTGGGTGGGAAGGACACAACATTCGCCGGCAATCGATAATGTTCGAAACCCTGCTGTTACCGCTCGAAACACAATCCGGACGCTACACCCGGATCATGGGAAGCACGACAGCCGCCGACCGGCCCTATTGGCTCGGCGTTCATCCGGTTCTGGAACAGCAGATCGTCAGCATGCGTATGATCTGGCCCAATGACATGCCAATTCTCGATCGGATTGAACCGGAACCGGACGATATCTTCGCGCTCGACGAGCCTCCGGCAATCACTGTGGATCCAAAAACGGGTGCGCTCGCTCGCAGAATCGGACATCTGCTTGTCTATGACGGCGGAAAACAATCCGGGATGACAGATCTCTCCAGCTGACCGCTCGCTTCCGGTCGCAAGACCATTTGTTTCGAAATTGGATAGCCCCAGAAATTCCCACTGCGGGCTCCCGACCAGATCGAGGTAAGGAATTTGCCGCCAACGACCATAAAATCCCGCGGCCTTACGGCTTATTAACCAAGGCGGCATACGGTCGGTACCGAAGTAGATACGAGTAGCGCTGTGCAAATGGTTTCGGCGGCTACAGGAGACAATTCGGTATGGCAAACGCGGAACGAAGTACAAGTGGACGAATCCGCGGACTGCAGAAGCTGGACAGACGCACGCATCAACGCGTCAAAGTCGATTTGTTGGGTCGCTTCATGCTGCCGAACAGGCGTGAATATCCCTGCCAGCTCATCAATATGTCTCCGGGTGGGGCAGCATTGATTGCTCCAACCCAGGGCGAGGTCGGCGAACGCATTATCGCCTACATCGATCACATCGGCCGTGTTGAAGGCGAAATAAGTCGGGTGTTTGATGGCGGACTTGCAATGACGATTAATGCAACATTGCGAAAGCGGGACAAATTGGCGTCGCAATTGACATGGCTTGCTAACCGACACGAGCTCAATCTGCCCGAAGATCGTCGCCATGACCGCGCCTTGCCGCAGAATCCGTTCTCACACATCAAGCTTCCAGACGGCCGCGAGTACCGCTGCAAGGTCATCGATATGTCATTGTCTGGCGCCGCTCTAGCCTTGAATGTGAAGCCGGCAATCGGAGCACCTGTTACACTTGGCGTTATGAAAGGCCGGGTCGTAAGGCACTTCGAAGACGGCATAGCCATTGAGTTTGCGGCGATTCAGAGCCCTGAAGCAATGATGGCCCAATCCGCCCAATAAGAGCGCCTTCCAAACCCAGCCTCTCCACACCCTGTTTTCATAGCTGTATAAAACGCGCCAATCCGGCGCGTTTTTTTTGCGCTGAGTGGCGGAAATTTTATTAAAATTTGTCTCTTTATCGATTTTCATTTGTCGAAAATTCTCGATATACTTTAGTATTGTTTGAATAAAATAAGTATTAAATAGTAATTCCAATCTTTTACTCATGTAAAAATGTCCATGTCATAGTTCAATCATCCTAAGGGGAAGGGTTGAACAATGAAAACACAAATAGTTCGGAAATTTACACTCGCATTTGCAATCGCTACTGTTGGATTGATGGGAGTTGCAAACGCGGCGACGCCGTTTATGAAAAAGGCTGGCGCAACCAACCCGCCGATCGGGCACGTTCGGTATTGCGAAAACAATGCGCGGGATTGCAACATACGCTCGCAATCGCCTTCCGAGGTTACGTTGACGATCGGCCTTTGGAGAGAACTGAACGATATTAACTTCACCGCCAATTCGCTCATCCGCCCGGTAACCGACATGGAACAATACCAGGAACCGGAATACTGGACCATTCCGACGCTGATGGGCGATTGCGAAGATTACGTGCTGCTCAAGCGTAAAATGCTCCACCAGGCCGGGTGGCCGCTCAACGCGCTGTTGATTACAGTGGTCCGGGATCAAAATGGCGATGGTCACGCCGTGCTCACAGTGCGCACCGACCGAGGTGACCTCATCCTGGACAATCAGGCATCGTCCATCGTGACCTGGGACCAGACACCCTATCAATACATCAAGCGGCAGTCCGAGACCCATACCGCCCAGTGGACAGCGATCTTGGATGAGCGCTCGCAAACGGTCATGAGAGTGGCACAACGCTGACATACATTACGGTTTCGTGGTTTCGATCTGGTCACGTCCCCACCCACCCGTCCCCACCCAGTTGACCAGATCAAGACAGGCCGGTTCGCTATGCGGACCGGCCTGTTCTCTTTTAAATCCCTGAAGTGTGTGGGCCGTTTGGCTATCGGCGCGTCAAGCTAATCGGACAATTTGGACAGTCCAGAGGCATAGCGACGCCAATTCTCGACATAGTGCGCCGCAGCGTACCCGAACGCCGCGACAGCCTCGGCATCAAGCGTTTTCACTGCCCGCGCCGGCGACCCGACAATCAGTGAATTGTCTGGGAACGATTTCCCTTCCGTTACAAGCGCGTTGGCACCGACCACACTGTTCTCGCCGATCTTTGCGCCATTGAGAATGGTCGCTCCCATCCCAACGAGCGAATTGTCCCCGATCGTGCAACCATGAAGGATTGCCGAGTGCCCGATTGTGCAATTGGCACCAATGTCCATCGGAAACCCCATGTCCGTGTGCAGCATGCAAAGATCCTGCACATTGGAACCGCGACCAATCGTAATCCATTCGTTGTCGCCACGGGCGACGGCGCCCCACCAGACACTGGCATCCTCGCGCAGGCGTATCTTGCCGATGAGAGTGGCGGTCGGAGCAATCCAACAGCGGTGCCGGTCGGGAAGATCAGGTGAAACGCCATCGAGTTCATAAATTGCCATCAAACGTCCTTACCAGTTGAAACAGAGTTTCCAGCCAAGCCCGGAACGGCCAGGCAGGTCGCCTACAGCCGCAATTGCCTGCGTTGCGTGATGCCACGAAGCAGTCGAAATCGTCAACCAGAGCACAATTGAATGGAATTTTCTGAGATTACAGAAACGCCTGCGCCAGTGCAGACGCACAATCGACGAGCACGACACCGCTGCACAGACTCCACGTCGTGGCAATCACGCTGCTCGCCGCCAGCCATCCGATCGGGCGTCCCTCGATGGTACGTCCCCGTATGGCATTGCGCATAATAATGAACGGACCGGCAAAGACACAGAGTATGGCTCCACCCAGACTTTCAGAAAGTGTGTCTGCAGAAAGTGCAAATTGCGGCGGACGCGCGGTAATCATCTGTGAAAGACTCGCCAAAAGGCCCGCAGCGACAAAGCCAGCTACACAAAAGTAAACAATCGTTAATACTTCAATCATACTCTTTACCCAGTGTTAAGCAATTGACCCAAAACAGAACAGGGGGCCGTCGCAACCGGATAATGCAATTTGCGGACCAAACACCGGAGCGATCAAGAACACATGCCAGGACGAGAACGCGATACGGCTCTGTCCGTTTGGCAAGCAGATTTGAATGCAATGCTCCGAAGCGGCCCCGCTTCGGCGATCAAGAGCTATTCAATATTCTCAAGACGGCTTGTCCCCGGACGCGCATCGTCGCAAACATGGATTCTCGCTGCGGCGACAATGGGGCTGTTGATCCTTTACCCGATCTTCGCGGCGAAGATTTTCTTTGCCCACTGGAACGTCACCGAAAGCGACATATCCACAAATTGGGAAATCGCGCGTCCGAAAGCGATGATCGGCGCGGAAATGACGATCCCCGACCACCTGTCCGAATATGAAACGCGGGGAGAAAACAGCGATCGCATCGTCTTTGGACTGACGCTTGCCGAAATCATTGAAAATGTTGAACCCGGACATGTGCCGGATTTCGATCGCTATGCGTCCCGGCAAAAGATCACGTTGACTTTCTTCAGCTCAAATCAGTCAGTGTTCGACCTGACACGGTTTTTTGACATGTACGGCGGGTATTTGCAGAACGACAGACAAATCAAAGACAATGGATTGACGGCGCAACACTTTCTGCGCGAGGGGCCTTTCGATAACGAAGTGCTTTACTTCGAAACCGGTTACAACAGAAATCGCTATTATGTCAGATGTTTCGAGGGCACGGAAACCAGCCACCTGAACACCTGCTTCCGTAACCTGAATATTTCAAAGGATATCGCCCTTCGATATTCCTTCGACGAGCGCCTGTTGCACAATTGGGTCGGTTTGGAATCCGTGATCGTTGCCCTGGCAAACCGCATGATTCGCCAGTGACCGGCAACCAACCCCTGAAAGTCGAAACTATTCTTCGAGGTCGATTTCCAGAATCGCCATCTGGAAGTTCCAGGACAATTCGCCATCTTCATCGTCGCGGTACAACACGCCGATGAATTCGTCGGCGATATAAACTTCGGCCGAATCATCTTTTCTCGGACGAGCCCGAACTTCGAGATTGGTTCGCTTGAAAACCTTTTGAAGGTAGGTTTCGAGCTTCTTGATTTCTTCTTTGTTCAAGGGTGCCCCCGTTTCAAGTAAGTGTCTCATTCGGGTCAGGTGCCCGCACCGCAGAGACGAACATGCACAAGCGGGTCGCCCCGATCGGCTCGCATCGCTCTAGCGTAGATTTTTGGTCCCGTCGACCGCTTGATCATCAAAATCCGCAAGGATTTGGTTCATTGTTCTGGACGGTTCAGCGCATCCCGCCTTGCCGACGACTTTTGCCGGGACGCCGGCAACAGTGGTCTTTTCCGGGACATCCTTGAGCACAACCGAGCCGGCGGCCACCCGGGAACATTTTCCGACCTCAATGTTGCCAAGAATTTTCGCTCCGGCCCCGACAAGAACGCCACGCCGAATCTTCGGATGGCGGTCTCCGTCCTCCTTGCCGGTTCCGCCCAGCGTCACATTCTGCAGCATGGAGACGTCTTCCTCGATTATCGCGGTCGCCCCGACGACGATCCCGGTGCCATGGTCGATAAAGAAGCCACGCCCGATCGGAACCCGGGGATGGATATCGACCTGAAAGGTTTCCGAAACCCGGCTTTGCAGATAAAGCGCAAAATCCTTGCGGCCGGTTCGCCAAAGCCAATGCATAAGCCGCTGCGCGACAATGGCGTGGAAACCCTTGAAATAGAGGAAAGGCTCGATCATCCGGTCGCAGACGGGATCGCGGTCGAACACTGCCACGATATCAACACGGAGGATTTCCGCCAGTACCGGCTCCTCGCAAAGGTAGTCAGCGAAAGCCTGTCGGATGACATCAAACCCCAGGGACGAATGGTCGAGCCGATCCGACACTCTGTGGAACAGGGCATCCTCAAACGAATTGTGTTTCAGGACCGACGAACCAAGCAGGTCGCCCAATGCCGGATCTTTGGCAAGACTCTGTTCCGCTTCGCGCCGGACCTGATCCCAAACCGGGTCATGTCGAGACGCGTCATAACCGTCCTGCTCGGCAGTTGGAGCAGGCATGGAGGCAAGTCCGACAGTCATGGAGATCTCCGCAGGGGCTTGTGGAACATTTTTCCTAACATGGTTCACAAATGTGGCTACACGATTAAAGAAACAAGATCCCCAAAGAAGCGGGACGGCGGCGACCGCAAGGCTTTCCCAGCCCTCCCACAACACCATCAGAAACGAAGCTGACTCAAAACTTTAAAACGCAGCGGACACGAATGTTGAATCAGCACTTTTGAATCACTTTCTGAAGTTTCACATTGCGGCATCAAAAGGTCTGCTCAACCTTTTGAAACGACTCGTCTTTTGGGCGTCACTTCAAGTTCTCAACAAACTCAAGAACCACATTGGAGAAAATGTCGTTGTTGTCGCCCGCCACCATATGACCGGCATCGCTGACATCCGCGTACCGGGCATGCGGCACATGATCGAGAAAGCGTTGTGCGGCCGCCTCGGTAATCAGTTCCGACCGCGCTCCGCGGACAAGCAACACCGGACAGGACAGGGAATCGAGTTTGTCGCCGATATTTTTCGACAGGTCGCCGCGGCCGGTATTGATCGAGCGCGGGCCGGACAGGAACCGCGGATCCCAATGCCAGCGGTAACGTCCATCCTCGCCAAGCCGGAGGTTCTTTCGCAATCCCTCCAGGGATTTCGGGCGCGGGCGATGCGGCAGGTAGGCGGATATCGCATCGGCGGCCTCGTCGAGGGTTGCAAACCCTTCGGCACTTCTTTGCCCCATGAAACCCTGGATCTTGTCGACGCCGGACGGCTCCATCCATGGTACGACATCGACCAGCACAAGGGCATCGAGCGTTCCAGGCCGTGACACTTCAGCCATCAGCGAAGCCAATCCTCCGAGGGAGGCCCCGATTGCAATCGTGCCGGTCTGAAAGCGCTCGCGGATCGTTTCCGCGAGAGCCTGAATGTCATCGGCATAATCGCTGAACGCATAACCGCCGTCATCGGCCCAATCGCTGTCTCCGTGACCGCGCTGATCGACAATGATCGATCGGGTGCCTCCCGATGTTCGCCCGGACCCGAGATCGCGCGCTGTCGAGCGCCAGGAATGCCGCGTCTGCCCGCCCCCGTGCAGAAACAGACAGGTTTTGGGTCCGGCCCCGTAAACGTTTCCGACCAGGCGGTTGCCGTTTATACGGAAATGCAGGGATTCTGTTTCGCCGCCGGCCATCGGCGCGGAAGACGTCTTCATGGGCGCCGCTCCAGAAATTCGAGAACACCGGACTTGTAGACCTTGTCACCGACGGCAACCATGTGATCCCGATCCGGAATGTCGAGCGCCGCGGCATCGGGCAGAAGCGCTGCCAGTCCCGATGCGGACCCGGCGATCTCGTCGCGGGTCCCGACCGCAACCAGCGCCGGCGCGGAAATCCGCGCGACATCCGCACGGTCGATGATCTGCCGCGAGGCCCGCATGCAGGTCGCAAGCGCCCTCAAGTCACTTTTGGTGTTTTCGGCGAATTTGCGGAACGCCCGACCGACCGGATCGGTGACATCCTCAAGCGACGGCGCTTCAAGCGCTTCGGCAATCGGCCCGGGCGGCCCGACGCCATCCACCATGCCCATCCCCAGACCGCCGAACACGACCGAGCGGACCTTCTCCGGTGCCGCCAGACTGAGGAAAGCCGAAATCCGGGCCCCCATGGAATAGCCCATGACATCGGCACGGGCGATCCCGAGATGGTCCAGCAGCCGTGCCGCATCCTCGGCCATCAACGGCGCCGGATAAAGCGCCGTGTCGTAGAGTTTCTCGCTTTCGCCATGCCCGCGATTGTCGATCGCGATCACTCTGCGACCGGTTTCCGTCAGGGTCTTGAACCAGCCGGGATAGACCCAGTTCATGTAGCTTGACGATGCAAAGCCGTGAATCAGGAGGATCGGATCACCCTCCCCCTCGTCGCGATAGGCGAGTGTCAGTCCGGCGGAATTGAATGATTTCATTTGACGTTTACGTAAAAGGAGCTCGGATTGCCATCATGGTCCGGCTGACAGGCAAGGTCAACCGCGACGTTTCAAGCGCCCCTTATGGGCGAACCGTCGCGCCTGTTCCAGACAATTCGCGACGCCGTGCGAATTGCACCGAAACCGCGCATCCGCTATGAGAAAAGCGACGAACCGTTTCAATTCGAATCCAGGACGCTCAGACATGGCCGACGCGCACATCCCGCATTTCCAGAACGATCAGGGTGTCGACAGAATCGAGATCGGCGCCAGGGAGTTCATGTGCGTGGGAGCGGCACCGCCCTTCGATCATCCGCACGTTTTTCTTGATGTCGGAGCGGACGGACAAATCGTCTGCCCCTATTGTTCGACACTTTATGTCCACAACAGTGAATTGTCGGGCGATGCATCGATCCCGGAGAATTGCCAATGGAACCCGAAGGCGGCCTGACGGGCACAATCCGAGCGGCAACAACCGGTGTCATGAGCGCGTTCAATTGCACCCAAAGATCCATCGTCCCCTCTGTCCAGCCGGGGTTTTGACATGCTTCCGGTTCTCATTGCGGGTGGCGGCATTGCCGGTCTGACGACCGCTCTTGCGCTTGCGAAAGTCGGACGCGCGAGCATTCTCATGGAGCGCGCGCGGCATTTTTCCGAGGTTGGCGCGGGCCTGCAGATCTCGCCGAATGCGGCATCGGTCCTTGTCGCGCTGGGATTGGGCGACGCCCTCGACGCTGTCAGCCACAAACCGGACTTCATCAGGATGCGGGCCGCAAGAAACGGACGCGAAGTCAAACGCCTGGCAATCAATGCCCACTGCAGAACCCGGTTCGGCCATGCATACCGGGTCGTTCATCGCGCCGATCTGCTGGATGTGCTGTTGACGGCCGCCGCGGACGAACCGCTGATTGCATTGCATGCCGATGCCGAAGTCAGCGCTGTGGAAACGACAGACGAAAATGTCGCCGCGACGACCGCCGACGGGCGGACATTTATCGGCAATGTGCTGGTCGCCGCCGACGGCGTCTGGTCAACAATCAGAACCCGGGTGCTCGACCTGCCGCTCGCCCAGCCATCCGGCCGCAGCGCCTGGCGCACACTCATTCCGGCCAGTGCCATGGACACGAAAGTCGGCGGCGATGTGGGTCTGTGGATGGGATCGGGCGCACACCTTGTGCATTACCCGGTCCGGGACGGATCGATGATCAATCTGGTCGCGGTCGTCGATGACGGGTTTTCCGACCGCACCTGGGACGGCGAGACAGGATCAGGCGATCTGCCGCGCCATTTCTGGCTCTGGGCCGCCGAAGCGCGGGCACTCATCGACGCAAGACCCGCCTCCGGTCAGGAATGGCGCCGGTGGCCGTTGTTTCAGCGCAAACCGGACAGGTATGCGGTCGACCGTCCCATCGTCCTCATCGGCGACGCCTGGCACGCAACCCTTCCTTTCATGGCGCAGGGCGCCGCAATGGCGATTGAGGATGCAGCCGTCCTTGCCCATCGTCTTTCCCAGCATCCGGAGGATCCGGCATCGGCAATTCGTCAGTTCCAGGACGACCGCCTGGACCGCACCGCCAAGCTTGTCGATCTGGCCAACCGCAATGGCACGATCTATCACCTTGGCGGTCCGCTGGCCTTTTCCCGCAACGCGATCTTGAGACGGATGTCGCCAGACAAGGTCTTGTCGCGCCTTGACTGGATTTACGGGTGGAAACCGCCCGCACTGGCTTGAGAACAGCGCCAAGCTGGGGTACTCGCACACAAACTGGAGAACACAAGCATGCCGTCATCGCGCAAAGACGATATCGTCACCGCCGGTTTGCTGATCATCGGCGATGAGATCCTGTCCGGCCGGACCAAGGACAAAAATATCGGCCATATCGCCGAATATCTGACGGCGATTGGCGTTGATCTCGCCGAAGTCAGGGTCGTGCCGGATGTCGAGGCGCGGATCGCCGACGCGGTCAATGCGCTACGCCAAGCCTACACGTACGTGTTTACCACTGGCGGCATCGGCCCGACCCACGATGACATTACCGCGGATTCCATCGCCAGGGCCTTTGGCGTTGGCATCGATCATGATCCCCGCGCTGTCGCGATCCTGAAGGCCCGTTATCCCGACGGTCAGTTGAACGAGGCCCGCCTGCGCATGGCCCGCATCCCCGACGGCGCGGATCTTGTCGACAATCCCGTGTCGGGCGCTCCAGGATTTCAACTCGAAAACGTCTTTGTCATGGCCGGCATCCCCTCCATCATGCAGGCCATGCTCGATACGATCGGTCCGACACTGAAAACCGGTCAGGTCATGCTGTCGGAGACGGTCGAGGCCCGCATTCCCGAAAGCCGCCTTGCCCAGCGCCTCGCCGAAATCGAAAAAACCAACGAAGGCGCCATGCTCGGCTCCTATCCGTTCATGGATGAGCAGGGCTTCGGGACCCGACTGGTGGTCCGCAGCCGCGACAAGGCCGTATTGCAGGCAGCCGCAAGCGAAGTGCGAACCCTGGTCCAAACCATGTCATCCCAGAGTTGAATGCAAAACACGAGAAAAAACACAGAGGCCGAGCACCGATCATGACCGCACCCTCAGGACCACAAAAGGCGTTCCCGGTTTCCTGGGATCAGTTTCATCGCGACGCGCGGGCACTGGCCTGGCGTTTATCCGGACAGGGTCAGTGGCAGGCAATCGTCTGCATCACCAGGGGCGGGCTCGTCCCGGCCGCCATCGTGTCGCGCGAGCTCGACATCCGGCTGATCGAGACCGTCTGCATCGCCTCCTATCACGATTACAACGACCAGGGCGAAATGATGGTGCTGAAGGAAGTCGACCCGAAGCTTGTCGATCTGGCCGAAGGCGACGGCGCCGGCATTCTCATCATCGACGATCTTGTCGACACGGGCGCGACCGGCCGGGTCATCCGCAAAATGCTGCCGAAGGCGCATTTCGCCACCGTCTATGCCAAACCGAAGGGCCGGCCCTTGGTGGACACGTTCATCACGGAAGTGTCGCAGGACACCTGGATCTATTTCCCCTGGGACATGGGTCTGAGCTTCCAGCCGCCGATCGCGCAGGAAACGCCGGTGTGAATGCCCGGCTTCACCGTTGCCGCGTTCTCAGGAGATCGGGGACAAATTTGCCAAAACCCGTCAGTTTCTAATTTGACTGCGTTACAAACTGATTTCACGAATAAAAAAAGCTCGCAAGCCGCCTGAATGATCCCACTACACGACGAGGTTTATTTTACTCCGCCTCATCCTGAGGCGCGAAGCGAAGCGGAGCCTCGAAGGACGGATGGCATGCACTGGATCGTCCTTCGAGGCCCGGTAAACCGGGCGCCTCAGGATGAGGTTGTTGGGTTTCATACACCAGACTAAGCAAATTAAATCACAAAAATCAGCTCATTTCAGGTCTTGTCGTATCGTTTGATAAACCTTGGATTCGAGAGCAAGCTCCTGAATTTGTGACTCAGTCAAACCAAGACCATGATCGAATACTCTAGGTTCTAAAGCCGCGTTTTCGAACATAAGGCGGCAGCGCATCGAAATGATCAAACACCAGGTCGGCGTCAAAGTCACCCACAGCCTTCTTGCGATATCCGCCGGAATAGAGCGCAAAGGACACTCCGGCGGCGATCGCCGTTGCCTCGTCCGCTTCGCTGTCTCCGACGAACAGCGCTTCTTCGATTGACGCGCCGAGTTCACCGATACAATGCAGCAGCGGTGCCGCATCCGGTTTCAGGACCGGCAGGGTGCCGCCGCCGACGACCGAACCGAACCGTGCGGCAAGACCGAGCCCCTCGAGTACCTGCTCGGCATTGGGAGCCGGTTTGTTGGTGCAGATCCCGAGCGCATAGCCCTCCCCCTGCAGCACCTCTAGCATCGCCTCCACCCCGTCATAGGGACGGGTTCTCTGGATCGGCTCGGCGCTGTAAAAGCCGTGAAAGCTTGCCAGCGCTGCGGCACGGGCCTCGGCGTCGGAGGGAAAGCCGGCAGCATCGAGACAGCGTTCCACGAGTTTCGGCACACCGTTTCCGACAAAGGATGTGATCTGCTCAACGGTCTGCGGCGCCAGCGCCCTTTCGGCCAGCATGCGCGCTGCGGCAGCGTGAAGATCCGGAGCGGAATCGACCAGCGTCCCGTCCAGGTCGAAGACGATGGCGCGCATCAGGCCGCGATCCGGGCGGCTTCGCCGGCGGCGCGGATGGCCCGGATATTGTCGCCGTAGACCTCCGGGTTCGAGACCGATCCGCCCTTGAACACGGCGGAGCCGGCAACCAGCACGTCGGCGCCCGCTTCAACCACCAGCGGCGCGGTTTGCGGAGACACGCCGCCATCAATTTCGATATGCACGGGCCGGTCGCCGATCATCTGGCGCAGCCGCCGGATCTTTTCGATTTGCGAATGCAGGAAGCTCTGTCCACCATAGCCCGGATTGACGGTCATGACACAGACAAGATCGATCCGGTCGAGCACATAGGCAATGGCTTCGGGTGGCGTCGAGGGGTTCAGCGCCACGCCGGCCTTGCAGCCGAGGTCGCGAATCGCCTGCAACGTGCGGTCGAGATGCGGTCCGGCTTCCACATGTGCCGTAAGCACATCGGCGCCGGCATCGGCAAAAGCCTGCAGATAGGGGTCGACCGGCGCGATCATCAGATGCACGTCCATGATCGTCTTGATGTGCGGGCGGATCGCATTGCAGGTTGCCGGCCCGAAGGTGATCGCGGGCACGAAATGTCCGTCCATCACGTCGACATGCACCCAGTCGCAGCCCTGTGCTTCGATCGCCTGGCATTCCCGACCGAAATCGGCGAAGTCGGCGGAGAGAATCGACGGTGCGATTTTGATGCTTCGATCAAAGGTCATGGTGCGGCCCGCTTCGTCTGCCTGTCGGTTGATGTGTCGCTCTGTCCGGCTCGTTGTCCCTGTTGGTCACCGTCGGACGTCCTGGCTGCCCGAATATCAGGTTCACCGCCCCCTCTCAAGGCCACCGCGCGGATCAGATCCCGGAATGCAAAACATCTTGATAGGCCGAACCTGACCGGCTAGGCATAGGGGCCCGCGACCCTATGGTTCGCGGCACAGCGGACGTGGCGAAATCGGTAGACGCAAGGGACTTAAAATCCCTCGGAGGAAACTCTGTGCGGGTTCGAGTCCCGCCGTCCGCACCATTTTTCTTTCTCACGGCCAAAGGCCTCCGAAGGGGCGGGCGGTCGCCCTTGCGAACACGATGTGTTCGAAAGCGCTCCAGAGCCTGCATCGTCATATCCCCTGCGACATTCCTTTCGTTCGCGTCTTCGATTGACGTCGCAAGGCCCTGAGGGCGGTCGCGATTCGTGATCCTGCGAAACCGTACCTGAGCGCAACGCTGCGCTAGTCGGTAGTACTTTTTCCCAAAGTGGTACGGGAATATGCGGAAACTTTCCCCGCCGTAATTTCCTTCAAGTTCGCGAGGTCATCTGAGGAACCAAAGCCAGGCCGCTCCGTATCAGATATAACCGTCCTCATTCCGCGCTGAACTAGGGGGGAACATGGATGGTCTGCGGATCCTCGCCGTCGAAGTACTTATGGTAAGCGAGTTGATAAGCAGTCTCCAGGTGACGTGCAAAGAGTTCGGTCTTGAACAGGGGCACTGTTTCCCGGTTTTGGGCGAGCTTTTGCCGAAGAGAGGCATGGGCTTCTTTGTCCAGCGCCAGCTCCAGGGCCCTTCGTTCGTAATCCTCATGCGATTCGGTTATCAGTTCCGGCAGATCCATTGCGTTCAAAAGACTGCCGGCGACCCGCGCGGCAAATCCCTTGCCCAGTCTGGTAAGCACTGGCAAACCCACCCAAAGCGCGTCGCTCGCCGTTGTGTGCGCATTGCAGACAAAGGTGTCGAGAAACAGATCCGCGAGCCGGCATCGCGCGAGGTGCTCGCCAAGCGGCATGGTTTCGGCGAAGATGATCCTGTCGGGGTCGATTCCGCGCTTCTCCGCCTCCGCGCGCAAGCTGGCCTGCGACCATTTGTTTCCGGCAAGCAGCCAAAGCACGCTGCCGTCCACCTTTTGCAACAGCCGCATCCAGACGTCGAACTCCGCACCGGTGATCTTGTAGTGCGCATTGAAGCAGCAGAACACAAAACCGTCCGGCGGCAGATGACAGTCCGCGCGGGTCAGCGCGGTGTCGGCAATGGCGCGGGTATCGTCGTTGACCTGATAGGAATTCGGCAGATAGATCACCTGTTCCGAATAGTGCTCCCGGGCGGTTTCCGGAACGACCACCTCATCGGCGATCAGATAATCGATAAACGGTGCCCCGACCGTGCCCGGATATCCGAGATAGGCGATCTGGACCGGCGCCGGCCGATAGGCGAAGATTGCCGTTCGGGCATGTTGCGTATGTCCCTTCAGGTCGACAGCGATGTCGATGCCGTCCCGGCGCGCAAGTTCGGCAACGTCCTGATCGCTCATGTCGCGCACGTCGCGGAACGTGCCGACGGCGCCGACCAGGCGTTTGCGCATAGTGTCCTGCAGGTCCGGACCGTAGGAATAGGCATAGATCTCGAAGGCATCGCGATCATGGACCTCAAACAGCCTGATCATCAGGTACATGGTCGCGTGATTGTGGAAGTCCGCGGAAAAGTAGCCGACCTTGATCCGCGATGGCCTGCTCTGCGGGCGAGCGATCGGCGGCAGGGCCTGGCGCAAATATTTGCTCGCGACATAGGTCTCGGACCGGAGCCGATTGCGCCGGGGGTCGTCGTCAAGCACCAGCAATGTGAAAGGCGCGGCAGGTGATTTCTGCACACCGAGATCCGGAATGATCTCCTGCTGTTCCCGCAAGGCGTCCCACGCGCACATATGCGCCAGCTGATAAAACAATTGGGCCCGCGCGATCGCATTGTCCGGCTGGATCCTCACCGCCTCCTTGAAGTGATCCACCGCCCGGTCCAGCCGTGCCATGTTTTGGTAGAGCGTGGCGAGATTGTTGTGAACGTCGACATAATCCGGATTGATGGCGAGCGCGCCGAGATAGCTTGCCTCAGCCTCCTCGAAGGCGCTTCTGCCCCTCAAGGCCGAATCCGGCCCCTTGTCAGCCGGCGCCCCCAAAACCGGCATTTTTCGGGGGGTCGTGGCCGTTTCCTCGATTTGTCCCCGGCGCTGAAAGATGTTGCCCAGCGTGTTGAACGCGTCGGCGAAGTCCGGTCGAACTTCGAGCGCCTTGCGGCAGGCGGCAATTGCATCGTCCAGCTTGCCGCTTTCAAACAGAACAACGCCGAGATTTCTGCACGCCTCGGCATAGGTCGGGTCAGCGGCGAACGCCTGACGAAAGCACGTGGCCGCACGATCGAGATCGCCGAGCATCCGGGTGAGTCGGCCGCAATTGTTGTGGGCGCGGGCATGCGAGGGGTCCAGGTGTGCAACCCGCTCGTAATGATCCCTGGCCTCGGCCCAAGCCTGGCGCATTTCCAACACAATGGCAAGATTGTGGTGGGCTTTGCCATGCGCGGGGTTCAGATCGAGAGCCTGACGAAAGCGGACTTCCGCTTCCTCGATCTGCCCAATCGTGGTCAATGCGTTGCCAAGATGAAAATAACCCTCTGCATAATCCGGTTTGATTTCCAATGCGTGCCGATAGTGCGCAATCGCGGCCTCGAAATTCTTCAAGCCCGCCAGAGCGATGCCCGTCAAAACCGGAACACGCGCTTCGCGCGGATATTTTGGCCGCAATGCGTTGCCCAGTTGGACGACCGCCTCGAATTGTCCTTGCTGCAACAGCGCCGAGATGCGGTCGCAGTCAGCTTGAGGCAGCGCATGGTCCGCAGTGGGGGTGACAAGTTTGGCCAGCGCCTGTTGCGCCCGCCGATTCTGGGGGAAAATCTTGAGCAGGTTCGAATAGACCTGGGCGGCATCCTTCGTCTCGCCCTTCTTGATGTGGGATTGCGCCCGACGCATTTCCCTTTCTATGTTGAGCGTCGCCTTGGAAGCCATGCATCAAACCTCGCGCCGGCGGAATTGCCGAACCTTTCAGAATTCTTAACGGGGTCATGTTAACGTTTCGTTAGCCATGCCCCCGGCGCAGGTGCGAACAGAAACCGTTTCGCTTCGAAAGTGACGCTCAAATGGCCGGAACCGCGCGCCGTAGCGGCAATGTTGGTGAACAACGCTGCAGAGCACAGCCAGGATTAATCTACGGACCTGCCAAAAGCGCGCTCGCGCAGTTCACCGTCAAGGCGGTCAGTGAGTGGAACACACCCTTTCCCGGGTCCAGGTCCGTGGAAAATCGAGCCCCTTTCCTTTCCTTGCCTTCAAACAAATTCTTTAATAAAGAGAGAAATACATTTTTAAGTAATTTTCATGAAAACCCAAATCTGGGCCTTGAACATGTCCACACCTTAACCCATCTAATGTCCTACATCGGACAATTGGGTTCGTTTCACTGACCCAACGTCCGGCCTCCACACAATTCGGATTACAGCTTATCGAGCATGGCGGCGTCAGACTCCGTTGATCCGATTGCCGCTCTATTCTCCGCTTTGACTTCCGAACCAGATGTGGTGTTGCATGAATCGAGTTCGAAAAATCTGCGATTTCAGCGCTCGAAAAAAAAAGCAAATACGCCTCTTGCGCATCCCACCGCCTTAACCCATATACTTCATTACATTGGACAATTGCGCTTTGACAGCAACGTACCAATGGCCCCCCCAGACAATCGAGAGCGACTGAAACGCAGGCTTATGTGCAAAAGGTCGTGTGCGCCGGGTGTTGATCCAATTCGGACAGTGTGAGGTTCGGTCGACCCGCCTGTCCTAGCGCTCCGACCTCTGTCGACCAAACCCTTCAGGGTCATACCTTGACGGTGCCCTGGCCGGTTTGAGCAACAGGACTCAGTGCGCATCATTCAAAAAACCACCGGCAATGCCGGTGGTTTTTGTTTTCAAGCTTTACAACCTATAATAGCGGCCCGGATTCCCGCGACCAGGCCAATCCGGTCATTTTACGGTCCCGATTCCCCGGCCCCGCTGTCCCTTTCAGAGCACACGGACCGTCCCGCGGCATTGCCGGGCATCCATTCTCACGACCTGCAAACAGACCTCGGCTCCCTTAGGAACCGAACCCGGAGGCACCGATCGACAACCGTCCCGGGTCACACCTTCCGCACGCCCCCATCAGGAAACAACCACATGACGACACTTGCAGCCCCTGCCCTGCGCTACGCCGCGGGCGAAATCATCGCGCCTCACGCCGCCGTGCAGGCGGGCACGGGATTTCCGACCGTGGCCGAAGCCCGCGTCTTCGCCGACCGGAGCGCCGCTCCGGCCGACCTTGCCGGCGCCGTCGGTGCGGTTCCCGCTTTATCGCTTTACACGCCGATCCGGATCGGATCGGAACGCGGCCGCTCGCAAAGTTCGGCAACGGCGGACTGGTGCATCGACCTGCACGTGGTCCTGACCATGGCGATCGTCGATGGTCAGAGCGGCGACGTCGTCGCCGCTCCCTCGACACCGGAAACCGAAGCGACCCTCGATTTTCTCGGATGGCAGGTCCGCCACCTGCTGCTCGGCGGCGATCACGGCAGCCTGTTTCGCAAGATCGTCAAACGCGCCTGTTTCAGCCTGACCCGTTCCGATTTCGCCGATGCCAAACACCTGGCGCTCGCCCGCCACGAAATGGTCATGACCTGCGAGTGCGACGATGCCCTGCAACCGGATGCCGGCGGCCTGCCGGACAAGATCGAGGCCGTTCGCCAGATGCTACCGGCCGGATCGCCCGGCCGTGCCTATTTCGACCAGTTCGCAGCCGCCACCAGCCCAATCGTGCGTACGCCGCTGACCGACATCCATATCGGCGCCGATGTCAACAAGACGCCCCCCGACACCCTCGACGAGGCCGAAATCCGCGGCCGCGTCACAAATCCGGAGATCTGAATGTGACCAGACTGATGCACTGTGTGCTGGCCGACCGCTCGCACAAATTGCCCATGCCCGACCGGGACTACCAGCTTTTCCCGCAGACTGAGGACGGCCTTCTCGTCGATGTCGAAAAACCTTTTTACCTCAGGGCATTGAATGACGGATCGATTTTGAAACACCCCACCCCGACGGCATCCGGACCTCCGGAAACATCTGAACAAAACGTCGTCGACCACAACGCTGAAGGAGCTAAAATATGAGTGGTGTAGGCTTTGAGAATATCCCGGGAAGTGGTCTTGTCGCACCGCTTCTGACGTTCGAACTGACCTCGGGAGGCACGTTCGAGTCGCCGGCCCGGGAACTGATCGTCGGTCACAAGAATACTGGCGCGTCGATTCCGCTGAACACCCCGACACCGGTCTCAAGTCATAGCGAAGTGCGCCAGATTGCTGGCGTCGGGTCCATGCTTGAGGACAAATTCCGGGTTGCCCGCCTGAACGCGCCGGCCCAGGAAATCTGGGTCATGGCCATCGAGGACACCGGCACCGCCGCCGTTTGGACGCTGACTGTCGCCAGCCTGCCCGCGCAGGGCATCGGTATTGTCGAAATCGGTGGGGATCCTGTTGCGGTTACGGTTGCCAGCGGCGATGCCGTCAACGACGTCGCCGCTGCCCTGTCTTCGGCCATCAACAGCTATTACGACGAACTATCCGGAACCTCCCTCCAGGTTACGGCAAGCGTTACCGGCGCCATCGTCACCGTGACCGCGCGGCACAAGGGCGCCATTTTCAACGACCTCGATTTCCACGTCCCGCCGACGGGCAATGTGTTTGCCGGCAACGTGAACATCGCCTCGACGGTCGCCGGCGTCGGCGATCCGGACTGCTCCGCCGGTCTGGCGGTGCTCGGCGACAATCCGTTCGACTGGCAGAGCTGGACGTTTTCGGATGCGACCAACCGCGGCCGCTATCGCGACGCCATGGACGACGTGTCCGGTCAATGGTCCTATCTGCAACAGATTTACGGACACATTGTCGGCGCCGTGGCCGGAACCACTTCGGAAGTGACCACGATCGGCCTGTCGGAAAACGACCGCCACAAGACCATGATCCACTATCCGAACGGTGCCGGCGGTACGCCGACCCCGCCCTGGCGCTGGGACGCCGCGATCCTGTCGCGGGTGGTTCCCTGGCTGGTCGACGGCGCGCTCGGCAATGTCTCGCGCAACCAGACCGGACTGATCGTCAAGGGCATCCGGCCGCCGCGCGATCCGGCCAACAATCCGGATTATCCGACCCGCAACGCGTTCAACAAGTCGGCGATTTCGACCTGGCATGTGACCGCGTCCGGTCAGGTTGCGGTCGACAAGCTGGTCACCATGTTCCGCCTCGATCCGCAGGGTCTGCCGGATTCCACGTTCCGCGACATCCAGTCGATGGGCCAGATGATGTATGCGCTGCGTCGGTTCCGCTCGTTCCTGGCGGCCGAACACGGCCAAAAGGCGCTGGCCGACACCAATCCGACCGACCTCGGTTCGATTTCCACGCCGAAGGATGTCGAAGGCACCATGTACCGGGTCGCCGACACCATGCCAGGCGTTCTGGAAAATGCACGCTTCATTGTCGCCCGCAATCCCGACAATGCCAACCGTATCGACATCATGGCCAATCTCGACCGGGTCAACGCCCTCGACGTGATGGCCGGCAATGCCCGCCTATACTCCCAATTTACCGAGGCGAACGGACTGGCGTAAGCGCCGGTTCGCATCTCAAAGACAGACAATTTCAGACAGACAGGAGACTGACACATGCCAGTATTCGGCGGTGAATTCCGGTTCCGCTATGACGGCGGCAACCCGTTGGTGATGCGCGGCGAGGCCACGATAGACCCGACCCACACGGAGAACACGACAATCGTCAACCAGAACGGTTCGCTCGCAAAAGTCGTCGCCAACATGCCCTACAAGCTCGAATGCACGTTCGAGGACGCAAACGGAGTGGACTGGGATTCCATCATGCTCCTGAGCGGTGTAGACTGCACGGTGACGGAGGATCATACCGGGGTTGTGTATACGTGTACCGGCGGCCACTTCGAGGGTAAGCCCAGGGTCAATCGCAACAATGGCGAGGTATCGGGACTGTCGTTTGTGGCGCGGCAATTTCGAAAATCCGCTCCATAGCAATCCAGAACACCCTACATTCAGATAGCAAGACCGATTTAACAGGGTTAACTATAGCGAAGAGCGCCACAACGCTCTTCGTTACGATTCGCGTATCTTTTCTCAAACCGGAGAACAGGAAACGATGGAGCCCAACATGAACAACATAGTCCCAGTTGGGCCGGCTTGCACTCCAGATTCAACCCATCTTCCGACAGATTTATTGTTAAGAATGACCAAATATTCCAATTACCTAAATCATACATGGTACTATCGAAGCAGACGCTCAAAAATACAAAGGAACCAAGGACACTAATTGAAATATCAGCACAAAAGGTCGAAAATGATAGAACTTCAATGCAACAGGTACTATTATGCAAAATCAAAATAGTCATATCCTAACTGATTTAAATACCACCTCCTCGAAAGATTATAGTGAATGGCAGTGGTTCAAGGATTATCTTGTGCATGTAGAGAAACACAAAGTGGACGGGGCCCCTAAAAACACAACATTCTACTCCAACACCGTCCCAGTTGAGATTGCAATAAACTACGCAGATTGGGCGATAAAAACGCCAGAAATCAGAGATATTATCTATAGACTATTTTTTTTGGAAGATGATTCAAGAAGAGAAGATTCCGTAATGTCGACTTTTTCTATCTTGTTTTTTCAGCACGAGAAAAATATCGCAGGGGCAGGAATTGCGTTGTCAAAAACTTGGAAGCCAATCACAAAAATTCTCTCTGGAGAAACAAAATCCGCACGTGCTCCAGATTTCAGAGAGTCACTTCTGAAACTGTCGACCGTGTTTCACCGATAAGGAAAAACGAGAAGAATCACTTTCCCGAGCAGCACTACAGAAAATTTATTCGCGAACCCCAAGCAACCATCTGCTCCTTTCAACTGAATCTCTGAAAAACAAGTCAGAATGCCACGGGACACAAATCCATGACGAAAGACATGACTGATCAATTGAAACAGTTCCCCTGGAACGGAAAATTATCCAAGCAAGAATTTATCAACAAGAATAAGACACAGTGGGAATCGATCTCATCATCGCAAGATCTCACCATTTTCAACACAAAAATGGAAGATTATTTTAGAAATATTATGATTCAAAATAATTTTTTGGATAAAATGTCTCAATACGTAATAAATAGCTACGAGAAAATTTATGGCCTGAGTGAATTCATATTGATAAGAATTCACGAAATTGCTCACGATAGAAACATTGAAGAAAACGGAATTAATTTGCACAATTTGTTAATGAACTCCGCTGTTAATGAAGCCTATTTATTCACATTCAGAACAGGTTACCACAACGCTTATGACGACATACTTAAAACATCCGATTTCTTTCTACCACATGTATCGGCCGAAGTAACCAAACATTACTATCGCAAAATTGGCATAGAACTTTCCAAAACTACGTTATTTGAAAAAAGATAGAATTCAACTGGCATAATTTTTATGCATACAGAAAATCAATAATAAATTAATTTCGTTTATTGTTCAATTACCATGTATTTAGATGGTTCGAATATTAATCCGCGAAAAGAACGACGAGTATTCGACGTTTATGGACGTTTCAGTCCGTAGAGTGCTGGAGTGGTGATTTATTGAATAATTCCCGCTCATTTGCCAGGCATTTTGCAATGAATTCGAACGGTGTCAGCCCCACAATACCCTTGGCCGCCCACCGTCGTTATAGCCTACACGAACGTGCAGAAATGGCCTCTGAGCTGCAGTGGGTAACTTAGAAGTAGCGCTTCTCCGTTGCTTCGTTCAGGGTACGGTTCATGCTTTCCACCGAACCGCTGATCAAGAAGTAATTAGGCATTCTGAGCCGTTGATCATGTCGGTCGCGGCGCAGACCAATTCGAAGGAATGCGCTCTGAACGGCTCGCCCGTATTGAAAGCGTCCATGATGAGCGGAGCCGTTTATGCAACGTTTCCAGGCGTGGTGAACTGGGTGCCAGTGTCACAGAGAACCGTCGTATTTTGGAGGGCACTGCCTCGATCAGGTGGCGAAGGTCGTTGACCACACCCCCTGCCGTGTTGCCCGCCCATGCTGTTCCGTGAAGACAAATTCAGACGTTCGGTCGGCAGCGACGAACATGTGAAGTTTGAATTCGGCCGTTCCTACCTCGGCAATCCCGATGTGGAACTACCCGATCGGATATGCCTTGAACTGCTTCTTCGGTTTGTCACCTTCTATTTGCGGCTAACGGGATATTTCGTTGCGCAGGAATAACCGATGAAGTGGGGAGCGGGTCAGATGGGGCAACGTGGCCTACAGGGAGTAGAGATTGCCATCCCGCGACAAAGGGGTGTGCTTTTTAAAGGCAACGCAAACAACTTCCTCCGCTTCGACAAGAGCGATTGATCAAACGCCCTTCGTTTTCATAGGAATTTCTTCAATGCTATTGGGCTTTCGCCACTTTTTTACCGCCCTGCGGTTCACTCCATATTGTACACTCAGTTCCATGATAGCGACTTTCGATCACTGAATTGCTAATTTTCCAGCATAAGTGGCCGCAGCGTTACCCTAAAACATGCTCCTTAGGTTTTTCAGAAATAGTAAAATTAAAATTAAACCCATTTTCGCTCCAAGTATTAATCATTAATTTCGAGATACGGAATCCATCAACACTTCTCCACGTAACTTAAGGCAAAGCTATAGTCGTTTTCAAAAACGAATATTTGCTTTACCATTTTTGAGGTTGAACTTGTGACCAATAACTGGATAAAGCCGCGAACCGTTCTAAAAAGCCCTTCAGGGAAAGCTTTAGTCATAGATTTCGAATCGACCGAGCAATCAGAAGCGAACTCGAAAAAAGACTTTAAAAGCCCAAACTATGTAGCTCTGGATAAGCAAATTATAGAACCCTTGATTAAGAAGAATAAACTCGATTATTATCTTCGTTCAGGAAAACCTATCCTTATTCTTCGGGAAGTAGAAGAAGAGTTAGCATGGAACTGGCGCAAAGCAGGAGAAACTAAAAAGAAAAATGGAAAATTAAAAAAAAGCACTAAAAAAAAATACATGGAATGGAGGGAGGAGAAGATTGCAAATGGTGAGCTGGTTATTCTTGATGGATCAGGAAATGATTATTCTAAACATGATTTTCCGGAAACTCCACTAAGACAACCTTCTGAAAATTACGCAGATCACGCATATGTTGAGATATTCAATTCTTATTGGAATAATATCGAAAATAACTCAATTTTAGTGAGCAATGACACAAATGACAAATTCAATCCGGACTTGTTGATAAGCGATACCCAAGGCACCGAGCATCTAAAAATTCGACAATCTGCTCCGAACTTCTTTCTAAATTTGGCTCTTTCCGGCGCCATAACGCCCTCGGAGTTTTTCGTTCTCGCTGAGCTAACAGGTACCGGCGAAGCTACTGAGTCTCTCGCTGGAGCATGGAAGAATTTTTCAGGAAACGGTTTCGATTTCTTCGTGAAACTTGAGGATATCGAAGGCAACGAAATGGGATTCGTCGGCCTAAACAAGAAGGGCAATTCTGTATTTTCTTTTAAAAAGATGGAGGCAAACCCGTTCGCAAGCGAGAAGTCGTTGTACGAATTTGGTCCAGATGAACAGCTAGGTTTTAAGTCTTTTAAGGTCCCTCATTACAAGGGCCTCGACAAGTACTTTTTTGATCAAGGTTGGGAATTTACTCACATAAGGGAGAACCAAAAACAAAGTAAAGGCCTATTCCACTCTGAGCGCGTAGACGGCTGGTTTGAAATTTGGGACCGAAATGAGCTGATTCATGATAAAGATCAAGATCGAAACGGAAAAAGTGCAGACCCGACCAGAATTATCCCGAAGAGGTCAAATATAGAGGACGAGCTCGATAAGGCGCTAAGGTCAAACGAGAAGTATAAAAAGTATATAAAAATTGGGCGCCTGTTGCTTAATAAGGGTTACTTAATTCCTGATATCATTCGTTTTTTTCAATCAGTGGAGACCGCGAATGAATTGATCGAAGCCAACAGAATTGACGAAGCCAAAGAATTTTTGGCGACGTCTACAGGTGGCGTGGTTGGAGGTGTTTTGGGAGGCATAACCGGTGCGGCAATTGCCGCATCGCTATTCCCCGAACCAACAAGCACCATTCTAGGAGTGACGGCCATTTTGGGATTTTCCGCCCTTGGGAAAGTCCTAGGAACCGAATTAGGGGAAGATATCGGGCAAGAAGTGCTTCGAATGCTGGAAGACGAAGCATCTCAAGGCGAACCTATCACTCTCGAACGCCTGGAAGAGATTTTTGAGGAAACCGGAAAAAATATCCCAGGTTCGGCACCATCCAGCCGCCTACTCAACGGCGGTGGAAAAGATGGCGCACGCCAGACGGGGTCTTTTAACAATAGTGATCAACTTTCACATCAGAATCTGGCTCATTCGAAGCAATCGCCAGCCGAAACGATATCTTTGCCTGTAGGTATTGATTCTGAAACCAACGTTGTCGAGCGCGAATTGGCACTCGACCAGGTGCCAGTTCCGAAATTGATCACCACATCGAATTTGGAACCAACGCATTCAGTTCGCACCACGTTGGACGCCATTCAGGCCAAGCTCAGTGACTATCATCGAAGGATTGCACTCCTCAACTCCCGCGCGATAACCACCATACCGCTTCCCAAACCTGCCAGAAAAATACCCAACGCCAACCTGGGTCTGGCCTTCAACCATCTCAACAACAGGCATGGATAAATGACCAGAGACTGGACAACGGCCTTCTGGCCGGCCTCTTTCAAGGGCTTTCCGTTTCACGTCGACACCGACGAACTGAGCGGCGGCCGCCGCGTTTCGGTTGCCGAAGTCGCCTATCGCGACGATCCGATCACCGAGGATTTCGGCGGCCGGGCGACGCAGATCCTGGCGACGGCCTATCTGGCGAGCGAATTCGTCGACGGACAATCGATCGGCTTCACCGCCCTGCTCGGCTCCCGCGGACCGGGCCTCCTGACCATGCCGCTCGGCATTCAGGGGCTTTATCGCTGCGTCGGCTTCAACCGGGCCCGCGAAAAGGACCGTAACGGCTATATGGCCTTCGACCTGCAATTCATCGAAGCCGGCCTGTCCGGCGTTCCGTTTGCCGCCGGGGCGATCGTGCCGCGCCTGTCCCACCTCGTATCCGCCGGCCGCGCCGCGTTGGGAGGATTGTTCTGATGGCCTATGAAAACGAAACGATCGCACGTGCAATCGAATGGGATGCGGCGCGCATTCGTGCCGCCGTTCTGGAGGTGCCGGTCGGCGAAGACGTCGATACGGATCTGAACGACCTGCTTGAGCGGTTTGACGGAGCCGTTGCCGACGCCTCCGACACCCCGAACCGGTTCGGTCCGGCCACCCTCGATCTCTGCCGGTTCGCCGCGCGGGAACAGGAACCGGACCTACAGGCCCTGGCCTTTTATCGGGCCCTTGCGGCACCGGCGTCGGAAGATGCGGGGGTCGCGTCGATTGCCGGTTCTAGCCTGGTATACGGCCTCGCAATCTCCATCGTGCGCCAGACCTATTCGGCCCGGCCGGACGCGCTTGCGGCGCGGGAGGACTTTCTGGCCGTCGCCGGCCGGGTCCAGAACGATGTCGGCATTCATCTCGGCGCGGAAGCGTTCGACTGGCTGTTCGACGTGGTCGCGATGGCATCCACTCACCTGTCGGACACGGCAGCCAACCGGATGCCGCTGGTTGCCATCGAAACCGACACGTCCCTGCCGTCGCCCTTGCTGGCGCACCGGCTTTATGGCGACCCGCAGCGGGCCGGCGAGCTCGTCGACAGGAACAAAGCAGCAACACCGATGTTTCTGCCCGTGCGGCTGGAAGGACTGGCCGGCTGAAGTCCGCGGGCCTTTTCGAGGCCGCCGGACACCGCCTTCCTTGATCTTCCACCAACGGGAAAAGCTCTGACCTCATGCTTGAAACACTTGAAATCCTGATCGGCGGCAGGCCGATCGACAACTTTGTCGACTTTTCCATGACGTTCGGCGCCGAACAGGCGGTGCGTCATGCCAGCATCACAATGGGCGGGCCCGTCGGCACGGCCGATTTCCCCTTCCCCGATATGCCGGCGACCGTCAGCGCAAACGGCGAGTTGCTGCTGACCGGCACGGTGCGCGATGCCATCCCCCGGCATCACGACGCGGAGGGCGGCCAGATTTGGGAGGCGGAGATCACTCTTGTCTCCGGGACCGTCGATTCAACCGAATCCTCCATCGTTCACGAAACCGGAGAGGTGCGCGACAGCCCGCTCGCCGACCTTGCCAATACGATCGAAAGCGCCGGCGTGACCTGGACCAGCATCGGCGCCCTGTTCGACGTGCCCCTGCACCGGATCGTGCCGGGGCGCTCCGCCTATCAGGAGATCGAGGAACTGGCGCGGTCGCGCGGCGTGCTGCTTTACGACAATGAACGCGGCGAGATGGTGCTCGCCGACGAACCGGCCGGTCGTCACACCGGAGGCCTGGCGCTTGGCGTCAACATCCTGCAGGCGGAGGCAAAATTGACGGGCTATTTCCGCCACGATCCGGTGATCGTGCGCGGCCAGGCGTCAACCGGATCGGGCGGCGGCGCTTTGCGGCCGCAGGCCGAAGTCGCCAATCCGGGCCTCGGCCGCAAACGCCCGATGGTGGTCCTGTTCGAAGGCGAACCGACAATGGAGGCCCTGAAAGGCCGCGCCGAGCAGGAAATCAGGCGCCGGGAAGGCCGTGCCCGTTCCGCCACATGCACGGTCTCCGGATGGCGCGACCAGGCGGGAAAGGTCTGGGCACCAAATCACCTCGTCCATCTCGACAATCCGCTGATCTTCGTTGAACAGGACATGCTGGTCAACGAGGTCACGCTGACCCAGAACGAGGCCGGGACGCGGGCCATGCTCGCGCTGATCGACCCGCAGGCCATGAACGGCGAGGATGCAAAAGGCGCGGGCGACGCGTTCACCATTCCAAAGGCACAGGCCAGCATTTCCATTGCGCCGGCGCCGTCATCCGCGGAGGCTGGATCATGAACCGTTTTGGACCCTATCTCGGCCGCTTCGAAATCGGCGCTGACAAAGAAAGCGGCGGACAATTGCTGCTTGACGGCGCCGGCCGGTCCGGTGAGCGCCCAACCGGCGTCGCCTGGGCCCAGCAGCACGGCTTCGCCTCGCGTCCGCCGTCCGGGTCGCTCGGCTATCACATGGCGCTCGGCGGCCGGCACTCGCAACTGGTGGTGTTCGGCGGCGAAAATCCCGAAAAACGCCCCGCCCTGCAGCCTGGAAATGCGGCGCTTTACGACCATAACGGCCATATCGTGCGGGTGGTCAACGAAGGCCTGAAAATCGACGTCAAGGATCAGGCCGTGGAAATTCGCCAGGGCAGCATGAAGATCATCGTCAGCGGAAACGACGCCTTCATCCAGATCGATCCCGACAAAAAACTCTATCTCGGCGGCGATCCCGCCGTCGATTCCTTCGCCCGGGTCCAGACCGAAGGCGGCCCCTCGCTCAACGTTTACGCCCGGATCGCATAAACCGGATCTGAACGGCCGCCGGAGACTGATCCGACGCCCCGGACTCCCCCGCCTGAACCTGAAATTCCGGCGCTCGCATCCGCGCGCCCATGCCCCCAAGCCTACCCTTTGAAAGACCTGTCTCATGTCCATACGCATCATACCGCTCCAGACAAAGGAGCATACGCCGCTCGTGCCCGACATCGTCTGGGACGGCAGGTGCGGCGATTATCGCCGGGCCGGCGCCGACGAGCCGGCAAATCCGTTCGGATTGCAGTCGCGCCAGCAACTGGCGACCGCCGTCCTGATCTGCCTCCAGACCGACCGGGCCGTCGAGCCCGAAGCCCTGCGCGACGGCGACGAACAGCGCGGCTGGGCCGGAGACGCCTTCGATCTCGATGCCGAAAGCGGCGAACGGCCGCTGGGATCGCGGCTCTGGCAATTGCGACGCTCGGTCCTCGACCCGATCGAGACGCCGCGCTTTGCCGAATATGCCTGCCACGAGGCCCTGCAGACCCTGATCGATCAGGAGGCCGTCGCGAAAGTCGGCTTTTCGTCGCGCGTCCTGATGGACGAAAACCGGTTCGAATTCACGGTCGACCTGTTCGGCCGCGACGGACGCATTCTTCACCAGCAACACTTCGCAATCTTGTGGGATAACTTGAATGGCATTGATCACCCCCTCTCTTGACGACCTGTCGCAAAAGGCGCGCGGCGCCTATGCGTCCGCCCTCGGCCTGGTCGAGGCAATCATCTGGCCGAACACCCATTATGTGCACGCAAAGGTCCTGGCGCTGGTCCTGCACCCGGTCTATCTGCGCATCGATTATCTCTACCGGCAGATGTTTGCGTCTTCCGCCGACGAAAAGCACCTTGAAGGCAGACATGCCTACGAGCGCGGCATCATCCGCAACCGGGCCTCCAGGGCGACCGGAACAATCGTCACCAATGGTGTCGCCGGCACGGTCTATCCCTCCGGGATCCGCTATCTCTCCGGTAACCTCCTGTTCGAAACCCTGAGCGAGACCAGCGCCGAACCCGACGGGACGGTCACCTTTACCGTCCGGTCCCTGGACCGCGGCGCTTCGGCAAACCTGGCGGCGGGAACAAACCTGAACCTGGCCGACCCCGGCCTGTTTCCAGGCCTTGCAACGACTGCCGATGTCGGGCCCGACGGTCTCGGCGGCGGCGCCGACAAGGAAACCGTGAACGCCTTGCGCAGCCGGGTGCTGGAGCACAAGAGGCGCCCGCCGCAGGGCGGCGCGGAACACGATTACGCGTCGTTTGCACGAGATGTGACCGGTGTCAGCAAAGCCTGGGCCAAAGCTTTCGTAAACGGCTCGACGACGATCGGCGTATGGTTTCTGTTCGAGAACCGGCCGAACGGCATTCCAACCGCCTCCGACGTGGCGGTTGTCGAGGCGGAGATTGCCAAACGCCGCATGATCCGCGTCGGTTTTGCGGTCAATGCCCCGGCGCCTGTCGAAGTCCCCATGACAATCAAGCTCTCGCCTGACGACCAGGCGGTGCGGGTCCGTGTCGAAAAGGCGATCGCGGCGATGTTCGCCGCGCGCACGAGACCGGGACTGCCGAATGACGACTTCGTTCTGCCGGTTGCCTGGATCAGCGAAGCGATTTCCGACACCGTCGGCGAGGATCGGCACACGTTGAGTGTGCCGGCCGCCGATGTTTCGTTTGCGTCCGGCGCCTATCCGGTTCCCGGTCCCATCACCTGGATTGCGGGGTAATCATGTCCACCTGGCATATTTTGACCGGCGCGTCCTTCGAGGCGCCGGACGGCGGGCTTGTGGCCGAATGGCCCTGCCCGTCGGACCTGGACGTGCGGGCGCTCGATACCAGCGATGCCGAATCCGATCCTGGCGAGGACGATCTTGTCACTCAGATCGTCGCGCTGCTTCCGCAAGGCGCGGCCTGGGGCTCTCCCGATGGCGAAGCTCACGATCAATCAAGCGAAATGGCCACGTTCTGGCGCGGGCTGGCCAAGGTCCTGAAACCGCTCTACGCCCACGGTTTCACCACCGCGCTGGAATCGACGGTCTCGACCATCAGCAATTCGCTCGAAGACTGGGAGCAGGAATTCGGGTTGCCGGATCCCTGTTTCGGCTCGGACCAATCGTTTGAAACGCGGCTGCGGGCCGTTGTCTGGAAGGATCTTTCGCCGGCGACGATCACGCCGGGCGACTATCTCTGTCTCGCCAGCCGTCTCGGTTACGATATCCGCATCGAAGAGCCGGAAGTCTTTGAAGCTGGCCTTTCGGAATGCGGCCTCGACCACGAAACCGCGACCACCAATCTCGAGGTCGAATGGGTCATTCATCTGGTGACGGGTCCGACCGAATATTTTCACGCAGGCACGTCGGAAGCCTCCGACACCCGGTTGCTGGACTACCCGGAAAACACCGAGCTGGCCTGCATCTTTCGTCCCCTGCGACCAGCCTGGTCGCTGCTTCATTTCAATTACACAGAATAGGAAGGACACATCATGGATTTTGTCGCACCGGTCGGATCATCGGATCCGACGTCCTGGGTAAACGGCGACCGCGCGACGGGCGTCAAGGGATCGCGGGTTCCCCACCAGGCCTTTACCGATTCCAACGCCGAAGTCGTCAACGCGATCATTGCCGGTGGAAAAGTTCCGGATTCGAACGATCTGACCCAATTGTCCCAGGTCATGTTTCCTGGTCCGGCCGATCCACCGATCGCGCCGAACCTCCCGCAGGCGGTTTACACAGCGGATGGACTACAGACGTTCGCGCACGGCGTTCCGACAAATGTCACTTACGCGACATTGATCAAAAACAATCTGATCGATTCTATATTTGATGGGGTAACGCTTACGATTGGCGCGCAGGATGCTGGTCTCTTCGCTGTCACATGCGGCATCGATTTTTCCGGCGCCGGTGGCGCGTCGGGGGTCGATTTCTTCATTTACACGAGCGGTGCGGTTGGGTTGGCGCGTGACAATCGCACTGCGTCGACAGCGTCGAACCTTGGAACAACACTAACATATGTCGATCGATTCGTTGCAGGCAGCGAAATCTATACAACCGCATCATGGGGTGCGTGGGTCGGTTCGGGGTCCAATACTCCGACCGCCAACCTTTCGCGTTTCACTGCAACGAAACTATCGGTCTAGGGAGTTGACTATGTCCATAACACCAAATGCCTCGGCTCCGTTTGAAACGCGTGCACTGAACCGTGACCTTTATCCAGCACTTGCCGGCCAGTTGGACAGGAACGGATTGAATGGCGCTGAAATTTGCCACCTTCAGTCCGCAACCGGCGATGAGATCCACTTTCCTGCGGCTCTGGCACCGGCCGTCGATGCCGCGCTCACTGATCTTGGCGGGTTGGCAAACACCGCGCTCGAGGATGCCAAGCGCAATGCCTACAGTCGGTTCATTGGTTTTGTCGATGGGTTTACGAGACAAGTCCTCAAACAATACCCCGCAGCGGAAACAATGGCCTGGTCGACGAAGCAGGCCGAGGCGAGGGCGATTCTCGGCGGTGGCGATGTTGCCGATACACTGATCTTGAAGGAACTTGCCGTCGCTTTGAATCTGGACGCAGCCGGCGTGACGGTTCTTGCGAATTCGGTACTCGAGAAGACGTCGAAGTTCACCAAAATATCGGCGGCGATCGAGGGTTTGCGCAACCTCGCTGAAATCAAGATTGCGGCCCTGACTTCTGTCGATGACGCTGGGCCGCTGGTCGAAACTTTGATGGATACAGTGAACGCAAAAGCCGTCGAACTCGGATTTGGCGACGCGGTCACTGCGGGCTGAATTTTCAATTCACGCTCCAAATTCCCACCGCGCCATCGAACGCTCTGTCATGGAGAAAGTAGCAGTGTCCCGGTTGGCGGTGTATTTTCTGAAGCAGCGGGGCTGAGCGGAGCCCCGCGTAGCTCAAGCGAAGCCCGCGCAGGCGGCTGAGCGGCCATGGTTGCCCACAAGACGTTCCTGAAAGATCACTGGAAACAGATCCATTCCACAAATCCGCTGGAACGCCTGAACAAGGAGATCAAACGACGAACCCAACGTTATCGGTATCTTTCCAAACGAAAACGTCATAAGATGTTTCGTCATCGCTCCGATGCTGGAACAGAATGACGAGTAGGCCGTGACCAAGCGTTACATGACGCTGGAAACCGTCGCACCGATCTGCGATGCTCAATCTACGGGCCCGGCGAAAATCGTCGCCCTGCAAACCGGCTTAATCCCGGCCCAAGAACCAGTTACACCACCTCCGGGGACACTATCTCCGTTACCTGTCCAATGATGAAATCCCTTTCGTGTGCGCGGCTGCGCACAATCGGAATTCCGTCAATGAACTGCCGGAACTTTCAAACTGCTACTGCCACCCCGGCAAAGCCAGGGAACTCCCACTTAGCTTAGGTAAATCTCCCGGCGCTCTTTGTCGCCCATCCTGATCCACTGCTGGAAACCGCGACTGTTTGCCGATTAAGACAGCGTTGTGGCCAAAAGGAAAACCGATTCGGCCCAACGACCCAGTTGCACCGTGATTCCTGATGGCAGGTCTCGATTGCTTCCAGCGGAATTCGCCTCTTAACACTCGTTCCGATTCGTGCAACAATAAATTCAAATAATCTAATATATGATTATTTTACTCCTCGCTCCTTTGTCGCTCCAGGGATATTTCCGTGATTTCAAAATTGGTCCTTGTCTTCGGTCTTGCAATCGGCTCGACCATCCACCTTGGGCACGCGTCACAAGCCATACCGGACCAATATCCAGGATCCCTGCTCTATTCAAAACCGGTGGAAGTGATTCCGAACGTCTGGACGGCGATCGGCCAGACCGCGCCATCGACCTATGAAAATGCCGGCCACAACAACAATTTAAGCTTTCTGGTCACCGGCGACGGCGTCGTCGTGATCAATGGCGGCGGCAGCTATGGGCTGGCGAAAGCCCTGCACGATGAAATCAAGACCATCACGGACCAGCCGGTAAAGCTGGTCATCGATGAAAACGGCCAGGGTCACGCCATGCTCGGCAATTCCTATTGGTCTGAACGTGACGTGCCCGTACTTGCGCACGTGGACACGGCGACGGAGATTGAGGAATACGGTGCCGATGTGCTTGATGCAGCGCAGGTGAGATTGAAGGACCGGGCCGACAAGACATTCGTGAAAGGTCCGGATGAGACCTTCGAGGATCGAAAAGTCATCGAAATGGGATCGATGACCATCGAAGTTCTCTATCTCGGCCCCGCGCACAGTCCTGGCGACACCCAGGTCTGGCTGCCGGAGCAGAAGCTGGTCATATCCGGTGACATGGCGTTTCACGAACGCATGTTGCCGATCTTCGAGCACACCGACACAGCCGCCTGGATCGAGACCTGGACGACGGCTTTCGAGCCGCTTGGTGCGCTTTATGTCATCCCGGGCCATGGGCACCCGACCAACATGGATCAGGTGCGCCGCTACACCCACGATTATCTGGTCTACCTTCGGGCCAAAATCGGCGAACATCTTGAAAACGACGGAACCCTTGCCGACGCCTATTATGTCGATCAATCGCCGTACGAACATCTCGACACGTTCAGGGAATTGGCGACAAGGAATGCCGGGCGCGTGTTTGAGCAAATGGAATTTGAGTGATCAAGACACTTTTCACAAATGCCCGCTGCCCTCCCCCCGGTGCGCCCGTCAGACCATTTCGACGAATCTGCCAAGACGTACAGCTGTTCGGCCTTTTTTGGGGGATGTCGTCGGCATCACCAGGACACAATTGTCGTAGGGCGTCGTAACCGCAGTTTCACCATCGTATGCAATCGGAGTCCCGGAAGATTTGATCACGTCCAGCCCCGACCATTCATCAGTAAACCGAAATTCGTCACTTTCTATCGTTATCGCATCGCTTACCTGCACGATCGTCTGAGGTACAGGTTTCAAGATCGCGGGATCCGGTTGACTGTCCACCATCTTTAGTTGCGAGAGAAACCGATAGACCATATCCACGGCAACCAGTTCTGACCCGGACCGCCAATGTTGGCCACATTCGATAAGAATCGCATTTTTCGAACTGGCCGGGTCCCCAAAGGCGCCATAATCTCGAAGCCTCCGGCCAGCCTTGTGCCCGGCATCGGCAACAATGACACCCGGGACGCCGATCTTTTTCGCAAATTCAACCCCTTTTTCCAATGGGCCGGAAAGAACGAGTGGCTGTGATCCCGAGCCCATGGAATGGAGATCGAGAAGGTAGTCTACCGTTTCGATGTAAGTCTTCAATTCGCGCGCGCGAGCCAGTTCGCGGCTGACTTTGCCGTTGTCGAGGTGGTCAGGGGACCAGACCCGATTGAGGTCTTCATCCAGATACCGGCTGGCTTCGGGGTCGACTGGGTCGAAGCTCTCATATGCTTCGACATTGACGAAACAAAGTGAAAGCACTCCACGAACCGGCTTCACCTCATTGCGCATCAAGTGTTCAAGGGCGATTGCTCCGCAAACCTCATTTCCGTGCACCAGAGCGGTAATCATGACATGCGGGCCATCACGTCCAGAATCAATTCGGTGAAGGTAGTCAATATTCGCATTTCCCACCTTGTAAACACCAATATCCGGAAAATTTAGTTCAATAATCGGACCGACCATAACAATGTTTCTTTCTGAGAAGAGCTAGAAAAATTGCTCACAACAAGCACTTTCTTTTCCGTAAACTAAAAAAATAAGCAATTTCTGTCCAATGCAAAAAATAGATTTTTTAATAGAAATTTTGCATTCAACACTCATAAGAAAAAATATTCACAAATTTATCTCATATATACTATAAAAAATTATAGATACTCTGATAAGAATTTCAAAACTTCATTGTACACGGTTACTTTGTTGCGGTATTTGACAAAACCATGCCCTTCATCATCGATCGTCAGATATTCTACTGGAAGCGAGCGTTCCCGCAGTGCACCAACGATCAACTCGCTTTCGTGGGGCGGCACTCTGGGATCCGTCAAACCCTGGGCCACGAACAGCGGAACGCGAATTCGATCCACTTTGTGGATTGGCGAGATTGAGCGCAACAGCTTTGCGTCTCGAACCGGATCGCCATATTCCTCAGCCCGGTGACGCCGACGCCAGGGTCCGGTTCGTTCCAAAAAGGTCTGAAAATCGGCGATACCATAAAACTCGACGGCCGATTTCCAAAGATCGGGATATTCCGTGATCGCAGCCAATACCATGAAACCACCATAACTGCCGCCGAACACGGCAATCCGGGAGCTGTCGATATTGTCGCGGTCAGCAAGCCAGAGCCTTGCATGTTTAATGTCGCGGACGCTGTCCATGCGCAGTTCAACGTCATCAAGGGCGGCATAAGCGGCTCCGTAGCCAGTGCTACCTCGGACATTCGGCGCGAGAACGCTGTAGCCATTGGACAAAAACACCTGCAATTCCGGCGCAAAAGCTGGCCGAAACTGAGACTCCGGCCCACCGTGAATAACTATGATGGCCGGATACCCGCCCATCGGAGGGGGTGTCGTCGGCCGATAAAAAAAGGCCGGAATGCTCCTGCCGTCGAAAGTTGGATAATGCACCAGTTCGGGTTTCGGCCAAGTGTCCGGTCGCAGTCCGGCACGGTCGCAATGTGTAAGTTGAGACAGGCCGTTTTGGGCAAGATGCCAAAGCCATATGTCCGAATTTCGGGTCGGTCCTTCGAACGCAAAGACCAACATCGAACCATCCGGCGACCAATTGATACCGGTAACAACCCCCTTGCTTATCGGCGCCTCCAAGATAGATCGGTCGTCGAGGTCACAGACCGACAATTTCGAAAAACCATCCACATTGGTGACGAATGCCAGTTTCCTGTCGTCCGGGGACAGTGCAATGTTTTCCACGTCATGATCCGGCGTATGCAGCCACTCGATCGTTCCGTCCGCAGAATCAAAGCAGGCAATACCGAGATAGTCGCGTCCGACATTCGTCAGGCCGAAAAAACTGCGTTGCCTACTGTGCCAGTGACAGCATTGAAAGCGAGCCCGTTGCTTGCCGGATATCAAGGGACGCAATTCACCGGTTAGGGTATTCAGGCAATGCAGGTATTGCTCGGCCGGTCCGATCGTTTCCAGAAGCAGGAGTTGGCTCATATCCGGGCTGGTCGCTTCGACCGTATACCATCCGTCCACCTGGGCAACGCACCGGCGTTGCCCTGTCGCAACGTCAAGCGTGTACACATCCATGAACGCGGGATCGCGGACATTTGCGGTGAAGGCAATGGTTGAGGCATCCTGTGCCCAACCGCCCCAATTGTGCATCACATCAGGTAGCGCGGTCAGCGCCCGGGCATCTTGCGCGCCCTCCTCCAGCAGGTAGAACTGGTGCCGCTCGTCTCCATCGCGGTCCTTTACGTAGATCAGCCCATTTGATGCTGGCGACGGTATCACCTTCGACAGTCCGCTGTCATGAAAGGTAACCTGCCGTGGCGGCGAAGCAGTTTCTACTGCTCCGACGCTCCAAACCTGGTTCGATCCATATTCATCACACAGATAATAAACCGTTTGTCCGTCGGCGGAGAATAGGGGTTCCAAGGCAGAACGGACCTTGAATATCGCTTCGATCGACGCATTGTTACTCATTGTCGGTTCCTTCGGAAATTCCAGGTTCTAGGGCGTGTTTCACAAGACCGGAGCCGCAATGGACGGCAACTCAAACGTTCGCCGCCTCACGACGATCCGCCCTCGGAGGCATTGGAATAGCCCCTGCTCGATTCAACGAGCCGGCGCGTATATTCATGAGTGAAGCGATTTCCGACCAGATCATCGACGCTCAGCATTTCGAGAAATTCGCCGCCCTTCATGATAGCCACCCGGTCACACATATGAGCAATCACACCGAGATCGTGGCTGACCAGGATGTAGGTCAGCCCCTCAGCCTGCCGAATATCGGCGAGCAGGTTCAGGATCTCGGCCTGAACCGACACGTCAAGCGCGGACGTCGGTTCATCCAACAGCATAATTTTCGGTTTCAGGATCAGGCTTCGTGCGATCGCTACCCGTTGTCGTTGCCCGCCGGAAAGTTGGTGGGGAAATCGAAAACAATGTTTGGCGTCGAGCCCGACCGCCTCGAGCACCTGCAAGACCCGGTTTTCCACGTCACCAAGACCGTGAATTTTGATCGGTTCGGCCAAGGCGGACTGCACTGTTTTCCGAGGATGTAGTGACCCATAGGGATCTTGAAAAACCATCTGCAATGTCTTGTAAAACGTACGGGGTCGATGCGCTGTCATGGTGAGACCGTCGATCTGAATCGAGCCTGTCCAGTGCCCGTTCAGCCCGGAAACTGCTCTCAATATGGTGGATTTGCCACTGCCGCTTTCTCCGACAATGCCAAAAACCTCGCCTTCGCGAACGTTGAAAGACACGTCGCGCACTGCCATCAGGCGATCCGCCCCGTCACCAAACTCGACGAAGAGATTCTGAATCCGCATCACCGACGTTGAGCAGGAAACGCCTTGAACGTCGGCCCTCCGTGTCGGTTGGTTCTCTAAACCTGCTTGAGCCATAACGGGTCTCGCGTGAGGGTTGGCAGACGCGCTCGACGATCGTCGAATTGCGGCAGAGCATTCAGCAAACCACGTGTGTAGGGGTGCTCGGCTTCGTGGAGGCGTGCAGCCTCGATCGATTCCAACACCTGGCCCGCATACATAATCAGAACGCGATCACAAAAGGTCGCGACCAGATTCAAGTCATGGCTGATGAAGACAAGTCCCAGGCCGCGGTCGGTCACCAATCGGTCGAGTATTTTGAGGACCTCAATGCGAACTGTCACGTCGAGCGCCGATGTGGGTTCGTCGGCAATAAGCAATTCGGGTTCGGGGATCAGCATCATGGCGATCATGACTCTTTGCCCCATGCCGCCGGAGACTTCATGCGGATAAAGATCGTAGACGCGGTCGGGGTCACGAATTTGGACCGCATCCAGCATTTCCTTGGTTCGCAATCGAGCTTCGGAACGGCTTGCATTGCGGTGAACCTGAAAGGCCTCGGCAATTTGCTCACCAACTGTCAGCACCGGATTGAGCGAATATTTCGGGTCCTGCATGATCATGGATATTCCCGCACCCCGGATCGCGAGCATGTCGCGTTCGCTGGCGGACAGAAGATCAATCGCTCCAAACTTCAGGCGCTTGGCTCTGATCCTGGCATTCGCCGGGGTCAATTTCAGAATCGCTCGTCCGGTCATGGACTTGCCGGAACCTGACTCACCCACAATCCCGACTTTTTCCGCCCCAACCGAAAACGAGACGCCCCGGACTGCTGCAATATTTCCATGCGGGGTTTCGATATCCACGCGTAGATCGCTGACGTCCAGAATCGGATTTGCACGGGAAGCCTCTTTTTCGATCCTGTTCATTGGTTTCGCGGGTCCAATACATCGCGAAGACCATCGCCAAACAGATTGAAAGCCAAGCTCACAATCAGAATTGCAGTACCCGGCATGGCTGTCAGCCACCATTGTTCAAACAGGTAAAGACGTCCGGTGGACAGCATCGCGCCCCATTCCGGAGAAGGTGGCTGCGCACCCAATCCAATGAATCCAAGGCCGGCCGCCGTGAGAATTATTCCCGCCATGTTGAGAGTGATACGTACAACGACGGACGACAGACACATCGGCGCCACATGCAACGCAACAATCCGCCAAGCTGGCGCGCCCTGCAGAATAATGGCGCTGATGTAATCTGAGGACCGGACGGTCAGCGTCTCGGCGCGGGCCAGCCGGGCGATCGGCGGCCATGCGGTCAGGGAAATCGCGATAATGGCATTCTCGATACCGGGACCCAGGGCAGCGACGAACGCAAGCGCGAGAATCAAACTTGGAAAGGACAGAAAAATATCTGTAACGCGCATCAGCACCAGATCCACCCACCCTCCGAGATATCCGGAAATCGTCCCGACGATCAGCCCGATTGGGGCAGCGATCAGGGCAACGAGAACGACCATGAACAGCGTAATGCGCGATCCGTGAACGATGCGGGTGAATGTATCGCGGCCCAATTCGTCGGTTCCAAACCAATGATCGGCACTGGGCGGCAACAGGCGGCTATCGAGATTCTGGGGCGCCGGATAATGCGGTGCGATCCAGGGAGCAAAAACCGCAAGCAGAATCAACGCGACAACAATGGTCAGACCAACAATTGCAAGCGGATTGCCGGAAAAGCGTATCCATCCGAGAAAGGCGCGCTGCAGACGCGCCTGCCAGATCGATTCCGGTGCTTCGGCAAGTAACCATCCGCGAACACGATTGACCTGACCGGTCTGTAGTGCCGGTTTCATTGGCGCGTCCTCGGATCGAGCGAGCGGTATAGCAGATCAGAAATCTGGTTGAGCGCGATGAATATGACGCCGATGAGGAGCGTGCACCCAAGGACCGCATTCATGTCCCCCTGCAACAACGCATTGACAAGGTACTGACCGAAGCCTGGCCAGGCGAACACCGTTTCGGTCAGGACAGCCCCTTCAAGCAAAAACCCGTAGGAGAGGGCAATCACAGTCACCAACGGCACCGCAGTGTTTCGAAAGGCATGACGCCAGACGATCTGACGTCGCGACAGACCCTTCACGCGGGCAGTCACAATGTATTCCTGATTGAGCTGATCCAGCATCAGGCTTCGGGTCATGCGTGAAATATAGGCGAGCGCCGTCAATCCAAGGACACTCGCCGGCAGAATGATATGATCAACAGCATTGTAGAAAATGTCCCACTCTCCGGCGAGTGGTGCGTCGATCAGCATCATTCCAGTAACGGGTTCGACAATGTCGATGTAAAAACCATCGATACGACCGGGTCCGGCGAGCCAACCGAGCTCCCCATAAAAAACCAGCAGGCCCATCAGGCCGAGCCAAAAAATCGGAGTCGAATAACCGATAAGCCCTACGAGCCTTGTAACATGGTCAAACAGCGACCCGCGAAACACGGCAGCCAAAACGCCAAATGGAATGCCCAGTACAATGCCGACCAGCAGAGCCACGCTTGCAAGTTCCAGTGTGGCGGGAAAAACCCTGGCGATATCCTCGCTAACGTTTCTTCCACTAAAAGTCCCGACCCCGAAATCCAGTTGCGCGACAGATACTATGTAATTCCAGAACTGCATGTAGAGAGGTTGGTCAAGACCAAGTTTACGATACATCATGTCGTATGTGGTCTGATCGGCTTGGTCCCCGACCACTGCCAAAACGGGATCGATCGGCAGCATGCGACCAATGAAAAAGGTCAACGCGAGAAGACCGAGCAGCGTGACGGAAACGGAAATCAGGAAGCGTGCAATCCTGTTGAGGCGCTTGCGGACCGCAACGAATAGGGAAATCAGCACGTGATCCGGCGCTTTCGCAAGCTCCATTGTCATGTCTCCCTCAATATTCAGGCACGCTTTCCGGCGGATGCACAAATGCCGGATCATTCGGCTTAAACGGGAAACGGATCGGGGAGGACGACGATCGGAGTGCGGACACGACCGATCGTCTCTTCAAATCCGTCTATTCCTTGTAGGCCCTGGCATAGAATTTCTTGAACGCGGTCACAGGCAGGTCCTTGACCTCTTTGCGCATGGCCATGTTTTCGATGGCTTGAAACATGTAGACGAAGGGAGATTGTTCCAACTGCACGGCCTGCAACTCACGGTACAATGCAAGTCGTTTTTCCGAATCCGTTTCCTTTTTGGCCGCCAGCACTTTTTCGTTCAAGCCAAGTGCCGCAACGTCCCATCCGACACGCCATGCAGGGAACATCGTGCCTTTGAAACCGTCGCTGTTGTCCGGGTTGAAAACGTGGCGTGACATCATGCCATGGGCATCAGGGACATCCGTCGTCCAAGCGAAAATTCCGGTTTCGAAATCCCTGCCGCGGAACTGGCCGTACAGTTGGGCGGCCGCCATCGGCTGGATCTCCAGCTCGATTCCAATCTTTGCGGCATTTTCCTGGACATGCTGCGCCATTTCGGCATACGGGAAGACTTGATCAATGATCATTGTTTTCTTGAAGCCGTTTGGATATCCAGCTTCTGCGATCAATTCCTTTGCCTTTTCCAAGTCCAGCCGGTATGGTTCTTCATCCGACCCGATTGCACCGAACGCCCCGATCGGAACCACACTTTGGCGTGCGATCCCAACATTGCGCATGACGGTATTTTCGAGCGCTTCATAGTCTACCAGCCATTTGAACGCCTCACGCACTTTGAGGCTTTGCAATGTTTCATCACACTGGCACAAACCGATGTACCAATAGGAGTGCCGCGGTGTGCTGATCAGCGCGAGATCGGGATTGCTCTCGATCGCACCATAGTCGGAAGAGGTAATGTTGCGAGCGATATCAATGTCACCCTTTTCGAGCATCAATCGCTGAGCACCGCCTTCGGGTACATGACGCACGACAATTCGCTTTATCTTTACGTCATGGCGCCAGTAATTCTCGTTCCTTTCAAGAATGAAAACATCATTTGGCTTCCAGGTTCTCACCTTGTACGGCCCCACACAAGCTGACGTTTTGGACAGCCATTTGTTGCCCCAATCCCCATCAACTTCGTGTTTCATGATCTCAATCCGATCAAGCGTGAAAGCCGCTCTACCGGTAAACACCTGGGTCAGAACCAATTGCGGAGAGAAGGGTTCGGTCATCGTCACCACGACAGTGCGGTCGTCAGGGGCGAAAACATTTTTCTCAACGTTGTCTGCAGTGAAACCCCATTCCTTGTGCATCACCGCACTGTTCATGTTGAGTTTGACATTGCGATGGAAAGTCCAGACGACATCCTGAGCGGTGACAGGATTGCCAGACGGAAACGTGAGGCCCTCGCGGATCTTGAATGTATAGGTCAGGGAATCGTCGCTGATCGACCAGCTTTCGGCGATTCCCGGAACCAGCTTGGTCGGATCCGAATAGTCTTGGAAAACGATGGGATCGCAAACGTTGTTGAGCATTTCGTCAACAAAGGTCTCGCCTATATCGGCTGGATCCAAAGTCCGAAAAATGGCGAGAGTCCACCCCATGACCAAGGTGTCTTTTGGTGTTTTGGCCTGCGCGGGCGCCGTTGCCGCAACCACAAAGAGGCAGATGGCCAGTTGACTGGCGACCAACCAATTCAGACATTTTCCATGTGACATAACTATCAAGTTCCTCCCTGGATTTGTCTTGCCATTTTCGTTCTTAGGGTTCATCCATAATGGGCCTCGGGTTTTGAGACTGTCCAATGCAAACATCCGAAGAGTGATGCATATCGGACATCAGCGAGAACTTCTCGCGCACCCTTACCTCTTTGGGGAGGAAAACCATTGGAAATAGAATGGCTTGAGGATTTTCTATGTTTGACTGACAAGCGGAATTTTCGCCAGGCGTCAGAAAAAAGACATATTTCACAACCTGCCTTCAGTCGCAGAATCCGGGCGCTTGAGAATTGGGTTGGCGCCGAGTTGTTTGATCGCAGCGCATATCCAATCCGTTTAACCGATGCTGGAGGCGAGTTTCGGCCAGTGGCACAGCATATCACCCGCCTTGCAAATGAAAGCCGCCGCAGGATGCGCGATGGCATGCAGGAAAGGGCGAAAGCGATTACCTTCGCATGCCTGGGCACCTTGGCTGCTGCCTACGTGCCACACTGGTTGCACCGATTAGGCGAAGAATTCGATGAAACAACCTATCGCGTTCTTACTTCGTTTGGTTCTGCTGAGGCATACTGGACCTCACTTGAAACGGGCAGCTGCGATTTTCTGATTTGCTACAAAGATGACGGCGACGCAATCGACATTGACCACGATGCTTTCCCGTCGCTGTTTCTGGACTCCGAGGTCATGCTCCCGGTTGTATCAGAACAATTTATGGCCGATGAGGCCCATGAAAACATCATCAGCAAGCTGAATCCGGTCCCCTACTTGGCCTATTCAGCGCATACCTATCTCGGTCGCATCGTTTCTGACCACATTCGACGCCAATACCAAGAAGTTACTTTTGACAAGATCTATGAATCGACGCTTGCCACGTCCCTCAAGGAGATGGCGTTGCTAGGCTACGGTGTGGGATGGTTGCCGTTATCGGGGATATCGGAGAATCTGGTGGACAGGTCGCTGGTCAGAGCGGCTCCGGCTGAATCTGATATCGAGATCTCCATTCGAATTTTTAGGCACGCCAGAACGTTGGGACCGGCCGCAGAGTCCTTTTGGTCCTCTCTTCAGTGCAAATAGACATGATGTTCGCGATCAGATTTCAAAGATCACGGCGCAAAGACTCGCGAAAGCTGCGAGATCGTCAGGAAATGACACCAGCCGGCCACAAGGCCCGCACGTTCGGGAACTTTCGAATTCGCGTCTGCTGCCCTGCAACGACATTCAGATATCCGACAACAGATCTGTAGCTAGCCCCAATACCTCACCGAAATAAGTGCATCGGCCTCTGGAATCTGGTAAAGTTCTTTTGCGACAAAGACTTAACAGAATTCAGGACAGGGACCGATGCAAACACACTGTAGCTCTGATCAGATCGAATTTGAAG
>JGI12316J15309_10011021_pt1 | contig 42824 bp, 34 predicted proteins | sample MarCyaLeptolynsp_FD_15309 | JGI IMG/M metagenome (IMG submission 15309) | reverse complement strand
AAGCTTGGGGCCAGTGACGCGGTAGCACGAAGTCTCTCGTACCACCTGCCGAGCTGGTGGCGCGCCTCGGCGCAGGCCGCTCACGCGGCTTTTCCCACTTCGTACTTCGACCGCCTAGGCGTCCCACGCCTGGCGACGTGAGCTCAACAGGCCGAACCGCCCGGTGCGGACCCGCATGCCGGGTGGTGTGGCAGGGGCCCCCGAGCAAATGCTCGGGGCCCCTATGCCGATTTGTGCAGTGAACGCGGCTGCCAACGTCGTCGAGCATCCTGATGGTTCTTGGTTGGCGGGTGCCTCGACGGTCGATGTCTATCGGCGGGCGCCGATTGCGGGCGCCGATTGCGAGTGCGAATCCGAGACCGAGTGCGAATCCGAGACCGAATCCGAGGCTGAGGCTGAGGTCGAATCTGAGGCTGAGGCGGTATCTGGGTCGGGGACGAAGCGTTGCTGGCTGTGGTGGTCTTGGCGTTTGTTGGGGACGCGGGGGAGCGCGGGGGGGTGGGTGGCCTGTTCTGGGCTGGGGGGCGGTGGTTTGCTGGCTGGGTCGGGGGGTGGGTGGGATAGGCTTGGTGCCGTGGCCGACTCTTATCGCTCCCCGGTGCTGCGCGCGAAAATCGCGACGGGCTTGCTGTTCGCCAACGTTGTTGTCCTGCTCGGCTGGGCGTGGGCGTCGTATCGACTTCGCGGCGCCTGGTACGTGGACGACGCGGCCTACGCGACGTTGGCCGAGTCGTTCGACCGGCTGCGCGTGCTCTACCTGCTCGCCTACATTCCGACCGGCATCGCGTTTCTCTTCTGGTTTCGCCGGGTGTACGACAACGTCGAGGCTCTCGGCGGCCACAACTCAGGTACGCCCCTGTGGGCCGTGGGGTCGTGGTTCATCCCCATCGTTCACTGGTTCAAGCCCTACCAGATCACCAAAGAAATCTGGACTGAGAGCGCGCCGAGCCGCGATGGCAGCGACGGCGGGTTCATTCAGCTGTGGTGGGGCTTCTGGCTCATCAACTTGCTCGGCGAACGGTTCCTCGTCGCCGGCGACCTGGACACAGAGGCCCAGTTCGTCCGCTACTTCACCGGCTTCATCGCGCTCAACCTCGTCAGCCTGATCTCCGCCGCGCTGGCGATGCTTGTCATCCGCCGCATCACCGCACGCCAGGAAGCCCACGCCCCCGCCACCGGCGCCCCCAAAGCCCGCCTCCACAAACGCCAGCGCTAGCCCCCCAACACCGGGCTCCGAGTCCAACCCCGAGCCCGAATCCGAGTCCGAGTCCGAGCCCGACCCCGAATCCGAGCCCGAGTCCGAGCTCGACAACGAGCCCGAGCCCGACAACGAGCCCGACAACTAGAAGCCCCATCGCGGCGCCCGTCTCCCAAGCCCAAAACCCAGCCACAAGATGCCCAAACGGCTGCTCGACGCCCTCCGCAGCCGCTCCCACTAACAACGATCTGCCGGCCCACGGGCCGGCACCGACAGAAGCCCCCTCCCCCCCCTCCGTGGCCAAGAACGCCACCTCCCGAGGCAAAGGGGCGGAGCGCTGGGGGGTGTCCGCGCGCAGTTCGGACCGCACGCGCTGACGTTCATGCTCGGCACGAAGCCCTGCGCCCAACGAAGGCGGGTCGGCGGACCGTATGCCTGAGCACGGACACCCCCCAGCGCGCAGCCCCGACTTGCCAATGCGTCATTCCTATCACGAGCCGCAAGCCGCAAGCCGCAAGCCGCAAGCCAGCCCACGACACCCTAAAGTCCCCGCCCCAACCCCAAAAAAACACCGAAAAACCAGGCATCGCCCCAAAACCAGCTTGTCGCTCCGCCGCGACCAAGTGCTAGCTTCCCCCGATGATTCGCGCCCTCGTCATTACGCTCGTACTCTCCGTTTTGCCCGCCGCCGCGTCGGCCGACAAGATTGCGTTCGTCGACTACGAACGCGTGCTGCGCGAGAGCGCCGCGGGCAAGCGCGCAAGCGGCAAGTTCGAGCGCTCGCTCAAGAAGCGCCAGTCCGAGCTCGACAAGCAGCAAAAGAAGCTGCAAGAGGACGCCAAGCAGCTCGAGCGCCAGGCATCGGCGCTCAAGCCCGAGGTCGTGCAAAAGCGTCAGCGCGAACTCGAGGGGCGCTTCGTCGAGATCCAAAAGACCTACCAGAAGCTCGAAAAGGAGCTGGCCGCCGAGCGCGCGAGCCTCTTTCAAAAAGTCATCAAGCAGTCGCAGCCGGTGGTCAAAGAGCTCGCGAAAAAAGGCGGGTTCGACCTGGTACTGGACCGCTCGGCCGTGATCTGGGCCGTCGAGGGCCGCGACCTTACCGGCGACGTCGTCAAGCGCCTCAAGTAGGGCGCCGGATGCGCCGGCCCAGCCAAACCAGCGTCACCAGGGCCGGGGCCAAAAACATCAGCAGCGGTTGGGCAAAGCCGGTGACCGTGGGTTCCAAAAGCCCCGTGCGAAGGCCGGCCACGGTGTCGAGCACATCCATCGAAAACCTCGCCAGCAGCGCGACGAACATGGTCTCGGGCGTGCGCAGGATCCACACGCCCAGCCACAGGGCGACCGCGAGCGCCACGTAGCGCGATGCCGATGTCTGCAAGATGAAGGGCTCGGCGTTGGTCGCGATGTCGAACGCGGCGAACGCGCCCTGGCTGTCGATCAGGAACCACAGGGAAAAAAACGTGGTCCACAGCGTGATCAACGCCGGGTGAATCAACAGCGGCCAAGGCACGGAAAGGGGGATGTCGCCTCGGGTCTTCATGGCAGTCTCCGGGTGATCGCAGGGGCCGCGCCGCGCTAGCGAAGCGCGTAGGTGAGCCCAACGAGGCCCATGGGGTAGATGCGCTCGAACGTGTCGCGTCGGGCGTTCGGAACGCTTTCCGAGGGAATCTCGTACTTGTAGTCGGAGAACAAGAACCCGGCCCGGACCATGAGGTCGGGCTTTACGTAGAAGCCCACCCAGCCCATCTCGGTGTTGTAGGAGCCGCTCACCGGAAAGACGCTCAAGGGTTTCGGGCGGATGTCGGCGATGGGGGTCACGGCGCCGGTGCCTCCGCGCACGAAGTTGCCGCGCGTGCTGCGCCCGAAGCTCCACCCGAGCAGGTCGGTGTTCGCACCGACTTCCCACCGCCCCAGGAACGCCAGGCGCAGGTAGAACCCCAGGTTGAGCGAACCGATGAGCACGTCCTCGGGAAACACCGCGTCGACGTCCGGGTCGCCGTCCAGGAAGTTGTCTCGCGGCGCGTTCTCCGACGCGAGGCGCCAGTCGCTGCCGGCCGTTCCAAAAACGCGCACTCCGGCGCCCACGTAGAGCCGCGTGCGCTGGCCGGCGACCCGAAGGTGCAGCTGGTAGCCAATCTGCGGTACCACGGTACGTCCCAACCCGACCGACGCATCGAGCTGGTGCTCGACTCGCGACGGGACCTCGCCAGCAGCGGTCGAGGGGAAGGCCAGGCAGCCCACGACCATCAGTGAAAGACTCGCGCGCATCATGCGTCGCCTTGATAACGAACGCCGGCGAGCGCGCCTAATGCATTGTCTGCACAAGCCCTATGCACGATTTCGATTTGGGAGCCATCGATCTCAACCTGCTGGTCGTTCTGCAGGTGTTGCTCGAAGAGCGAAGCGTTAGCCGTACCGCCAGGCGGATCGGGCGCTCGCAGTCGGCGACGAGTCACGCACTCGCTCGGCTGCGGCAACAGCTCGACGATCCGCTGCTGGTCTCGGTGCAGGGCCGCATGGAACCCAGCCCTCGGGCTCGCGAGCTGGCCCCGGGACTGGCGCGGTCGCTCGCGGCTCTCCGGGATGCGCTCGCGTCGGCGTCGGCGTCGTTTTCGCCCGGCGAGACCACCCGAAAGTTTCGCCTGGCCGGACCCGATTTCCTGTCGTCCTCGGCCGCGCGCCTGATCGCGGCGGTGACCCGCCAGGCGCCGCGCTCGCGCATCGAGTTTTTGGGCACGGGTCGATCCATGGTCGAAGACACCATCGTTGGCGCCCTCGATGCGTTCGTCGCGCCGGCGCGAACCATCGGCGCCGGGGAGCTCGAAGTCGCCGAGGTGGGCCGGCTCGAGTTCTGGACCTTCGGGCGCAAAGGGCACCCGGCGTTTGCTCGATGGAGCGAAGCCGAGTGGGGCGCGTGGCCGCACGTGCTGGTGCGCACCGACGCGTCGCGCGGCGGGCCGGTCGACAAAGCGGCCGCGCGGCGGCAAATCGAGCGCCGCATCGGTGCGGTGCTGCCGCGCTTTTCCATGGTCGCCCCCGTCCTCGCCGACAGCGACCTGCTGTTTACCGGGCCGCGCGCCGCGGTGGCCGCCGCGGTCGAGGTCGGCGCCCTGGACGCGCGCGAGCCGCCCCTGGCGATCCCGCCCATCGACCTGGCTCTCTACACCTCGGCCCGACTCGCCGACGACCCGGCCCTGGCGTGGTTCCGGCCGCTGGCCGAAACGGTGCTTCGCTCCGAGCTAGCTAGCCATGCGGCCTGATGGCGCCGGCCCGCGCTCGCAAAACCACTTCGCCCAATGGGCCAGTGCCCGGTCATCGGTGCCAGGGGGCAAAACTGCGAAAGGCCCAGGACGTTGTCCTGAGCCTCTCGGTGGTGGAGATAAGCGGGATCGAACCGCTGACCTCTTGAATGCCATTCAAGCGCTCTCCCAGCTGAGCTATATCCCCGTGGGTTCCCGTTGAAGGGACCGAATAGATACAGTCCCGGGTGGGCCGTGTCAACCCCGAGGCGCCCGGAGTTACTCCCGCAGCTCGGGCTCGCAGGTGTACTCGCCCCCGAGAACCTCGGGACCGGCGTAAACCGCGAGATTTCCACTGCTTGGGCACACCATGTTGGTGGCCCGGGGGCAGCTCGAGCCGCACGCGTTGGTGTCGGCGCCGAGCTTGTTCTGGTTGTTGCAGTTGACCGGCGCGCTCTTGCCGTCGCCGCCGTCGCACACGCGGATCATCGGGTCGCCGGTGCACGAGCCGACGCCGCAATTCTCGGCGCAGCCGACCTCCACACGACGCCCCGGTGTGCAGGTGTAGGTGGCGACCAGGTCCCAGCCGCACTCGCGGTGCAGGCCGGTCGAGGAGTGCTCGTCCAGGTCGGGGCAGGGTTCCGTCGGCGTCTCCAGGTCCGGCGAGCCGATCGAAATCGGAATGCGCGCCTCGTTGTTGTCGCGCCGGGTCTCGGGCAACAGGTCCCCGTTGTTGACCCGCAAAATCAGCTCGTACTCGCCGTCGGGAACGTCGGTGATGTCGAGAAACTGGCAGGGCAGGTCGGCGGCGTAAACGTCGGACCAGCCCGACTGAATGCCCTGAAAACCGCAGGTGTACTTGGCCGGCTTGGAGTCGGCGCCCGGCAAAAATGGTTCCGAGTCGACCAGGCAAAACGCCTGCTTGCGGCCCGCGGCGATCTCCTTGTCGTCACCGTCCACCAGCGAGTACTCGGCAAAACCGAGAAAGTGGTAGTGGCCGTGGCACGACGAGAAGACGAAGTTCGGGTTGTCGGGCGACGGGCGGCCCAGGAAGATGTCGTTCTCGCCGATGTTCGGGGTTTCGACGGCGAAATACAGCAGCCGGCGCAGGCCGGGCGCCGCCACGCAGTCTTCGTCGGGGTCCAGCTCGCAGGCGTCGGCGGCAAACAGCTTGGTGTCGATGGCCAGGTCGGCAATGGCCCGCGCCGGGTTGATGGTCAGGTCGCCGGGGCCCGCGTCGGGTTCGCCCGCGTCGGGCACGCCGGCATCGATGTCGGGCTCCGAGTCGCCATCGCCGTCGCCGTCCCCGTCGCCGGTCGTGGGCAGGTCTCCGTCGCCGTCTCCCGTCGTCGTGCCGGTCGAGTCAGTCGTGGTGCCGTCGCCATCGCCGGCTCCGGGCTCCGCGACCGACGAAGGTGGTCCGTCGCAGGCAGCCGCCAGCAAAAGCGCGACCCCCAGGGCGTAACGCCAGTTCCCCATGCGCCGGCAAGCATACCCCGGATGGCGGCGTTGGCGACAAATCGCCGTGGCGCGCCGCTCAGGAGTCCTTTTGGGACTGTTTGGCCCGTTTTGCCGCTGCGGCCCGCGATCGCCTCCGCGGCGCGGGTTCCGCCGGCTCCGCGAGCTCGTCGGGCACGTCGTCCTCGTGCATGTACTGTTCGAGATCGTCGTCGTCGCGCTCGTCGTACGCTCGGGCCAGGTGGCTGGCGGCCCGGGCGGGAAACGCGCTCACCGCGTCGTCGCCCTCGATGAAGTGACCAAAGTCATCGCCGAGCTCGTCCGGGGTCGGGCCCAGGGGTCGCCGCGGCGCTGCCCGCACGACGGCCGCCTGGCCCGAGCGGTCCGGCCCGTCGGGCGGCGCGTCGCCGTCGAGGGCGTCGTAGTCATCGGGGTACGCGTGCGGGTCGAGCGGGTCGTCGCCGACCGCGACTTCTCCGGTGCGGCTCGGCCGCCGACGCCGGCCGGGGGCCTCCCCTGGATAGGCGTCACCGGGGGCACTTTCGTCGGGCGCGGTCCAGGGAGCGACCGGACGCCACACCCTCGGCTCGGAAGCGCCGCCGCCCCGCCCGGGGCGCACGCGGTCGGTCGTGCGGGGGCTCGGCCCCGGCGCCGGAGCCCGCTGTTCGGCGACCTCGATGCGCTGGTCCAGCTCGTCGATGTCCTCGACCAGGCGGCGAAACTGCGGGTCGTCGGCAACCCGCTCGACCTGGCCGGCCACGGCCGCCCGGTACACGGCCTCGCCCAGCAGGGCCAGGGCGTCCTTGCGTTTGCGCTGCAAAAGCGTCGCGTCGAACCAGTTCCGCTGCAACTGGGTGCCCCGATCGACAACCTCGCGAACCGAGCCCAGCTGATCGAGCGCGGTTCGGAACAGGCTCCCGAGGGTGGTCCCGAGCCCGGGCTGTCGGCGTCCTTTCATCCGCGCAGTGTGTCACGGACCGGCCGGCGCATCGACGTCCGTCCTCACCTTGCCGCCCCGCGTTTTTTGGAATCGCGGGGCGACGTGGTCCGGTTGCCCGGTTAGGCTAGCGGAGGCGGTGAGCTCTCGGGGCTACAGGCGGGGGATGTTGCTGGCGGCGCTGGCGCTTTGCGCCTGCGGGCCCAAGGCGGGTGCGAACAAAAAGCCGCCAACGGTGCGCGTGCGCTCGTTTACCGAGGCCGGCCCCGTGACCTCGGTCGCGCTTGCCTCGGGCAACGCGTTCGTCGCCAGCGATCGCGGGCTCGCCAAATGGGATCTCGAAACCGGTAACTCCGAGGAGATCGACCTGTTCGGCCTTCAGGTTACCGCCCTGGAGCTGGCGCCATCGCGCGGTTCGCTTTGGCTCGCCACCAGCGCCGCGAGCGTCGCGGTGTACGACATCGCGTCTGGCGTGCTCGATCCGATGCCCGAGCCCGAGCCCGGCGAACCGGCATCTCTGGCCACGACCGGCGCCGTCGCGGTCGCCCCCACCGATGAGGGCGCCTGGGTTGGCGGGCCCTCGGGGCTCGCTTACGTCTCCAAGCGCGGCGAGTGGGCGCCCGGCATCTACACGCGCCCGGTCGTGACGGCCAGAGTATTCGGCGACCAGGTCTGGCTGGGTACCGGCGACGGGGGCGGGCTGGCCATCGTCCGCGCGGACCCCGAGGCGCCGGTCGAGGTCGACGATCCCGGCGGGTGCGCCCGGCTGGGTCGGCGCATCGTCGCGGTCGCGATGCTCGGCGAGGCGCCCGACGGCGGCCCGCTGGTCGTCGGCGACGACGGGCAAGGGCGCCAGCGAGTCCTTCTACGCCACGGCGACCGCTGCCATCTGTTTCGCGTATCGCCGTCCGAAAGGTGGCTTGGCGTCGCCCGGCGCTCCACCGATACCGTTGTCATGACCGAGCGGCGCCTGTACTCCCTGGGCATGCGGCGGCCCGGAGCGCGACGGCTTCGCCGCGACGGCATGCGGCTCGTGAGCGTTGCTGAACCGGCCGGGCGTACCCCGCCGGACAACCCGTTTCTGTTTCGCAACCTCGACGCCCGCCCGCCCCGGGGGGCGCGAAGTCTGGCTGCCACCGACGAAGAAATCCTCATCGGCACCGAGCGTCTCGGGACCGCGCGGCTGGGGCGAGGCGGCAAGGCGCCGCGGCGGTGGCTGCGCTCGCACGAGCTCTCCGATGGCGGTGGCCGCCTCTCGGTCGCGTGTACGGACCGAACAACGTGCTTTGTCGGCACCGGCGGCCGCCGCGGCTGGCGGTTCGATGGCTCTGCGTTTCAGCCGCTCGGCGGCCGCGATACCCGGGTGTTCTCGGTGTCGCGCGCCGAGGACGGGCAGGTGTTCGCGGTCTACCGCGACGGCGAGGAACCGCTGGTGCGTTTGGCGCGCCTCGAGCCCGATGCCGTTGCGGCAGCCGACGACCCCGAGTCCATGCCCGACGAGAGCGAGGGCCGGGCCTCGGGGTGGTCCCCCCTGGACGGCATGCTCATCGAAACGCCCGGCGTGAGCGACGTGACGGTCGCGCGCATCAGCCCCAGCGGGACGGCGTGGGTCGGCCTGCGCTACCGGGACCGCGAGGGCGACTTGGTCAACTACGGCGTCGCCGAAGTCGACCTCGGCCTGGGCGCGGTTGCGTACCACCACGCCAGTCGCAGCGAGCGCAGCCAACGCCGGGGCATCCTGCCGATTCCCCTGTCCATCGCCGACCTCGATTTTCTCGGGGACGACGAGGTCTGGCTGGCGTCGAACCAGGGCGCCACCCGCATCGCCGGCCGCGAGGTGCTGGTGTACGGCGAAGCCGAGGGCCTGCTGGGCGAGATGTTGCGGGGCATCGCAGTCAATACCGGCGGCACCGTGTTCGTGGCTTCGCGCCAGGGCATCGGGGTGTTCGACGGCATTCGCTGGGACTACCCCAAGCCGCTGCAGCGTCGGGCCAACGCCCTGGCCATCGGTCAACGCGGCCAGTTGTGGATCGCCACGCCGCGGGGCCTCGCTGTTTACGACGGCGCCCGGGTACGCCGTTTCGGCCGCCGGCGCGGCCTGCTGTCCGACGAGGTCCTCGACGTCGAAGTCGACGCCTTCGGTCGGGTGTGGGCCCTGACCTCCGAGGGCATCAACATCGTGACCCTTCGCTAGCGCGCCCGGCGGGAGTGCCCTGTCGCCCGGTGCGCTGTCGGCGAGCCGGGCGCCCCAAGTCGCTGAAGTCGCCAAAAACTGGTGGCCTCGCCGACATGTCGGACAAGCACAGAGCCCGCGACGAGCGCCAGTTTTTTGCCCCCCTCGGCGCCGCTCCTTAGTCTCGATGGAGATGCAGTTTTCGCTTTCGACATCGGCCGTCGCGCGGCGCTGGGCGGCGCGGCTGGCCGCGGCGTTCGCGCTCGCGGTGTCGCTTGCGTACGTGCCGTATCGGCTGCTCGACCCGGCGGCGAAAAAACAGATCTACGATCTGCGGCACCAGCTCGAACAGACTCGCGAAGCAACGGCCGAGCTCGAGCGCGAAAACCTGGACCTGGCGCGGGAGGTCGACGCTCTGCGCAACGACCCGTCGGCCGTGGCCGACATTGCTCGCGACGACCTGGGCATGGTGCGCGAAGGCGAGCTGCTCATCCGCCTCGAGGCGGAGGCGCCTCGGTGAAGGCCTCGGTGTTTCGCCGCGCGGCGCGCGTCGGCGCAGGCGCCGCGGTGGCTTCGACGGCCCTGCTCGCCGTGGCTGCGGGACTGCTCGACGGCGCCAGCGCCGGCGTGCCGGCGGCATCTCACGTCGCGCTCACCGGCGGGATTCTCGCCCTCGTCATTGCCTCGGTCGCCGGGCGCCTCGAGTTCGAGGAGCCGAGCGCTCGCGCGCAGCGAGTGTCGTTTTGGCTGCGCAGCGCGCCGACTCTCATCGACGTACAGCTCGGCTTCGCGTTGCTTGCCGGCGTTCACGCCGCGGTTGCTACGACCGGCGGCGCCGACTCGCCGCTGTATCCGCTCCTCTACGGTGTCGTGGCTTTCGTGGCTACGTTTTCCTCGCGTCGCGCGGCCCTGGCGGTCGTCGCTGCCGCGGTTGCCCTCGAGCTGGCGGCGCTGCTTCGCGCGCCGGCGCCCCAGGCGGCATGGGTCGCAACGGTGGTCCGCTGCGCGTTCATCGTCGCTGCGGCCGGGGCTCACTCTCTCTTTCTCCGCGGTCTCGTTGCCCGGCAAAGGCGTCGTCACGAGGACCGGCTGCGCGCCGAGGTGTCGGCCTTGCGCCAGGAGGCTCGCGACTACCGGCTCATCTCGGCGGCCCTGACTCCCGACAGCCGGGCGCCGCGCTCGCGCGCCGAAGAAGAGCGAAAACTCGCCGAGGGGGCCGTCGAAAGCGTTCGCGCGTCGGTCTTCTACACCCTCGGCTTGATCAAGCGCTCGCTCGAGGCCCGCACCTGCGCTCTTTTGTGGCTCGATGCGTCGGGCGAGCAGCTCAAGCTCAAGGAAGTGGTCAGCGAGTCCGACGCGGTAACCGAGCGCCGCGCCGTGCCTCTGGCCGGCGCGCTTCGGGCCATCGTTCGCGACGGCAAGGCGCTCACGCTGCCCTCGGTCAAGTGGACTCAGCTGCCGTACTACGAGATCGAGCAAGAGGTCGGAGCCTTTGTCGGTGTGCCCGTCGTCGATGGGGCGCACCTGCGCGGCATCTTGTGCGCCGACCGCTCCCACGCCTTCGACGAGCGCGACGTGGCCATCCTGAACGGCGCCACCGAGCAGATCATTCGCGCGGTGCAGTCCGAGCAGGTGTTTCAGGCCGTCGAGCGAGGCAAGTACGAGATGGAGCGCTTCTATCGCGCTTCGGAAATGCTGTGTCGCGCGCTCACCCTCGAGCAGGTCATGGAAACGGCGTTCGACGCGGCAGCGCAAATGGTCGACTACGACGTGGCGGCCATCGCGCTCTACGATCGCAGCTCGCGCAAACATCGAGTGTCGCGGGTTCGCACGAGAGAAGACGCCCGGCTCGTCGACGTCGATCGACTCGACGGCCTGGAGTTTCGCGAGAACGCGGGCCTGGCGTCGATGGTCGTCAAGAACAAGCACTACCTGCCCGCGACCGGGGTACTGCGCGATCAGACGACGCCGATCTACACCAAGAAGATCAAGCTGCGCGACGCCGAGTCGCTGCTCGTGTTGCCGCTTCTTTGCGCCGACGAGGCCGTGGGCACGTTCACCCTCGCGTCGCGCCGGCCCCGGCAGTTCGGCAAAGACGTTCGCGAGATGCTCGGCATCATCGCCAACCAGGTGGGCGTGTCGCTGCAGAACGCGAAGATGTACAAGAAGATGGAGACCATGGCGACCACGGACGGTCTCACCGGTCTCACCAATCACCGGGCGTTTCAGGAGCGCTTCGGCGATCTGTTGGCCCGCGCGGCGCGTCACGGGCACGCGGCGTCGATCATTCTCACCGACGTCGATCACTTCAAGAAGGTCAACGACACCTACGGCCACCCGGTGGGGGACGAGGTGCTGCGGCGCGTTGCCCGGGTGCTCGGCGACAACGTTCGCAAGATCGACATCGTCGCCCGCTACGGCGGCGAGGAGTTCGTCATCGTTCTCGAGGCCACGGGCCTCGACGGCGCCGTTCAGATCGCCGACCGCATTCGCCAGGATATCGCCCGGCAGACCTTCGAGTCGGACCAGGGATCGTTTTCGTGCACCATGTCGTTCGGGGTGGCGGAGTTTCCCGCCGACGGGGACGACCGCGAGGCCCTCATCGAGCACGCTGATTGCGCCCTGTACCACGCCAAGGAAAGCGGCCGAAATCGGGTCGTTTCCTGGCGCGAATTCGAAGCTGCCCGCAGCAAGCGCGCGAGCTAGCAGCCGCGGTTTTTCCCGCGGGCGGCTTGTGGATGTCACAGTGGCGGGCGAAGTTCAGGGACGCGGCCGAAATCGCGCCGAATTTCGCGCATGTCTGTCAAAAACTACGTTCTCGACACCAACGTGCTCCTGCATGACCCGCAGGCGATCTACAAGTTCGAAGACAACAACGTCGTTGTTCCCATCTTCGTGCTCGAAGAGATCGACACCTTCAAAAAAGACCTGTCCGAGCTCGGGCGCAACGCCCGCGAGATTGCGCGGCAGCTCGACAAGCACCGCGAAGACGGGGGCCTTTCTCGCCCGGCGACGCTCGAAAATGGCGGCAGCATCGAGGTGGCGTTTCAACAGGGCGAGATTCCGCGGCACCTGCGGGCCGACAGCAAGGACAACCTGATCCTGGCGGTGGCGCTCGAGGTTCGCGACCGCGACCCCGAGCGGGCCACGATCTTCGTCACGAAGGACGTGAACCTTCGCATCCGCGGTGACGCTCTGGGCTTGCGCACGGTCGACTACGACACCGAGCGCATCGTCATCGACGAGCTGTATCCGGGCACCACGGAGGTCGAGGTAGACGGCGGCGAGGTCGACGCGTTCTATTCCGACGGCGCGCTGCCGGTCGGCGGCTCGTTGGCAGATGCGTCGCTCACGACCAACCAGTACGTGCTGCTGCGCGACCGCGACAACGCGGGCCACACCGCCCTGGGCCGCTTCGACGGCACCGCGGTGTCGCCGATCCGCAAGCTGCGCGAGGGCGTGTGGGGGATTCGTCCGCGCAACAAGGAGCAACACTACAGCCTCGACTTGCTGCTCAATGACGACGTCAACCTCGTGACCCTGGTCGGCAAGGCGGGCACCGGCAAGACCCTGTTGGCGCTGGCGGCCGGGCTGCAGAAGGTTGTCGAGGAGCAAAGCTTTCAGAAGCTGCTGGTGTCGCGGCCGATCTTCCCCCTGGGGCGAGACATCGGCTACCTGCCCGGCGACATCGAAGAAAAGCTCAACCCGTGGATGCAGCCCATCTACGACAACATCGAGCTGCTCATGGGGCTTGGTAGCGCCGAAAAGAAGCAGGGGCGCAGTCACGCCGAACTCCTGGAGCTCGGGTTCGTCGAGGTCGAGCCCCTCACCTACATTCGCGGTCGGTCGCTTCCCAACGTCTTCATGATCGTGGACGAGGCGCAAAACCTCACCCCGCACGAGGTCAAGTCGATCATCACGCGCGCCGGCGACGGCACCAAGATCGTGCTGACCGGCGACCCCTACCAGATCGACAACCCGTACATCGACTCGTCGAACAACGGTCTCACGACGGTCGTCGAGCGCTTCAAGGGCGAGCGAATTGCCGGCCACGTCACCCTGGTCAAGGGCGAGCGTTCCGAGCTGGCGGAGCTCGCGTCCAACAAGCTCTAACGACGTTGTTCGGCAGCCGCTGGTGTCCAACTCGCTTCCTCATCGGGTCTTGTCTGAGCGTCCATGGACTCCAGAGCCGCTCTGCAACCGGGCACGCGCGTGACAGGGGCAGGCCACAGGTTCGGCCGGTTTGCCGCGGTGCTGGTGGCCGCGGCGACAACGTCGGCCTGGCTCGCGGTTGAAAGCAGCCGGGCCGACCCCGACGAAGGGGGACTCGAGACCCCGGCCTACGACATTCGGCTCGACCCGGAGCGCATCGAAGCGCGGCAGGGGGACGAGGGCGCTCTCTCGCTCACCATCGCGCCCGTGGCGGGGCTTCGCATCGACCGGCGCGGCCCGCTTCGCATCGACCTGACGGTGGCGCCGAGCGAAGGCCTGGAGCTCGTGCGGTCCCGCTATCGGCGCAAACACGCCGCCGACGCCCGCGCCGATGCCCCGCGCTTCGACCTGCGCTACCGCGCCCAGACCCCCGGGGCCTACCGGGTGTCGCTGGAGCTTCGCTTCTGGGTTTGCCGCAAACACACCTGCTGGCAGGCGCGGGAGCAGCGCGAGGTCGGCGCGGTGGTAAGCGCCGTGGCTCCCGAGGCCGGGCCGACCGAGAACGAGTGACCGATCTCGGACCTCGGCGTTACGGAGGCGGTTCCGCCGGCTGGCGCAGGGCGGCCCGCAGGCGTTCGATTCGCCGGCGGTTGACCCCGAGGTCGCTGCGGCCGACTCGCGATGCGGACCGGCAGTGTATGACGCCGGCCTGCTCGTCGAGCAGAAACTCGACGTCGTCGACGAAGCGAAACAGAAACGACGTGAACTCCGCGTGCAGATAGCGCTCGGTCTGCGTAACGACCTCGACGCGCGACTCGTCCGCGACCGCCGCTTGCAGCCGGGCCCAGGCCCGGGCGGCATCGCCGGAGAAGGCAAGGGGGGCGATGCCATGCTCTTCGTCGGTGTCGTAGGACGAAACGCAGTTGGGCGACTCGGGGCAAGGGGCGAGGCGCCCGGCGGTGGTTGGCCCCAGGGTCGCGGGGCGCGTCCCGCCGCAGGCAGCGAGAACCAGGCCGAGCAAGGGCGCCGCAACGGCTGGGAGCGTCATGGAGCAAGGGTAGTCCAGTCGGCCCGGGAGCCCAGGCCGCTTTCATGCGCTAGAGTGGAGCGCCGCCCGTGACAGGAAACGCGCGCGGCGAAAGGAACCCATGAAGAAGCTGTCGGTCTGGTGGTGCGCCGCGTTGAGTGCGGCGTTGGTGGCGAGCGCGTGCGGTGGCGGGCGTTCCGGGGCAGACGAGTCGTCCGAGTCACCGCCGTCCGAGGGCGACTCGGCGGCCGATCCCGACGACAAGGCCGACCAGCCGGCGTTCGGTGGCGACGGCATGGCCCAGATGGCGATGATGTCGTCGATGCTCGCCGGGGCCCTGGACAAGCCCGGGCCCTACGAAGAGCCGCGATCCGGCAATGGCTACGAGGACGGTGAACCGTACCGGGCGGTCGTCGAGCTCAGCGGTGCGGTCACCGAGCTCGCGTCCTTCGATTTGTTTTCGGGCGCGACCGGCACCGAGCTGCGGGCCATTGGCGGACGGCTGCGCGAGCTGGCCGGCGATGACCAGGTGAACGGCCTGGTCCTTCGGTTCGGCGAGCTCGGCATCGACCTCGCCCGTGCGGGCGAGCTGCGCGAGGCATTGCAGGATTTTCGAAAGCTGGGCGAAAAGACCATCGCCTGCCACGCCGAGTCGGTTTCGAACGCGACCTACTACGTCATGACCGCCTGCGACTCCATCGCCATCGTGCGAGGCGGGCAGGTCGTCGTCACCGGTGCGGCGGCCATGCCCGTGCACTTCAAGCGCATGCTGGACTCGGTTGGCATCGAGCCGGACTTCCTGCACGTCGGGGCCTTCAAGGGGGCCGCCGAGCCCCTCACCCGGGACAAGCCGTCGCCGGAGATGGTCGAGACCCTGCGCGCCGTGGTCGACGCCAACTACGAGACCCTGGCCCAGGGAATTGCCGAGGGGCGCAAGCTCGCGCCCGACGCGGTCGAAGGGCTCATCGACACCGCCATGTTCTCGGCCGAGCAGGCCGTCGAGGTTGGCCTTGCCGACGGCATTTCTCTGTTCGAGGAGCTGCTCGCCGCCGACCCAAGTCCGTGGAAGAAAGTCGCCGTGGTCGACCAGGAGCAACCGGGGTTCGGTCAGCTGATGAAGTTTCTCGGCACCATGCCGTCGACGGTGAGCGGCCAGGAGCGCATTGCGCTGGTGTACGCCGTCGGCAACGTCATCGATGGCGCGGGCCAGGGGATGATCGGCGCGCGCAGCGAAATTGCCTCGCGTACGCTGGCCCCGGCTCTTCGGGCGCTGGCCGCGGACGAGGGCGTCAAGGCCGTGGTCTTGCGCATCGATTCGGGCGGCGGCAGCGCGCTGGCGTCGGAAGTCATCTGGAACGCGGTCCAGGAGCTCAAGGCCGCCGACAAGACCGTGGTGGTGTCCATGGCCGGGGTCGCCGCGTCGGGCGGCTACTACATCGCCGCTGGAGCCGACCGGATCTTCGCGTCGCCCACCACGGTGACCGGTTCCATTGGGGTCGTGGGCGGCAAGCTCGCCATGGCGGGGGCGCTCAAAAAAGCCGGGGTGGCGACCTATCCGATCGGCCGCGGCGAGCGCGCCATGCTGTTTGCCGGAGTCGGACGCTGGAGCCCCGGTGAGCGAGCGGCCATCCAGCGGTCGATGGAGCAGGTCTACGAGTTGTTCGTCGGGCGGGTTTCCGCCGGGCGCTCGATGACGCCGGAGCAAGTCGAGCCCATCGCCCAGGGGCGCGCGTGGACCGGGCGCGACGCTCTCGAGCGCGGTCTCGTCGACGAGCTGGGCGGTTTGGAGTCGGCGCTGGCCTTCGCGCGCGACCAGGCCGGAGTGGGGGACGACATCCTGATCGACGTGTATCCGCCCGAGCCAAACCTGCGGGACATCGTCACGAGCATGGGCCAGGTGTCTTCGCCGCTCGGGGTTCTCGGCGCCGACGACTGGCTCGCCCGAGCGGCCCGAACCATCGGCCCGGCCGGCGCCCAGGTGCTCGAAGGAACGCTTCGCCAGCTTCTCCTGCTGCAAGAACAGCCGCTTCAGGCGGTGCTGTACTGGCCCGTCGTCGTTCAGTAGCAAGCCGACATCGGATTCGGCCTCGGTCTCGGTCTCCGATTCGGCCTCGGCCTCGGCCTCGGTCTCGGCCTCGGCGCGAAGCTATCGCCAGTCGTTGATTCGCTCGCGTACTTCGGCTCGCCGCGCGGCGTTGAGGTGGCCGACCACGACGGCGACCATGCGCTCGGGCCGCAGCACGTGCTGGGCGAGGTCGAGTACGTCGGCCTCGGTCACGGCGTCCATCTGGGCCACGCGCTCTTCGAGCCCGGGCGGGTCGAAGTACAGGCTTGCCCCGCCGAACCAGCTCGCCATGGACAGAGAGTCGTCGAGACTGGCTTCGACGTCGGCGCGATAGCGGCGCTTGACCTTGGCGAGCTCGATGTCGCTCACCGGCGAGTCGCGAAACTCGCGCAGCAGGTCGAGCATGTTGCCGACCAGCGCGGTGACCTTGCCGTGGCTGGTCGCCCCGTCCACATCGAGGACCGCGGCGTCGTGCAGCGGTTCGATGGAGGCGCCGACCGAGTACGCGAGGCCGAGCTGGTCGCACAGCCGGTAGTGCAGCCGCGTGGACATGCCGTCGTCGAGCACGCGCAACAGGGCCAGCTGCGCCATGTAGCGCGGGTCGGTTTCGGGAACGGCGTGAAACGCCAGGTGAATGTTCGTCTGCGAACCCGGGTCGGCGACGTACTCGAGCCGCGGCCCGCCGTCCGTTTGGCCGCGCCAGCTCACCTCAGTGGTTGCCCCGCGGGGCAGGGCGTCGAAGTGTCGCCGGGCGGCTTCGACCACGGCGCCGTGGGCGACGGGCCCCGCCACGCACAGAACCATGTTGGCGGCCCCGTAAAACCGCTGGTGATGGCGCCGCAGGTCGTCGGTGGTAAAGCGCGCGACGTTGTCCCGGGGGCCGGTGATGCGGTACGCGAGCGGATGGTCGCCGAAAAGGACCCGCCGGCTAATTTCGTCGCTCGCGATCTCGACGCCGTCCTCGTCGTAATCCTCGGACAGCTCTTCGAGAATGATCTCCCGCTCGAGGTCGATGTCGTCGAATCGCGGGGTCGCCAGAATGTCGGCAAGGATTTCGAACCCGCGGTCGAGATGTCGCTGCGACAGCCCGATCTGATACAGCGAGTAGTCCCGGCTCGTCTCCGCGTGCAGCGTGCCGCCGACGTCTTCGATGGCGAAGTTGAGCTCGTACGAGCTCGGATACCGGGCCGAGCCCCGGTAGAACATGTGCTCGAGGAAGTGCGACAGGCCGTTGTCGGCCGCGCTTTCGTAACGCGAGCCGACCCGCACGTACATCGACACGACGGCCGTGTGCAGGTGGGGCAGCTCGACGGTGACCACGCGCAGCCCGTTGGCCAGCGTGTCGCGCGAAGGTGACGGAGTGAACATCGAAGCGGCTCAGGCTAGCGGCAATCGCCCGCGCAGCCAATCGAGATGGCCGTAAATCCAGTGATGTCCGATGCTTCGCTTCAGCATCTCATTGACTCGCCGGGCCCTCCGCGGTATTCCAGAAGCATCCGACGAGGCCTACCGGCGTGCTGAACAAGATAGTCATCGCGGAAGACGACGACGCCATCGCGCACATGGTCAACATGGCCCTGGGCGATGCCGGGTTCCTGTGCATGCGGGCCCGGGACGGCGACGAGGCCATCAACCTGGTGCGCCACCACGCCCCGGACCTCATGGTCCTCGACGTCATGATGCCCCGCACCGACGGGCTCGAGGTCGTGCGGAGGCTGCGTGCCGACGTGCAAACCTCGCGGACCCCGGTGCTCATGCTGACGGCGCTGGGCGGCGTGGACGAAAAGGTCAAGGGGCTCGACGCGGGCGCCGACGACTACATGACCAAGCCGTTCGACCTGCGCGAGCTGGCCGCTCGGGTTCGCGCGCTCATCCGCGCGTACCAGCGCGAGGCCGAACGCAACCCGACGACCAACCTGCCGGGGTCGGGCGCCATCGAGCAACACATCAGCGGCCTGCTCGGCGAAGGGGCCGACACCGGTGTCGTGCACTTCGACGTGATTCAGTTCGACGAGTTCGCCGACCGCGTGGGCTACAACAAGGCCGAAGAGTTGGCGCGCTCCATCGCCCAGCTCATGGTGTCGCAGGCGCGCATGTACGACAGCGGCGTGTTCGTCGGCCACCTGGGCGGCTGCGACTTCATCGCCTGCGGCGCCCTTGGCGACGTCGAGGAGCTGGCCGGCGACGTCACCGACATGTTTCCGCAGCGAGCCAAGGCCTGGACCGGTGAGGAGTCGCTGCACCTGGCCGCGGGCCTGGTGCAGAGCAAAGGCCTGACCGCCGAGGAGCTCGCGACCCGCCTGGGGCGACGCCTGCACAAGGCAAAGGTGGCGGCCGTGTCTGGGGTCGTCTCCAGCGACGACTAGGGACACCCCCTGGTGTCCCGCTTTATCGACCCGGACTGCGCTAGCCTCGCGCTAGGATCGGTGCTCGTGGGTCGACCCGTTCCAGGACACTAGCTCGGTGGCACAGGCAGCGCGATTTCGAACGGTCGGGGTCGGCGACACGCTCGGCCGGTACCGCCTGGGCGACGAGCTGGGCGAGGGCGGCATGGCCGTGGTCTACGCCGCGTACGACACGGAGCTGCGCCGGGACGTCGCCATCAAGGTGTTGTTTCCGCACCTGTGCAAGCGCGCCGACGTCGTGTCTCGGTTTCAGCGCGAGGCCCGGGCCATGGCGGCGCTCGACCACCCGCACGTGCTTCGCATCTTCGACGTCGGCGGCGCGGCTCAGGACGAGTCCAGCGAGCCCACCGACCCGCCCTACATGGTGATGGAGCTCGTCACCGGCGGCGACCTGCAGAGCTTTCTGACCGCCAACGGTACGCCGCCCGCGGAAGTCGTGGCGTTGATTGGGTGCGCGCTTTGCGACGGGCTGGCTGCCGCGCACGCCGCCGGCATGGTGCACCGCGACGTGAAGCCGTCGAACGTCCTGGTGAGCGACGACGGCCGCCTGGTGCTGACGGACTTCGGCGTGGCCCGCATCGCCGAGGGCGATTCGCTGGTGACCCGCACCGGAGCGGTCATCGGCACGCCGGCCTTCATGTCGCCGGAGCAGGCTCGCGGCGGCGAGGTCGATCCGCGGTCGGACCTGTACTCTCTGGGCGCGCTCCTGTACCAGCTCGCTACCGGGAAACTGCCGTTTTCGGGGTCGCCCATGGTGATCCTCACCGACATCGCGTCGGGCAATCTCGTGCCCCCGCTGCAGCGCAATCCGCGCATGGGCAAGGAGCTCGCCGAGGCCATCTTGCACCTGATGGGCACACTGCCCGAGCTTCGCCCCGCGACGGCCGGGGCGGCCCGCGAGGAGCTGGCCCGCATTGGCGAAGCGGTCGGGCTCTCGGACGTCGACGGGGCGCTGGAGCGTTACTTTCGCGGCCCCGGCGAGTTCAACGCCGAGTGGGGGCCGCGCATCGTGACGGCGGTGCTCGACCGGGCGGAGCAGCACGCCGACACCGGCGACCTGCCCGCGTCCATGGCGCTGCTCGACCGGGCCATGGCCCTCGACGACGGCAATCCCCGCGCGACATCGCTGCTGTCGAGCCTCGGCGCCCGCCGGCAGCGGGGCCGGTGGCTTCGCGTCGCGGCCGGCGCGGCCCTGGCCGTACTTGTCGGCACGGCGGTCGGCCTGGCGTGGCCGGCGAGCGGCGGCGATGGCGACGACGACGCGGTCGCTCAGCTGGCGCCGACCGGGGACGCGGCCGGCGGCTCCGACGACGGCGCGGCGGGCGCCGGTCTCGGTTCCGAGCCCGATTCCGACGCCGAGCCCGAGCCCGAGGCCGAACCCGATTCCGATTCCGAACCCGGGCCCGACTCCGATTCCGAGCCCGGATCCGAACCGGATTCCGAGCCCGACTCCGAACCCGAACCCGACTCCGAACCCGACTCCGAACCCGAGCGTGGATCCGAGCCCAAGCGCCGATCCGGGGCCGGGGCTGATTCCAAAACGGCCTCTGCGGGGCGGCGCACCGGCAAGCGCGGCCGAAAACCGGTGGACGCCGGGGGCTTGGCGGCGGCGCCCGACTCGGCGGCCTCGCCAGGGCCGGACGACACCGAGGCTCCCGAGGGCGACGAAAGCGGCGGCCCGGCCCCGGCGTCGGCGGTCGTCGCCCGGGCGGCCGAGCCTGCGCGCGACGCGGTCGTCACGCTCGAATTCGACACGTGGTGCAAGATCGCCGTCAACGGGTCGCCGCGCAGCCAGTACCCGCGGGTCAAGACCCTGTCGCTGCCGCCCGGCGCCCACCGACTGTCGTGCTCGCAGGGGCCGGGGGCGCCCGGGGTGTCGTTCGACCTCGACCTTCGCCCCGGACAGCGGCGGACCGTGCGCGGCGAGCTGCTCGCTCCGGTGGTCGTGCGGGTATCCGTGGCCGGCGACGCCGTGCTCATTGCCGGCAAACGGGTCGAAAACGGGGCGACGGTGCGCCTGGCGCCGCGCCGTTACCCGGTGCAGCTGGTGCGGGACGACAAGGTCGCACCGCGGGCCTGGGTGCGGATCCCGCCCGGCGCTCCGTGCACTCTCGGCAACCGGTCTGGCTGGGCCTGCCGCGCGCGATGAGCCGCCCGGCCCGAAAACGCGACATTCGTGTCGCGGTCGGGGCGCCCAGGATGGGTCGGTTGGTTGATTCTGGGGTAGTTACACGACGGCAGGAAGGTTGCACAATGCATCCCCTGATGATCGTCCGACGGCTCACCGGGCCCGCTGTGGCCCTGGTCGCGCTCAGCACCGGCTGCTTTTACGGCGGCTCCATCAACGAGCGACCGCGGGCGGAGATCGAGCTGGCTACCACCGGAACCCTGCGGGCCTTCGACGTGGTCGAACTGCGGGCCGGCAACTCGTCGGACCCCGACGGCGACGCGATTTCTTACTTCTGGACGGCGCGCAAGTGCGATCCCGAGGGGCGCTGCGACCTGGTTTTCGACGAGGGCACAAACTCGCGTTTCTTTATCCAGCTCGACAGCAAGGAGCCCGTGGAGGTCGAGCTCATCGTCACCGACGAACTTGGCGCCTGGGCCCGCGACACCGAGCCCCTGCAGGCGGAGAATCGCGCGCCGGACGTGTCGATCCAGGTAAGCGGCCTGCCGGCGCCGGAGACCGGCGACTGGACCGTGGGGCGCGAGCTGCTCATCACCGCCAGCGGCAGTGACCGCGACCGCGACCTCGACTCGCTGGCCTTCGAGTGGCGGCTCACGCCGCCCAAGCTGTCGTCGCCGAACGAGCTTGTGTTCGAATCCGCGCCGGCCGGGGACGACGAGTCCGCGCGACGGCTCGTGCCCGACGTGGTCGGCAACTGGAGCCTCGAGGTCACCGTGTCCGACGGCGACGGCGGCAGCCTTACCGACGACGTGTTGATACCCGTGGTTGCCGATGCGCCACCGTGCCTGTCGCTGTCCGAGCCCGAGGCGATTCCCGACGCCCCGTATGTACTCCTGGGCGACGCGGGACCGCGCACGTTCTCGGTGCTGCGGGTCGTGGACGAGCTCGACCCGTTTCCCGAGCCGGCCACGCCCCAGGCCGACGACGTCGCGGTGGCCCGCTTTCGCTGGCTGCTCGCCGGGCCGGACGGCAACTTCGACGTGGTGGGCGAGGGCGCCGACGCGTCGTTCGCGCTCGACCCGGCAGACTACGCGCCCGGCGACGTGGTGGACCTGCGAGTGGAGGTACTGGATCGGGTCGAACGGACGCTGCCGTGCGCCGAGGAGCAGGCGACCTGCTCGATTGGCGACGACCCGGCGTGTTTGCAGCGCGTGACCTGGAAGGCGGAAATCCGATGACGCACCGGTGGAATCGGCTGCACTCGCTGTTCATCGCAGCGGCGATCGCCTTTGCCTGCGCTTGTGGAGCCGGGGCTGCGGACGACATCGGCGACGACTCGACCACGGGCGGCGACGGCGATACCGGCACCGGGGATGGCGATGGCGATGGCGACGGCTTCGGTTGCGAAATGCGCTTCTCGGTCACGCCCGGCACGCCGGAGGAGGGCACCATCGTGGTGCTCGACGGCGAAATCGTCGACAGCCCGAACCCGCTCGAGGAAGCGTTTGAGTGGACGGTGTTGTTCGCCAACGAACCCGTCGAGACCTCGCCTCGGCGCGATGACAATCGCTCGATCGAGTTTCTCGCCGATCGGGACGGCTCGTACACGGTCAACCTCGTCGGCAGCTCGGGGGTCTTCGGCTGCCAGAGCTTTTCGCGGGTCGTCAACGTGTCGGAGCCGGGCGCGGTCAGGCGCAGCTACGAGCTTCGCGTGACTCCGCCCCCGGGCGAGGCTCTGCGCGAGCGACGCACCATCAACGTTCCCGTCGGCTCGGGCTTCGACCTCGGCGTGGTTTCGCTGGAGCCGGGGGTCGCTGTCGATGGCACCGTCGTCGGCCCGGGCGGTCCGGTGGCCGCCTACGTGCGCGCGACGCCTAGCTCGGGCGGTGCTGCCATCGAGTCGTTTGCCGGGGCCGACGGTCGCTTCGACCTGGGGCTGGGTGCCGAGAACCACGACTTGCTCGTGGTGCCGGCGGGCACCGAGCTCGCGCCCGTGCTCCTTCGCGACCAGTCGCCCGGCGACCTGGCGGGCGACGTCGAGGTCACCGCCGGACAGACCATCGCCGGCCAGGTGCGAGACGCCGGCGACCAGCCGCTCGAGGGTGTGCGCGTCTCGATTGGTTCGTCGGGCGCGCCGTCCGCGGTCGGCGTCGCGTCGGCGGCCGGCGAGTTCTCGGTGCAAGCGCGCGTGGACGGGCCGGCCAGCCTGGTCGTGGTCGAGCCGGCAACCGGGGGCGGCCGGGATGAGAGCGCCCTGGTTCGCCTGCAGATGCCGGCATCCGCAGGGTGGGTGCCCTCGGAGGTCGACGCCGTTGCCGTCTCCTATGCCCCGGAATTCGCGCGGCGCGACCACCAGATTTCACTGCGGCTGCCCGGCGATCTGCCGGCGGCCCAGGCGCGGGTGGTCCTGCGCAGCCTGGCCATCGACGGCGCCGCTCGGGTGACGTCGGGAGTCTTCGAGGGTGACGCCTCGGCGGTCGCGCGCTTCGCGGGGCGCGCCGACGCCAGCGGCATCGTGGGGCCGGTCGCTTTGCCGGACGGCGTCTATGAGCTCGTCGCTCTGCCCCCTGCCGGGTCGAGCGCCGCTCCGCTCGTCGCGATGGTGGACCTGTCCGACGGCGCCCCCACGCCCGGCGACCTGGCGCTGCCGACGGGCTACCGGCTCAGCGGGGCGATCACCGGCACGTCGCGAACGGTTTCCATCACGGCTCGGCCCGCCGGCGACCTGGCCGACGCGGGACTGGTCGCCACCGCGACCAGCAGTGAGGGCACGTACACGCTCGCGCTGGCGCCCGGTATCGAATACGTGGTCGATGTCGTAGCCCCGCCGTCATCGGGCCGGGCCAGCGCCCGCTTCACGGTCGTCGCGGGCGACGACGGCGCCGAGGGCGAGCGGCCGGTCGACCTGCCCGCAGCCAGCCAGATTCGCGGCAGCGTCGAGCTGCCCGGTACCGGCGGCATTCGCGGCGCCCACGTCGCGCTGTATTGCGTGATCGACTGCATCGACGACGACGACCGCCCGATCGCCGAAGCCGTCACCGGCGCCGGCGGCCGCTTCGCCCTCATCGTGCCCAACTAAGCCACGTCGCCCGAGTCGGACTCGGGACTCGGACCCAGACCCGGCCTCAGCCCCGACCTCGGCCTCGGGTTCGGTCTCGGGTTCGGTCGGCTTCGGTCTCGGTCTCGGACCCGGCCTCGGTCTCGGTCTCGGATTCGGTCACGGTCACGGTCTCGGCCTCGGCCTCGGTCTCGAACGTCCGGCAATCCGGTGTCGATGTAGCCCATCGTGAGCTCGATCGCCGTCCCGTCACGCCGACCTTCTCCATCGACTGGTAGAGTCGTGGCGTGCGCGTATCGCGGACCATCGCCTTCGTTACCGTCGCGCTCGCTGCCGCCCAGACGGCAAGCGGCCAGGCCACGGCGGAGCAGGCCGGCGGCGAGGCCCGAGCCGGCGGCGAGGCCCGAGCCGGCGGCGAGGCGCGAGCCAGTGGCGAGGCCCGAGCCGGCGGCGAGGCCCTGATCGCTCTGTTGCCGCCGACGCCGGACCAGGACCGGTTGGCCGTGTACCGCAACCCGATCGCCGCGTCCCTGGCGCGCGGCCTTGGCGCGCTGCAGGGCGTCGCCGTGCGTCGCGTCGCCGTCGACGGCGACATCCCCGACGAGGTCGCCCTGGTCGTCGATGTGCGCCTGGCTTCCATCGACAAACGCCGGGTCTCGCTGGCCATTGGCGTACGCGACCCGGCCCGGGGCGTCACGGTCGCCCGTTTTGCCTCCGGGCCGACCGCCCTGGTCGGCCTCGACGCCGTGGTCGAGCGCGCCGTTGCCGAGCTTTCCGGCGATGTCCGCCGGGCCCTCGCCGCCCAGCGCGCCCGGCGCAGCGAGCTCGAAAAGGCGCCGGTCGAGCTACCGGTCACGGTCATCGAGGGCATCGCGCCCGAAGAGAGCGACGCCCGCCAGCGGGTGGTCGTTCTCCAGGCAACCGGCGATGTGCGCGGCGATCGACTCACCACGTCGCGCATCGCGACCGAAGAAGCCTATCGCCTGGTCGATGGCCTGGGCTATCGGCCGCTCGCCGCCGCCTCGGCCAGCGACGCTCGAGCCGGCACCTACGCCCAGGCCGGCGCCGTCGCGCGTCGAGCGGGGGCCGCGGCGTCGCTCAAGGTTCAGATCGAGGCCATTCGCTTCGACTATCGCGGCGTGCTCACGGCCCGGGGCATCGTTCGCGTTGTGCTCATTGATCCCGATGGCCAGGCGCTGTACGACCGGGTCGTGCGCACCGGCACTCTCGTTGGCGACCGCGGCGACACGCCCTACGCCCTGATGCGCTACGTGTCGCGCCAGTCTCTCGACATTGCGCGTCCGCGCATCGAGCGCGCGTTGGGAGAAGACCGGTGATGCGGTCCGCCATCGTCGCGCTGGCGGCCCTGGCGGCCCTCGGATCGCCGGCCCTGGCTCAGCCCGGGGGCGGCACCGCGGCCCTGTTGCAGGGGGCCGACGAGGACCTGCGCGCCGGCCGCTGCACGCCGGCTGCGGCCGCCGCCGCCGCGGTTGCCAGGCAGCCCGGCGTCATGGCGCGCGCCGACCGGGCGGAGGCCTGGCGGCTGCTCGGCCTGGCCCAGCTGTGCGCGGGCGATGCGGTCGCGGCCGAGACCGCGTTTCTCGAACTGCTGACCCTCGACCCCGACGCGCGCCTCGATCCTGACCTCGTCCCGCCGGACGACATTGCGTTCTTCGAGCGCGTGCGCCTGGAAAACCGCGAGCTCATCGAGCGCAACCGGCCGGCGGCGCCCCGATCCCGGGTCGCTGTGTTCAACCTGCTGCCGCCGCTGGGGCAGTTCCAGAACGGTCACCGAACCAAGGCCTGGATCCTCGCGGGGACCGGGGCGGCCCTTCTGGCGGTCAACGTGACGAGCTTCGCCCTGCTGGAGAGCTGGTGCGGTGACGACGGCCTGTGCGTCAACGGCGACGGCGATTCGCGGACGCGCCAGGCGCGCACCTGGCGCACCGTCAACACGGTCACCGGGGTCGCGCTCATCGGCGCGGTCTTGTACGGCGTGGCCGACGGCTTCTACTACCACTACGCCCAAAAGCGCGAAGAACGGGCCGCCGAGGAGCGGCGGCAGTTCGCCATCGGCGTGACCCCCGGCCGCGGGGGAGCCGTCCTGACCGTCGGCGGCACCTTCTAAGCGAACTCGTTCGCCGGTTCGGAGAAGATGCCTGCCACAACGCCTTGCAATGGCGGGCGGCTCCGCGCAATTTGAAGCGCTTGTCGGCCGCTCCGGACCTGCCGGTTGGAGAGCGGGGGCGGTGGGCCATGGTCGGCAGACCACGAACGCCGGTTCTGAACGGGTTTTGTGGCATCCCCGCCGTGGATTCCAGCCCACATTCTTCTTGTCGAGAAAAACCGGGCTCGGCTAAGGTGTGCGAGGCGTGCGAAGACCCGTGCCATTCGGGAAGTACCTGCTTCTCGACCGGATCAGCGTCGGGGGCATGGCGGAAGTGTTTCGCGCCAAGAGCTTTGGCGTCGAGGGCTTCGAAAAGATCATCGCGGTCAAACGGATCCTGCCGTCGATGGGCGAGGACCAGGACTTCATCGATATGTTCGTCGACGAAGCCAAGATCGCCGGGCAGCTGTCCCACGCCAACATCTGCCAGATCTTCGAGCTCGGCAAGATCGACGAGACTCACTTCATCGCGATGGAGTTCGTCTGGGGCAAAGACCTGCTGCAGATCCAGAACCGGTTTCGCAAGCTCGGTCAGATCATGCCGCTGCCCATGGCGTGTTTCGTCATTGCCCGGGTTTGCGAGGGGCTCGACTACGCCCACCGCAAGCGCGACCCGCTAGGCGTACCGCTCAACCTCGTGCACCGGGACTGCTCGCCGCAAAACATCCTGGTTTCCTACGAGGGCGAGATAAAGATCATCGACTTCGGCATCGCCAAGGCCGCGTCCCGGTCATCGAAGACGGTTGCCGGAGTCCTCAAGGGCAAGTTTGGGTACATGTCGCCCGAGCAAGTTCGCGGCCTCGCCCTCGACCGTCGCAGCGACCTGTTCGCCGTCGGGACGATGCTCTACGAGAGCATTACCGGCGAGCGACTGTTTCAAACCGAGAGCGACTTTTCGACCCTCGAAAAGGTCCGCAACGTCGACATCTTTCCGCCGAGTCACTTCAACCGAAACATCCCCCGCCAGCTCGAGGACATCGTGCTGCGCGCGCTCGCTCGCGATCCCGACGACCGCTACCAGCACGCCGGTGACATGCAGGCCGAGCTGCAGTCGTTTCTCATGAGCCAGCCCGAGATGTACACGCCCAAGCAGCTCGGTTCGTGGCTCAAGGGTGCGTTCTCTGCCGAGCGTTCTCGCGAGCAGAACAACCTCGATCGGGTCAACGAGCTCGGCCCCGACGGCAGTCCCCGCGTTGCCGCGGTGCCGGCGGTCATCGACCGGCCCGGACGGGGCGGCGGCAGCGACTTCGACGATGGCCCAACCGAGATCTTCGGCGAGCTAGACGTCGAAAACGATCCCGCGGTGCAGGAAGTGCTGGTCGCAGCTGACGCGGCGAGCGCACCACCGGCGCCCGCGTCGGCGCCCGCATCGAGCCCCCGGTCCCGCCCGGCGAGCATTCCGCCGCCCATGCCGGCCGCCCTTTCGGCCCGGTACCCGATGGCCTCCGACAGCGGTCGTCACCGGGCCCGAGGCACCGGAATGCACCCCATGCCGGCACCGGCAACCGGGTCGTCGGGCGACGGGGTCGTGGCGCCCGTTCCGACGTCCGAGTCCGGGCGCTTCGGCCTCACCGCGTCGGTTCCCGCTGCCCCGCCGAGCCCGGCCGAGCGCCGCCGGGCGATCCTGCGCGACGTCGGGATTGGGCTCGGAATCGCCGCGGTCGTGCTGCTGTTGGTCGCGGCGGGCAAGTACCTCGTGTCGGGCGGGGGCGCCGGCGCGCCGCAGCCGCCGGCCGCGTTGGCGGGCACCATCGCGGTGACCGTCCCGGACCTCGAGCCCGCCGACGTCCTGCTCAACGGCAAGCCGGCCGGGTCGCTCGAGTCGGGCCAGGCGCTTACTCTGGGCCAGCTCGCTCCGGGCTCGTACTCGATCACCGTGCGGCGGCCGGGCGTTCCCGACTGCGTCAAGGCCGTCGATCTGGCGGCGGGGCGCGTCGAGGTGGTGACCTGCGCGATGCGCCGACCGTCGCGCACCGGCGAGCTGGAGCTAGAAGCGTTGCCGGGCGGAGCGGCGGTGTTCGTCAATGGCCAGCAGATTTCGGCCGCGGCCGCCCGCGAGCCTCTGGTGCTCCAGGCCGGCGTGGCCCACGAGGTCGAGGTCCGCATCGGCGACGAGCTGCTCCGCGCGATTCAGGTGACGGTTGCCCCCGGCGAGCGACTGCGGCGTTCGCTGGCCCTCGATGCCGAGCAGCAGGCCCGCCTTCAGGTGGCGCTCGACGATACGTCCGGCGGACGAGGCGCCGAGGGCGACCGCAAACGGGCGCGCCCGGCGGCTGCGAAGGACGCGTCGAGCGAGACTGCGCGCGACACCGGATCGGGCGCTGCGCGGCCTCGAGTGACCGCCCTGGGGAGCTCCGAGCGGGGGCGAAAGAGCAAGGGGGCCGAGGCGTCGTCGGGCGAAAAGGGGCGCGAGACCGAGGCGGCCACCGAGCCGCCCCGGGGGTATCTCATTGCCTGGACAACGCCCTGGGCTCGAGTCTTTATCGACGGCAAGGACACCGGCAAGATGACGCCGATCGCCCCGCGCGCCCGCATCGCGCTGACGCCCGGAACGCACAAGGTCACGTTTGTCGTCGGCGCCGAGCGCTTCAGCTACTCGGTCGACGTCGCCGCTGGCGAGACGCTGCGCCTCAAAAAAGACCTGCCCGTCGCCGACTAGCGACCTGGAACTCCAGGTCACGAATGACCGACTACTCGTCGGTGGGAAAGCCGCGCAGCAGCCGCTCCCGCACCCGGGTGCGCTGCCGCTGCTTGTAGAGCTCGTGGTTGTTGTCGCCCAGGTCGTTTTGCCGGGCCGTATCGCGGTCGCACAGCTGGAACTCGCACAGCACGAACACGATGTGGCCCGGGGCGTCCTGCGCGTGGTCGGGTGCGACGCTTTCGACTCGCAAGGGCAGGTCGGCAACGAAGTTGATGATGCGGTAGTCGCGGCCAGAAAACTCGTTGACCGGCCCCGAGCGCACGTCGATCACTTCGGTGACCTCGGACTCGCTGTCGGACCGCGGCGCCTCGGACGCCGCCCCGGTGGCGGGCAGCAGCTCCTTGGGGAGCTCGATGAGGTGGTTGACCGACTCGCCTGGCACCACGTAGTTGAACGGGATCATCCGCCGCAGCAGGCCCGTCAGCATGGGAATCAGGTCGTCGTGCTCCGGCACCGTCAGGCGGAACCGCAGCTTGTCGTACACGTTGGCCGCCAGGGTAGAGCGCTTGGCGAGCAGCTTGGTGACCAGCGAATCCGGCGGCTTTCGACTCCACTCGAACTCAGTGACCGGAAATCCGGCGGCGCGAAGTTCTTCGACAACCGTCATGACCTTCAGCTCGACAGCTCGGTAGAGGTTGTCGTTGGAAATCGGCAGCTGAATTGCGGTTTCGCGCCCCGCCAGGTGATGGCAGATGTGCATGATCTTGAGGACCACGCAGGCCCACGTTTGCCGGCGTCCCTTGCGCGACGCCATCAAGAAGAGGTCGCGGGCAGGCACCTGCACGGCGATGTCCTCGGGGACCGACATCTCGAAGTTGCGCAGCAGGTAATCCACGGCCTGCTCGCGCAGCTGTTCGAGCAGGTCCATGTCCTCGTCGGACTCGGGGTCGAATTCGTTGACCCGCAAGAACCGGTCGACGTCCTGCGGGTGCTCGAAGTCGAGCTTGTGCCAGTCGACCACCGAGCCACCCCGCAGCAAATGGCGCACGGCTTCGACGTCTTCCAACTTGAGGTCGGACAGACCGGAGATGCGCGCGAGCGGATGGTTTGTGCGCGGACGAGACATGCAAGCGACCGGCTGCGAGAGCCGGTCCGTTAAGCGTTCGAAAGAGGATAGGGCGCGCAAATTGCGCGCGGCGGAGCTACTTGCTCAAGCGAACGGTGGCAGTAAAGAGGCTGATGGCGACCGCACCAACCAACAAGTTACCGATGACAGCGAGCATAGCGTTCTAGAAAGTCCTGAAAAGTGGAGCCCTTGGCGGCTCCATGCAGTAGCTACGATACCTAGCGCGCGGCCGTTAAGTCCAGAAAGGAGCGCGCCTTTGAGCGACCGAAAGTTCTTCGACGCGCCGAATCTCCGGGGGCGGTTTTGCCTCGAGCGACCGGGACTCCCCGCGATGCGCCCTTACGAGTTCGTCGCGGCGCCGTGGCGTCTTTGCAACGAAGGCGCCGCTGGCCTCAACCGCGGCGCCGCCGCTTAAGTTTCTGTCGGGTCGTGTACCAGGAAAGAGCCGCCAGCGCGCCGGCCCCCTTGACCACCCACCACGCCAGGTCGGCGCGCTCGAACTGACCCCGGCCCTCGAAGGTCACCGCCAGGGACGCGCTGGCGATTCCGATGGCAACGAGCATCGCCTGCTGCCCCAGCCGGTAGATCACGTGGGTCGACCGGTCGAGATTGGCGAATCGCACCTGCATCTCGCCGCTGCGGGCCGCGCTCATGAACTTGCGCATCTCGGTGGGCAGCGCGAGCACGGCCATGCCGAGGTCTTTGGTGGTGTCGACGACCAGCGCCGACCAGTCGCCGTCGTCGCCGAGCACGAACTGCTCGAGGTATGGCCGGATGACCTTCATCGGGTTCATCGTCGGGTCGAGCGTCGTGCACAACCCCATCAGCAACAGCAGCGTGCGCTCGAGGAGAATCCACTCCTTGGGCACGTGAAAGTTCGACGTGAGCTCGCGCAGCGAGATGTCCATGCGCCGGAGGTCGGCGAGGTTCTCGAGGCCCTTTTGCGGGTCGAACCGAACGTCCTTGAGGTTGAACGAGTCGAGCGAGATCTGCTCTTGGAACTGCTGGTGAAAGTACTCGACCACGCGCTCGAAGGTCTGCTTGTCGGCGCCGCGAGCGACAAAGCCCATTTCTCGCATCGCGCGCACGATGCGGTCGGTGTCGCGGCCGAGCGCCCCCTGGATGAGCTCGACGATGCCGTGACGCATTTGCGGCGAGACGTGGGCGACGGCGCCGAAGTCGAGAAACACGACCTGCAGCTCGCCCGGCGCGGCCGGGTCTTCGCGGACCATCAGGTTTCCCGGGTGCGGATCGGCGTGGTAGCAGCCGTCGACGAAAATCTGCTGGCAGTACTGCTCCACCACGAGCCGGGCCAGGGCCTGACGGTCGTAGCCCGCTCGCTCGAGCGACCGCACGTCACTGATCTTGGTGCCGCGCTCGAAGTGCGTGGTGAGGACTCTCGAGGTCGACAGCTCGGGAACGAGCCGGGGAAACGCGATGTCCGACCGCCCGACGAAGTTCTCAGAGACAGACGCGATGTTGGTCGCCTCGCGCTCGAAGTCGAGCTCTTCGAGGATCATCGCGCGAATCTCGCGGTAGACGTCGTCGAGGCCCTCGTAGGGCAAAAACCACTGCACGACCCGAAAAATGCGGCGCAAGATGACCAGGTCGCTTTTTACGATCGACTCGATGTCCGGGTACTGGACCTTGACGGCGACGAGTTCGCCGCCGTGCAGCCTGGCGGTGTGGACCTGGCCGATGGAGGCCGATGCGATGGGGTGTTCCGACAGCTCGGCAAACAGTTCGCTCGGGCGGCGACCGTCGAACTCTTCGGCGATGCGAGCCTCGATGTCCGAATACGGGCGCGGCGGCACGTGGTCCTGAAGGCCTTCGAGTTCGGCGCGAAACTCCTCCGGCAGAAAGTTGGTCATGATGCTGATGAGCTGCCCGACCTTGATGAACAGCCCCTGCAGCGTCCGAATGGTCCGTTCGATGCGGCGGGCGTTTCGCCGGTGCTTGCGATGCAGCATGGCCGCAACGGCGGCCTCGGAGCGAAAGCGCGCCTGAAACTTGGCCGACAGGTAGCTGGCGATGACCACGCACGTCACCCAGTAGGCCTTGAACATGCGCAGGGCGCGGGCGGGCGGGCGCCCCGGCGGAAGGTCGTCGGGGGGCGTGGGCAAAGGAACCCGCTTCGACTCGACAGAGCCGTGTTCGCCGATAGTTCCAGCAGCGAGGCTGTCCGCCGACTCCGCGGCGCCTGACCGAGCCATGCCCATCGTTCGATGATACCTCACTGCGACGCTGTCTTCGTAAGGCGCTTGACACACCGAGTCATTGCCGTTACCCCAGACAGTGAGGACCGAATGCCCGAGATCGAAGACGACGTCGCCACCTCGTTCGCCATGGACGAGGAAGATCTGCTCGACGACGACGACGGCGGGCTACGCAGGCGCCTGGAGGCGTTCATTCCCGACCTGGTCCGGCGCGGGCTCACCGCGGGCATGGGGGCGATGCTGACCACCGAGGAAGGCATTCGAAAGGTCACCGAGCAGGTGCCGATGCCCAAAGAGGTCGCCGGATACCTCGCCAGCACGGCGTCGACAACCAAGGACGAGATCCTGCGGGTGTTTGCCCGGGAGATTCGCGAGTTCCTGCAGTCGGTCAATCTGTCCGAAGAAATTGCCAAGATGCTCACGACGCTGTCGTTCGAGGTGAAGACCGAGATTCGCTTCATCCCCAACGACCAGAAAGTCGGTGGCGTGGCCCCCGACGTGAAGTCGCGGGTCGCGGTGAAGCGTTCCGACAAACGCCTGCGCCGTCGCCGTCGCCGCGAGACGGGCGAGCAAGACGCGAACGGCGAAGACTAGCGCCCCTCGGCGCGCAAAGGCGGAACGGCCGTCGGCCGCGCCGGTTGGGGCGAGGGCTAGGGCAGCACCGGCGGGCGGGGTTGTTCGTGGCCGGGAACGCCGACCAGCCGGACCCGCTGGCCGGAGCGGATCTTGTTCTTGCGGACCCAGCCGCCGTTGACCTCGAGCACGTAGGTGGACGGCTTTTCGACTCGCCGCGATTCGAGAGTTCGGGGCTCCGCCTCGTGCACGATGCCGACGATTTCGTGCTCGCTGTTGATGAACATCATGTCGAGCGGGATGAGGGTGTTCTTCATCCAGAACGATTGGATCTCTTCGTACGGAAAGATGAACAGCATGCCGTGGCTGTCTGGCATCGACTGGCGCCACATCAATCCGCGCCGTCGCGTCGCGTCGTTGTCGGCAACTTCGAGCGCCACGCGAAGCTCCTTGCCGTCGGCGTTCTCGAGAATCGCGGTGGGGCGCTTTGCGGGCGCTGCCGTCACCACGTTCGACGAATCACCACAGCTGGCGTTCGAAAACAGCAGCGCCAAAACCAGGGCCGGGGCCAGGGCGTACTTCATCGCGCGCGCAGCATACAGGGCCGGCGCGGATGGGGCTACGGCGTCACGGTGGCGACCTTGCGGCCGTCGTGAAGTAGCGTGATCCGCTCGACGCAGGCGCTGCTCTGGGCGTCGAACGCCGGGTCGAGGGCGACGTCGAAGCGCCGACCGGTGAGCGCCGGCGAAAACTTGAGGCCCCTCGAGCTGGAACCGGACACGCGCAGCTGGCGGCCGAAGCGGCCGGCGTCGATCCGCACCGTCGCGGCGCCCGCGCGCGGGGACGTGCGCGCCACGTCCACGCGAATTTCGTCAACGGTGGCGGTCACGGGCAGGTCGAGCCGCTCGATGGCGGCGATGCCGCAAGACGGCCGACGCGCCTCGGCGTCCCCCGCGCCGCCCATGGCGACCAGGGCACCCACCGCGAAAGCGGCGAGAACCAGGCAGCGAAGCGAGCGTCGGCGAATGGAGGGCGAAAGCGTCATGGCCGTTAGGTGCCCCACGTTCGATGCAAAGGCAGTGCCGGAGTCCCACAACGGCGCACCGCACGGACTTTCAGGCAGTTAGCGCCGGGGCCGGCCCGCAGGGGGGATGAGTGATCTCACCAGTCGGCCGTGGTCAGCCATCACCACGCCCCCAGGCGAGCCGCCGGGGACCGGCCCGACGACCACCGATTCGGTCGCGGGCGGCAAAATGTTCTGCGCATTTACACCCGGTGCCTCCTTGCGTACTCTGGCCCTCGTGAGCGACGGGCCGCCCATTGGGACTGTTTTCCTCGTCGGTGCCGGGCCTGGCGACCCGGCGCTTTTGACGCGCCGCGGCGCCGACCTGCTGGCAGACGCCGATGTCGTGGTGTTCGACGGCCTCGTCAATCCCGTCTTGCTCGACCTCGCTCCCGCCGCGGCCGAGCGGCTGTATGCGGGCAAAAAACATGCGGATTTGGGCGAGCCCATGCGCCAGGGGCAGATCAACCAGCGCCTGATCGAGCTCGCCCGCGCCGGCAAACGAGTCGTGCGCCTCAAGGGCGGCGACCCGTTCGTGTTCGGTCGCGGTGCCGAAGAGGGGCGGGAGCTCGCCGCCGCCGGCGTGCCTTTTGAGGTGGTGCCCGGGGTTAGCTCGGCCACGGCGGCCAGCGCCTACGCGGGAATTCCCCTTACGGCTCGCAATGTTGCGTCGACCGTTGCCTACGCCACCGGCCACGAGGCCGCCGGCAAACCCGAGAGCGCGGTCGATTGGCAGGGGCTGGCACGTGCCGACACGGTCGTGCTGTTTATGGCACTGAAAACCCTGCCGGATTGTGCGGCCGCTCTCATCGCTGCCGGCAAATCGCCGGGCACACCGGCGGCCGCCATCTACTGGGGAACCACGGCCGCGCAGCGGACCATCGTCGCTCCGCTCGAGCAGCTGCCCAACGCCGTGACCGACGCCGGTCTGCGCCCACCGGTCCTGATCGTCGTCGGTGACGTGGTCGAGCTACGCAAGCCGCTGGCCTGGTTCGAGAGCCTTCCGCTTTTCGGCGCGCGTATTCTGTCGACCCGCCGGCTCGAGCAGTCGCGGGCGTTCGCCAGCGAGCTGGCGACCCTGGGGGCCGAGCCGGTTTTCGCCCCGGTAACGCGCCTGGAGCCGCCGGCCGACTCGTCGCCCATCGACCGCGCGGTCGACGCCCTCGGCGACTATCGCTGGTGGCTGTTCACCAGCGCCAACGCGGTCCAACGCTGGTTCGACGAGTGCGAGCGGCGCGGCATCGACGGTCGGTCAGCGGCCGGCGCTCGGCTGGCGTGCGTCGGCCGAGTTACGGCAGCCGCCCTGCGCGAGCGCGGTCTTATCGCTGACCTGGTGCCGCAGCACGGTGACGGCGAGGCGATCGCGCGGGCCATGGTCGACGCTGACGCTCAAGGGCTGGCGGGGGCACGGGTTCTGATGCCGCGGGCCGCCGACGGCCGGGTCGAAGCCGGGGACATCCTCAGCGAAGCCGGGGCCGAGGTCGATGTCGTCCCGGTCTACCGCACCGTTGCGGCGGAGCCAGGCGACCCGTCGGTGCTGTTTCCACTGCGCCGGCTTCGCCAGGGCGAGATCGACGCCGTGGCATTCTTCGCCCCCTCGCAGGTGCGCGCACTGTTCGACATCTGTCGCGACCAAGACCCGGTGGCGCTGCTCGAACGGTGTGCCCTGATCGCCGCCATCGGCAACACCACGGCCCGGGCGTTGCGCGACCGCGGCGTGCGCGTCGATCTGATACCGTCGACGCCGGACGCCCGGGTGATGGCGCGCGAACTCGCCAGCGCCTACACCTCGCGGGGCGCCGACACAGGACCCAACGACTGATGCAGTTTCCCGATTACCGTCCGCGCCGTATGCGCCGCAAGCCCGGCCTGCGCCGCATGATTCGCGAGAACCGCCTTTCTCTCGACGGCCTCGTCTACCCGTTGTTCGTGGTGCCGGGGCAAGGGGTTGAAAAGCCCATCCCGTCAATGCCCGGGCAGTTCAACTACAGCATCGACCGGGTTGTCGACGCCGCGAGTGAGGCCTACGACCTGGGGATTCCGGCGGTGCTGCTGTTTGGAGTTCCCGAGCACAAGGACGCCGTTGGCAGCGATACGTGGAACGAACAGGGCATCGTGCAGCGGGCGGTGCGTGCCGTAAAGAAAGCCGTTCCCGAGCTCGTGGTCATCGCCGACGCCTGTTTTTGCGAGTACACCGACCACGGCCACTGTGGCGTTATGGTCGAGGGCGAACTCGACAACGACGCGTCGCTCGAGAATCTGGCCCGGGCCTCGGTGACCTACGCCGACGCCGGTGTCGATATTGTCGCGCCGTCGGGCATGCTCGATGGGTTCGTCGGAGCCGTGCGCGAAGCCCTCGACGAGTCGGGCCACTCGAGCTGCGCGGTGATGGCGTACTCCGCCAAGTACGCATCTGCCTACTACGGTCCGTTCCGCGACGCGGTCGATAGCGCGCCGCAAGAAGGCGACCGGTCGACGTACCAGATGGATCCTGCCAACGCCCGCGAGGCCCTGCGCGAAGTGACGCTGGACATCGCCGAAGGGGCCGACATCATCATGGTCAAGCCGGCCCTCGCGTACATGGACATCATTCGCATGGTGGCCGACGAAGTCGACTTGCCGGTGGCGGCGTACAACGTGTCCGGCGAGTATTCGATGCTCAAGGCGGCGGCAGAGCGCGGCTGGGTCGACTACGACCGGGTGGTCATGGAAACCCTGACGGGTCTGCGCCGAGCCGGGGCCGAGATCCTGATCACCTATCACGCCAAAGAGGTGGCCCGCGCTCTGGGGCGCGCCGGCCAGTAGGCACGACAATGGCGGTTCGCTACAAGTTCGTCGAGGTGGCGCCGGTCACCGACGACAAGCTCGAGGCCACGGTCAATCGGTGGGTCGGCGACGGCTGGTCCCTCGACACCATTCACTTCGCGATGCGCGACGCGTCCCATCGCCCGGCCATGGCGTTCGTGTCGTTCGTGCGCGATGCGGGCGACGACGACGCTTCTTCCCCGAAGCCAGAAGAAGAAGTAGAAGACGAACAGCCGCTGTCGGCGGTCGACTGATCCTGGCGCCGCCGCCGGCCCGGTCGTCCGGCTGCGGCGCGGCCGCTACGGCGCGCTGGCAATGCGCAGGGTGTAGGGCTTCGGCTCCTCGCCGGTCGGGCGCGGCTGGGCAGCCCCGTCGTCTCTTTCGACGCGCACCACGGCGCCCGGCGCGAGCTCGACCGAGAGGGTCCGCTCGCGGGTCGGCGGCGCGTTCCCGATCCGAAGCCGCAGCGGGACACCCTCGGTACCGCCCTCGAGCTCGACGCGATACGTACCGGCGGGGCCCGAGAACCGATAGGCGTCGACGTCGCCGCGTCGGTCGGCGTACCCCTGTACGGCGCCGCCGGGGGCCAGTTCGGCAGCTTCGGAGTCGAGGTTGTTCGGCTCGGTTTCGCTTTCGTCGCTCACCGGCTCGACCACGACTCGCAGGGTGTAGGCATCGCTCACGTTCTCGGTGGGCAATTCGCCGGGGCGGCCGCGCATCGACTCGGACACCACCGCGTACACCGGCGTGCGCACCCGCAGGTCGCGAATCCACTCGCCCCGTCCCACGCCACCTTCGTCGGCGCGGGCGAGGAATTTGCCCTTCGCGTCGTAGAGGTCCAGTTTGATGTCGATGTTGGGCAGCCCCGTCGCGCTCGCCGTGACCTTCTGGCTGCCGTCCGGCGCGATGTCCGACGCCAGCTGAAACGTATCCTTGTCGGGGACGGTTTTGCTTTCCCGCTTGCCGAGGTAGCCCTGAATCGAGGTGTTGGCGGCGATGAGCGTCGCCTCGTCGGCGGCGTTGTTGGGCTCGACTTCGACGGTCTGCACTCCCGGTGGGCGCGTCACCAGGTAGTAGACCCCACCGCCCACGGCTCCCAGGGCGAGGAGCGGATAGGCGGTACCGCGGATCAGGCGGGCCCGGCGCAGCGAGCGTTCGTACGCGTCGAGGTCTTCCCGCCGCAGTCGGCGGTCGGAGCTGACGTCGTCGATGTCGGCAATGCGGCGCGGCGTGTACGACGGCCCGTCGATGGTGCTGGCGGTCGACGGTCTGCGCAGGTTGCCGCCGCTGGGGGTAAAGCTCGTGGAGCTGTCGCCGGTGAGCTCGGTGTACGCGGTGCTGATTGCGTCGGTGAGCTCCTCGACCGTCTGAAAGCGGTCGGCCGGCTTCTTTTCCAGGGCCCGGCACACCACCGCGTCGAGCCGCGGGTCCAGGTGTTGCTCCGGCACGCGCTGGCTCGGTGGCACAAGCTCCGCGGTGAGATGCTTCGTGAGCACGCCAACCGGGGACTGCGCGCGATAGGGGGGCTCGCCGGTCAGAACCCGATACATCAACGCGCCGAGCGAGTAGATGTCGGACCGCGCGTCGATGTGCTCGCCGCGAATCTGCTCCGGGGACATGTAGTACGGCGTGCCGACGATCGAGCCGCTGTCAGTGACCTCGGCGAGGTCTTCGCGTTCGGTGAGCTTGGCCAGGCCGAAGTCGAGGACCTTGATGAAGTCCGAGCCGTCACTCGTTCGGGTTACGAGCACGTTTTCGGGTTTGAGATCGCGGTGGATCACGCCGAGGGCGTGGGCTTCGGACAACGCCGCGCAAATCTGGTGAAACAGCGGGGCCGCCTGGGCAAACGGAAGCGGCCCGTCGCGCTTGACCAGGGCGCCCAGGTCCACGCCGGGCACGTATTCCATCACGAGGTACAACGCGCCCTTGTAGACGCCGAAGTCGAACACCTGCACCGTGTTCGGATGGTTCAGACGCGACACCGCCTGGGCCTCGCGCTGGAACCGCCGCACGACTTCTTTTTCCTGGGCGAGCTCGCGGTGCAGCACCTTCATCGCGGCGATCTTGCCCATTCGCTGGTGCTCGACCTGATACACCGCCCCCATGCCACCCTGGCCGAGCTGAACGGTCACGCGATAGCGATTGTCGATGACGCGACCAATCCAGGGATCGCCGGCCTCGTGCTCGCTGTCCTCGAGCGCGCTCTGCGGCATCGTGGCGTTGCGCGCCGGGTCATCGCCCCGGTAGAGCAGGCCCGACGCGCGATGCATGTCCGCGCCGCAGTGGCCGCAAAAACGCATGTCGGCGTCGAACGCGGTCTTGCAGCGCGGGCAGAAGAACTTCGGCGAGGGCGTGTGCATGAAAGCCGGGACTCGGGGACGACTTCCTTGATCGTAGCCCCGGGCTCCGCCCTGTTCAATGAAAAGGCTGTCCGTGCGCGGGCTTAACGGGGCGCTCGCGAGCGCACCGGCCGGTACGAAACCCGCCCCCCCGACACCAGGGCGACAACGGCGGCGCCGCGCGCCATCGAACCGTCGAGCAATCGGACAGGCAACCCGGAAGCGGCCCCGGCAGACAAAACGGTAGGTGCGGCTGCGTTCGCCTCGGCGCGACCGTTCTCAGTCGGCGCGGCTTCGGCAACGAGCCCGTGCAGCACGAGGGACGCGCGGCCGCGTTCGACAAGGCTGGCGACGTTCGCATCTCCCAGGCGAACGCCGCCGAGGGTCAGGTTGGACGACGTGTCGCCGGTGGGCGGCGAGTAGCTGGCCACCACGCGCGGCCCCGGATGGTTCGCCAGCGCGGCCGCGAGAACTGCGATCGATCGGGGCGAGGGGACGCAGCCCTCGGCGCCGGCCTCAAGCTGGTTGGCGTGACCCGCTCCCGGGGCCGTCGCGATGGCGACCCCGTCCATGACCAGCAGGCGCACGTCGCCCCCGTCCAGGATTGGCCCCGGGGCGCGGGCGCGCGCTGCGCCGACGGCGGCCCGGTGCTCGGGCACCGCCTCGGTCGCGCCCGGCAGCGCGAGGACCGGCCACCGCTCGGAGGCCAGGGCCGCCAGCACAGGCGTGACGTCGTCGGCCGTTGTGCCGTGCCCTCCCAGGGAGACCACGAGTTCCACCTTTGCGTCGGCAAAGGACCGGGCGATCTCCGACACGTGGGTGAGGTCGCCGTGGGTATCGGCAATGACGCCCACGGTGAGCCCGGGGGTGGAGCTGCCGGTGCTCGGTTCGCTTACGTCGAGACGCCAGCCTCGGCGGGTGAACTCGCGCCCGACCGCCTGCGTCGCCGGTTCGGCGGCGGCGCTGTCGAGGGGCTCGATGAATCCGCAGCGGTACGGTTCGCGCAGGTCACTGGCCACATCCAGCACCGCGGCCGCGCCGGCGCCGAAGCCTTCACCCATGCGCTGGCCGATGTCCCCGGCCGCGCGAAACGCCCGCTGCGTCGGCGACATGAGGTAAGCGGCCAGTGCGCCCGCGACGACCGCGGCCACCGCGATCGCAACGCCGATCGCCAGCCGGCGCCGCGGTGTTCCTCCCAGGCCCCGCACCCGAAGGCCTACTCGGAGCGGCCGGCGGCCACTTTGCCACCGGCACCGATCCAGGTCTTACGCTCGACGGGCGAGTACGTGTACTCGTCCATCGACGTGTCGGGGGCGCGGCGCAAGACGTCCTGGAACACCGCCGTGGCCGAGTCGGTGTCGTGAAAGGCGATGTACGCCCGTCCGAGCAGCATGCCCACGGCGGGCACCTGCTTGGCCGGCAGGTAGTCGAGGTCGAGGTCCACGAGCAAGCGCTTGACCCCCTGGTAGTCGCCCTCTCGCCAGGCCGCTCGCGCGCGGGGCAGGGCGGCCACCGCCTTTTCCTCCATCTCGCGCAGGCGCGCTTCGCGCTGCTGGGACTCGGCGTCCGGCGCCGGCAGCTTTGAGCGGCGCACGCGAACGTTGTAGATGGGCACCACCAGGCTCTCGCCTTTTTCGAGGGCCGGCTCTTCGAGGAAGTTGTAGTTCCGCAACATGCCCGCTTTGCCCGAGTCGCCAAAGTAGGCGGCCGCGATGCTGCCGATGGTTTCGCGGGCCGCCGCCCGGTGGGTTACGTGGAACGGAATGACCACGGTCTGGCCGGCGGCAATGCTGGCGTCGGCCTCGAGGTTGTTGAACTCGGCCAAAAACGTCGCGCGACGCGGGTCGCCCAGGTGCTGCTCGGCCAGGCCGCCCAACGTGTCACCGACGCTCGCGGTGATTTCGCGCTGGATGGGAATTCGAATCCGGCGGCCGGGCCGCAGCGGCTCCGGGTGGGTCATCTTGTTCGCGGTCATGATAAAGACCGCGTAGCGCCGATCGCCGTAGTACTCGGCTGCCAGTAGCTCGAGGGTGTCGCCGCGCTCGACGCGGTGTTTGATGGTTTCCAGCTTCTGGGCGTGAGCCGTGCCTACAACGCTGCCGGCGACCGCTGCGCCCAGGGCCAGGGCGACAAGCAGGTGCCTCACGGGGTTACCCCTTCCTTGGCAGTGCCTTCTTCTTCGAGATTCACGAACACGTCCAGCGCCTTCATGCTGTCTCCCGCGGGAACGTCGACCTCGCGACGAAGGGGCTCGAAGAACTTGTTTTCGAACACCAGGACGCGCTCGCCCGCCTCGAGCTCGATGGGCTCGGCTACCGGGGTCACCGCGATGGGCTTTCCGTCGACGGAGACCCGGGCCCACGGATGGACGACCAGACGCACGTAGCCTTGCTCGGGCGGCGCTTCGATGACCTCGACGCGCTTGCTGGCACCCACCGGAGCCAGGTGGATCAAGCCGACGATGAACATCAGCACGCCCGATACGATGGCCTGGACCCAGAAAGCCCGGCGTACCGCCGTGCGGGCGGCGATTTGTTGCTGCGTCATCAGGTTGGCGCTGCGCCCCACGCCGCTCGGGTTGAGGTACTCGTCGGCCTCGAGCTGGGAAATGATGTCGCGATCGCGCAGGAACAGCACCGTGCGCGCGTGGTGGTTCATTTCGACGTGCTTGGACAAAAAGCGCTCGAGCGACATCACCAGGTCCTGGGCCGAGCGATAGCGGTCGCGCGGGAGCTTCTGCATGCACTTGGTGAGGATGCGCTCGAGCTCCCGGGGAATCTCCGGGTTGAGCTTGCGCGGCGAAACGAACTTTTCGAGCCGGATCTTGTGCATGACCGACTTCTCTTCGTCCTCGATGAACGGCTTGCGGCCGGTCACCATCTGGTAGAGGACGATGCCGAGCGAAAAGATGTCGGACCGGGCGTCGAGCTTGTCGCCGAGAATCTGCTCCGGGGACATATATGATGGGGTGCCGATGCCGGTCCCGGCTTCGGTCAGGTCCTCCTCGTAGGTCCGGTCCCGGGCGATGCCGAAATCCATCACCTTCACGCCGCCCTGGCGCGAGACCATGATGTTGGCCGGCTTGATGTCCCGGTGCACGATGCCCCGGTAGTGCACGTAGTCGAGGGCGCGGGCGACCTGCATCGCCATGATGGCCGCCACGTCAAAGGGGATGCGCCCCACTTTGTCGAGCAGGTCGTAGAGGTCGATGCCCTCCACGTACTCCATCACGATGAACAGCGCGCCCCGCTCCTGAAAGAAGTCGTAGACGTGGATGATGTTCTCGTGCTGGAGGTTGGCCAGCGACTGCGCCTCCCGCTCGAAGCGGGTGACGAGCTGCGGTTCGGCCGACACCGACGTCTTGAGCGCCTTGATGGCGACGGTACGATTGAGGGAGTCCTGGATGGCGCGGTACACGACCGCCATGCCACCCGAGGCGACCTCCTCGACAATCCGGCAGTTGCCGATGCGGTCGAGCATGCGTCTCAAACTGTACGCGCCCGCTTCCAGCCCGGTCAACGCCCGTGCGATCTCGGCCAGTTGCCGAACAGGCCCGTTTTTGGGCCACCGCGCGGCGCCAACGGGGGATGCGTGGACCGAAGCAACCGGAATTTTTCCGGCCGCCCGCAGAAAATCGCCGACAGTCTTCAAAATCCACGATCCCGCGGCTCAATAAATTCAGCGGGTTGAGGCGGGCTCGTTCGGCTTTCGACGAAGACGCCACAAACTCGTCGAAACTCCGTTGACACCCCAGAACCACACGGGTATAAGCCCGTTCCTGTCGCAGCGAGGCACCAACAACTCAGCGACAGAGCGTGGCGAAAGCCTCGATCTCTGAAAACTAAATAGCGGAGAAGAGTGAGTTTACAAACCACTCGGCTGCTTCTTGCTCGCGAGGGTAGGGCAGCAGCTGAGTACCATGTCAATTGAGACCCGCGACGACGGCTTTGGTTGTTGTCGCGGGATGAGTCTCAAACTCTTTTTTAAGTGGAGAGTTTGATCCTGGCTCAGAGCGAACGTTAGCGGCAGGCTTAACACATGCAAGTCGAGCGAG
>JGI12316J15309_10007132_pt1 | contig 43886 bp, 34 predicted proteins | sample MarCyaLeptolynsp_FD_15309 | JGI IMG/M metagenome (IMG submission 15309) | reverse complement strand
AGGCTTGTTCATTAAGTTCTTTGACACCTTGACAGACAATGGTCCTGAAGGTGACAAAGAAGATGGTATTGAAGCTAACCAGGAAGATGCTGGAAAAGGCGAAATCAAAATTCGTTCTTCAAACATCATCGGTGGAACCGATTTGAGCGGTGTAGAGGAAATCTAATTAGAGAGAATCAGAATCTAATAAACGATACCCAAACTCCAGTCAGCAAAGTAAAAGGCTCCCAAATTGGGAGCCTTTTTTATTTGCCGAATCACTGATTAGCTACAAACAGATAAATAATACTATTTATAAATCTGCTATCAATTAGTACATAGATGTATGCAATCCATCTTCTGCATCACTGTCAGATGATACTGAGTCAGAAACATGTTGCGGCTGCTGTGAATCTACATTATTTTCCACTGTCTCAGGCACTTCAAACTTATTACAATTCCAGCCCCATGATTCCTGTTTTTCAATAAACTCATTAACTCTTGCTTCACAGAAGCCAACTTCTGATTTAGCGGTCCATAATGTTTCTACACCCTGACCTTTGTCATAGCGCACTTCACAAGGAACAGGTTGTTCTTCGTTTTGATAAACAATACTCACAATTCGTTTTGCTCCATTGTTATCACACACATAATCTTCACTTGCGGTCGCTGTTAACGCAGCAGTTAGGCAAGCAAAAATGAATACAGACAATATAACTTTCATATACCACTCACTTGTAGATTGTGAACACGTTCACATTGTCACGCTTATAAGCGAGTCGTTCTAGGCCACGCATGACCGTTTAAACCTTAAAATCAGCAGTTCGTAGTGTTTTGAATGGATTAATCAACTAACAATAAATGCACCTATACTTCTAAGTGTTTAATTATTATGAGTAATATTAGGTACCACAAAAAGTTTTATATGGCCCAAATTCTTGGGGTGCTGGCATGGCATATTCTTGGTATTGACTTGACTCATCATATGGATGGCTAAGTACTCCTAATAAACGCTCAAACATTGAGTAATCTTTATGTTGCACAGCAAATTCTAAAGCTTCTTCCACTTTATGGTTACGTGGAATGTAAACTGGATTAACTTGTAACATTAATTCAACACTATCATTCAGTTCCAATTCATCACGTTGTAAACGCGATTTCCATTTTGGTAACCATTGCTTAAAAAGAGCGGCATCATCAAACAAGCCAATAACTGCTTGCTCGTCTCCTGTTAATAAATCAATTAGACGCCTAAATAATAAAGTATAGTCGACATTTTGCTTATCAATTGCCGCCAACAATTCATTCATCAAAGTCATATCATCTTGTTCAGATGATTTAAGCCCAAGCTTATTGCGCATCCCTGACAACCAGTGATGATGATAATGTTGCGGAAACTGATTGAGCACTTCAGTCGCCAATTCAATCGCTTTATCATTATTTTCATCTAATTGTGGCAACAAAGTTTCTGCTAAACGCGCAAGATTCCATTGTGCAATGGTTGGTTGGTTTTGATAGGCATAGCGACCATGAGTGTCAATTGAGCTAAATACAGTTTCAGGTGCATAGTGATCCATAAATGCACAAGGTCCATAGTCAATAGTTTCCCCTGTTACCGTCATATTATCGGTATTCATCACACCATGAACGAAACCAACCAACATCCATTGCGCAACTAAAGACGCTTGCGCAGCACTTATTGCCGTTAGCAAATCCAAGTAAGGCGTAGAAGAAGATTGTATGTCCGGATAATGACGGGCAATCGTATAATCTGCCAACTGTCGTACCTTATCTTGTTCACTAAGCGCCGCAAAATACTGAAATGTACCAATACGAATATGGCTTGCTGCCACACGGGTAAACACCGCACCTGGCAAAGGCTCAGTGCGCATAACCATTTCACCGCTACTGACTGCAGCTAATGCGCGTGTCGTAGGAATTCCCAGCACATGCATAGCTTCACTCATTATATATTCACGCAACACCGGACCCAGCGCAGACTTGCCATCACCACCACGTGAGTAAGGGGTACGGCCTGACCCTTTTAACTGAATGTCGTAACGGCGGCCGGTAGTGTCTACCACCTCACCTAGTAGAAGTGCGCGACCATCTCCAAGTTGTGCAGAATAATGCCCAAATTGATGACCTGCATACACTTGTGCCAACGGCGATGCGCCCGCCAGTGATTCATTGCCTGAAAAAATATTAGCTGCATCATTTGGTTCTATGTGTTCTAAACCCAGCGCACTTGCTAATTCAGAGTTAAATCTAATCAATTCAGGCTTAGGCACTTCAGCACTCTTGCACCGAGTATAAAATCCCTCTAATTGTTGTGCATATGTGTTATCGAAGTTAAACATTTTTACTAGTCACCACTTAGTTATGACTTTGTTATTGAGTTAAATCATAGTTACTTTCAGAATAGTCCAATACAATATGCCATTGCTTACAAAATAAGAACCACACTATAGATATATCTATGAAAGTTAGTGAAATCATGAGTAAAAATGTCGTCACAGTGAGTTTGGATGACACACTTAGGGAAGTGAAGAAAATATTTGACAGCACCCGCTTCCACCACCTACTGGTTGTAGAAGATGATGAGCTGATTGGCGTCATTTCAGATAGAGACCTGCTTAAATCTATTAGTCCTAATGTTGGAACTCTGGCGGAATCTGCTGACGACGAAGCAACACTAAATAAACGAGTCCATCAGATAATGACTAGAAAATTAATCACATTAACGGATGAAGCAACGATCAGTGATGCCGTCGCCCTATTCAATTCTAGCCATGTTTCCTGCATTCCAATTGTCGATGACAAAAAAGAAGCAGTGGGTGTATTGAGCTGGAGAGATATTTTAAAGACACTAAGTTAACTCACGGACTGCTTACGAAAACAGCACAAATAAAAAAGCCTCTTCATATGAAGAGGCTTTTAGTTATCTGGCGGAGAGGGAGTCCTCCTTAATATCTGTTTCACCTTGTTTCATTCCGTTTCAAATAGTATTGTAAATTCTCATATTTTACTTTAAATATAGTACTTTCATCACTTTCTCTGTATCATTCTGTTTCAGAGTATTTCATACAATAACACACTTGGTCGTATATAGAAACGTATATAGATCATATATAGATGGGTCAAAAAATAAACAGACTAACGGCGCTTAAAGTTAAGAAAGAAGCCAAACCTGGATGGTATTCAGATGGTCTTGGACTTTATCTACAAGTGAGTCCTAGTGGGACTAAATCATGGGTATATCGATACCAAAAGTCAGGCAAGGAGCGACGCCATGGCCTTGGAGCCTTCCCTACTGTGACACTTGAACAAGCACGGAAAGCAGCAAATGAATGTCGATTGTTACGTAACGAAGGGTTAGACCCTATTGATCGCAAGAAAGAAGTTAAACAAGAAAGAGACCTTAAATCTAATTCAAATAAAACCTTCAAAGAATGCTCGTTGGCCTATATTGATGCCCACAAATCAGCTTGGAAGAATGCTAAACATGAATCACAGTGGCGAAATACCCTAGAGACTTATGTCTATCCTGTCATGGGAGATACACATGTACAACATGTTGATGTTGAAATTGTCTTAAAAGTATTGGAGCCAATTTGGCATACCAAAACAGAAACAGCATCTCGCATAAGGCAACGTATAGAGAATATTTTAGATTGGGCAACTGTTAGAAATTACAGAAAAGGTGAAAACCCAGCGCGTTGGCGTGGGCATTTAGACAAAACATTACCAAAACGTACGAAAGTGCAAAAAGTCGTTCACTTTGCTGCTATGTCCTACTCTGACTTACCTCAATTTTTCAAACAACTTAGAGGAATCGATACTATCACAGCCAAAGCATTGGCTTTTACCATCTTAACCGCCACAAGATCGAATGAATCACGTTATGCATCACCTGATGAAATTAACTTAGATACTAAAGAATGGATCATCCCTGATGAACGCATGAAAGCAGACCGCGAACATCGTGTTCCTTTAAGTGAAGAGGCATTGAAAATCATCCAAGAGCTAGATGGAATTTCTACTAATCAGTTTATCTTTCCAGGCTTAAGAGAAGGCAAACCAATCAGCGACTCTTCCCTATTGAATCTACTCAAGTCATATTACCCCAAACTAACTGTCCATGGATTTCGTTCTACTTTTAGAGATTGGTGTGCTGAAATGACTTCACACCCAAGAGAAGTTGCTGAGGCTGCACTTGCGCATACTTTAAAAGATAAGACGGAAGCGGCTTATCAACGCGGTGATTTGTTTAAGAAGAGGCAGAAGTTGATGAAGGAATGGACTAGTTATTGCCTAGGGAAATAATATCGATTATTTTATTAATCTTATTTCGTAACTCGCATCATCCGGCGCCCCTGGAAATAAGTCATTCAGATCTCTATTTCCAATTTTATGCAATCCAACACTGATAAGATTTCCATTAGAGTCCTGTTCATCATATGAAACACTAAACGCAACATTTCCAAAAGTGTCAGTTGCCGTATAAATTGTCCTAAAATTAGACGATGGAGCTGGATATTCTGAATGTAGATAACCTATTCCAGGATTATTATTACACGCTTGAATAAGTGGCACAGGAAGCGCACCACGACGTATGCTCCCTCCCACAGTTTGAGAATTAATAACATTTTGGTTAAATATATAGTTAGTATTAAAAAGATTCTGATTTGAGGAAACTACCAACCTTGCACTTGAATTAAAATTTTGAGTAACTATATCATCGCCAGGTATAAGGGGCCTGTCTTCTATATTTTCTGTAAAAACTTGCCTATAAATTTCATAATTATGCCTTAGATCTATATGAATTAATGATCGCTCTATAGTTTCACTAGTAATCGATAGATTACCAATACCCTGATCGCTGCTGTAATTAATTATTTCTTCATGCTCAAGACTAAATATTGAAGAATTAGTGCTCTGATATTTTTCCAAGCTAACGATCGAGGAACTATGGCTTCTCGTGTTAACAAAAGGAAGTGACCTTACAGTACCATTTGAAATTCTTTGTCTTGAATATTCATCGTCGCGAAACAATAAAATTTCTTGATTATTATTATAATCTATAGCTACTAAAGTGCTATTTTCATTTTCACTTGTATCTGTGCGATCATAGATGTAGCTTGAACTGTTAGTGCAGGGATCACTCACTGGATCATCTAAGCTCGTACAATTAAGTATACAAAGATTTTCTGACTGAATATCTGTAGGGTCATGACCTAAGTCTGTAAACGTTGAGCCTAATTCATTAAATTCAAACTTATACCTATTAAGAAACGTACTTGGAAGAAGCGGGCTATTATCAATCTTTAATAATGCCTGCGCCTCAGTACCATTTCCATTAAACGCCCAGGACGGACTGACTATATATGCATTTTGTAGACTAGCAAGCTCTTGCCAACCATTCGGTGAAGTTTGAGGATCATAGAGTTGATTTGATTGACTTCCATCAACAGGCCTTTCATACGCACGAATTTCTGATCCTTTATTCCACTCACAAATCACAACAGTATATTGATTATTACTAGTATCTTCCCTTATAGCTGCGCCTAAAACATTACATGGCGCATAATCATGTACTTGGCCATTTTGATAAATAGTATCTGTTCTTTTTTCTCCAAAAGGCAGAGTAGTAGAACTTTCTCTTGGTGAGTACTTGCTTAACTCGCCTTCCCAGCTTAGAACAATTGTAGGCTGACCATTTACATAGCTTCCCTTCCAATCTATGTTCCCTGCTTGTTTGCTTATATCATGCTCGGCTTCCCAATGCCCATTATTAAAAGAAACAAGATATGCCCCTTGTACTCCTCCAGTAGGTATAAAATTTGGTGTAATTAAAAACTGCCCATGAAGCTTATTTGTAAAGGATAAAGCTGCAATTCCTTCTTCTTCCGTGACAGGAGTTGTAGTGCGTTTGATAACACCTTTAAAAAGTAAAATAAATGGGTTTTGTTTCCCATAATCAACATCTGCTGGCAAATCAAAATCTAAAGTAATCGATGCATCAAATGGCAAATCACTTGAAGGAAGTAAGTTTAAATCTGCATTCGTTAAATTTGACACGGGCTTGCGTGTTCCATCAGTACTATCATAAAAGACTTCAAACTCATTTGTACGTGTAGCATCTAAGCTATCGTCCATCGTATAGTCACCTAGAGAGATATTCTTAACAGTGATGCTTATCGTACCTCCAGATTCTGAAATACTTTCTAGTTGAAAACGTCCACGGAAAAAATAATCTGTTGCAGTTGCACTGTATGTTACTGCTTGGGGAAGTAAAAATTCATTTGCGCAGTAGACTGTATTTTTATCTATCGTTAAAGGGTAAGATTCGTTGCCAACAGTATTCAAGGCAAAAATTCCTTTAGTAGCAGCAAATGCATTAGTCTCTTGACCAATTTCATTCTCAACATCTATCTCATATTGATTAATTACAGTATTCTGATAATAGATTCGCTGATAGTTCAATCCTGATTCTGATGGAGTTGTATCACATAATATTCCGGGAATAGCTTGTGCATCAGGATTATCACCCATAGTCCAATAAATAAAATTATTGCCTTGAGGTAAGAGGTAATCATCGTGATTCATTAAAATCTCTATGCCAGAGTTCATATTTGCATAAAAGTTGGTGTTAGCGCTAATGAAATTATTACTAGAATAATCAGCAATACCTATACCTAAATTTACTCCATTAGTATTCCAAAGTTCACGAATAGACCGAAAATTAGCAATATTCAATGAAGAACCTTTATTCAATATTGATAAAACCTGTCCTAAATCTCTTTCTAGCGTCTCATGCTCATATAAACTTAAGTCAAATAAAAATGGAACATGCGGATCATTTCTAACATGCTCGGGTTGCGCCATATCTTGCATATGATGCATTAAGTGGCCTACACTTTGAAATAGTAACCCATAATTTGAATATCTATTCTCTTCATCAGTTAAGCTGATAGCATTATAGTAGTATTGCATTGCATCACTCACAGAATACTGTTGATCGATATATTCTTCATTATCTTCAAGTATCCAATCAGTCGATTTTTCTCCTGGAGTGAACCCAAACACAGTAAGAGGACGTTCATTTTCATCTTGAGGATCTAAAAAATGATTTAGAACTCTTTCTGGCAAACAAATAGGTGAAAATGGAGTACAACCTTTAAATGGTGGCCCAACATCTTCGTGACTGGAACCAAATTTTATCAAGTCGATAATCGTATGATTCACGTTATTAATATTAGGAAATTCTTGATCGATGCTTTCAATACCTAGCTCAGTTATAAAACTCCTATCTCTCCCCAAAATACTTTTCTCAAATGCTACTCCTGATATTTCTTCATGAGACTCTGGCTCATAGGAAAAAGCAGTATTAGTAATTACAAGTATTAAAAAATATATCAATAAGCAATTTAATATCTTCAAATCTTATATCCTTCAATCAAATATTTATTAAGAACACCAATATGAACTACTAGGTGAATAATGACTTAATCTTCTTTGATCCATTAAATATGGAAGAACAGTAATTCTTATTTTTTCTGCTTCATATATAGTATTTGGCGCATATATTTTTAAAGGATTACATTCTTCTATTAAAAATGGCGACGTCAAATAACTATAAAGATAAAATTCTTTTGCTTGATAATCTAAAGGGCGGTTATCTTTTTTTAGCTTTACAATTTTATCATCAAATTTAGAAGGCCGATTAGCTGTTAGATAAAATTTAAAACTATCAAAACTTGTATTATTTCCTGTTACAAAAAATTCATAACCTTTCTTAATAACATATATCCGTGGAGAACTACTCGTTATACGGCAGCCAAAAATCTCTCGGAATTGAAACCAATCATTTATAGTATAGCTACCATCTTCATTTGTTACATACTCTTTTACAACTTTTGGAGAACATTTACCAAATGCTAATATCTGATTATCTTTTTGATGCCACATAGCCAGAACCACAGCACCTTGTATTGGCTCTTCAGTTTCAGCATCAATTACTGTTCCAGCAAAAGATGGTGCACGATAATGCATTGGTGTCCAAAAAATAATTTTTAAAACAACCAATAATCCAATAATCCAACACGTATTATTATATTTGCTACATAGACTCAATTCGCCATACCCCTGCTGAATTCTTTAAGAAATAAATAGGATAAGTCGTAACTTCTCCATTTACTGTACGGTCAATTGTGTAACTAACGACACCCAAACCTTCTGTGTCACTTGCTTGTAAAGCAGAAAAACTATTAACAATTGTTACCAAATCAGGCCCAAGTTGATCAAATAACGACTTATAGCGCGCTCTTCCTTTAGATGTAAAACTAAGTAATGCTGTATCTAAATCATTATTATTAATTGATGTAGTAAAATTTGACCAGACATCTTGCGTTACAGCGTCAATATCTGTTGCGTTATATATAGTAATAGGAATAGATGTTGTAAATATAACACCAGTGTCTGTGGTCACTGTAATGTCGGTAAATACTGTGCCAACATGAGCAAATGTATGCATAACTGGTACTGAATAATTGAAAGATATAACATCAGTAATACCATCATCATTAAAATCAAATTCAATTCTTTGTATTTTTGTATTTGATTTAGTCCTTGTCATGAACTGAGTATCTAATTGGGTAATCCCTTGTGTTACATTCGCTTCAATTTTAAACGGAAGTTCCTGTGTGCTAATAACAGTTACTACATCCTGACCAAGCAGGTTATCAAAATTGATTGCTGACACAGTTATTGTGTTACTTCCCAGCTCTATTGGAACTCTTGCAGTAAACTGATAATTACCAGGCGTCCCTGTAATTGCTGCACTTACTCCGTTTACTGTTATTCCTGTATTGATGGGAGCATCGCTTGTACCTGAAACTATTATTTCATTAGTAGCTACTGAAGAATTATTGACAGGACTAGTTATTGTTACATTAATAGGATTACCTACAGCTTGTGAGACAGTACCACTCGAACCTATAGTATTCTGCGCTTGAATACTAAATGTATCTCCAACACTACCAGCTAATTGTGCAATAAACCCTCCATCAGCATCAGCAATTACAGTTATTGATACTCCTGTTTGGTCATTTGTAATAATAACCGTCGAATTTGCTTCTACAGATTCATATATACCGGTTATAGTCACCACTCCATTAACTGGACCGCTGAAGAAAATACTAGCTATTGCTGGGTCAGGTGGCGCAGAACCACCTAAGGTATTTAATGTAACATCACTTGTCACAGTAGACTGATTTCCAGCTAGATCAATAGCAATTACATTAATCGTATTCAAACCCTCAGTTAAAATAACAGTCGAATATGTATATTGCCCTCCACTGTCTGGAGTCACAGCATTTCCATTAACGGTGAGTGATTGCGTAGGTTCATTTACGCTGCCTGTCACTATCTGCGCTGAATCAGATGTAACGCTACCATCTTGTGGCTCTGTTATAGTTATGATAGGTAAAACTGTATCGATAGTTATTGCAATTTGATCTGGTGTTGAACGCGTCCCTACCGTATCAGCAACAGTCGCAGAAATAGTCACTTGCCCATCTGCTATAGCAATGTCAGGTGTACAACTTGCACTAACACTGTCGCCAGTGCACGTTGATGTAATCAAATTGCCATTAACTTCAATCTCAACTGAATTGACATCTACGCCACCTCCATTGTCAGTAAACGTTAGTGAGATAGTAGGTGTGTTGTCATTCAAGAAACTGCTTGTTGCTGGGGATGTAATAGAAATATCAGGCGCAATTCCCGAGACAGTGTCTTGCAGTTTGACAATAAATCCTGCAACGACACCATTCAGAGTTGTTTGCACAACATTGGTGGTTGTATACAAGTTACTACTCGCGGTAAGACCCGCTAAATACACACCGCCTTGGTTCGTTACATCTAATGCAAATCCATGGTCAGCTTCATTTCCACCCACTTTAGAAGAAAAAGATAGTGTTGATCCATCTGCACTGAATTTACTGATGAATGCGTCACCGTAATTTCCAGTATTCGTTGTATTAAATTCCGTTAATGGCGAGACTTGTGGGAAATTAATAGACTCAGTCATTCCTGAGATAAATATGGAATTCTGACTATCGGTATCGACACTCCACCCGTATTCTCTTTGGGCGTCACCAAAATACGTACTAAAGTCAACAACACCTGAATCAGACATTTTAACAAGCACAACATCGAAATTTCCCGCTTTTGTTAGCTGATAAGCAGATTGAATCGGGAAGTTAGATGAATTGGAATCTCCCACAACAATTATTTTACCCGTTTGATCGAGAGCAATGCCTCGTCCTGCATCTTTGCTTGAGCCACCCCAATAAGTACCAAAGTCAAGCACAGTTCCATTACTGTTCACTTTAGCAATATACATATCGAAATTACCTGCATGACTTGTTTGAGGTGCATTGTTTAATGGTAAATTCGCTGTGGACTTAGTTTCACCCGTGACATAAATATTATCATTTGAGTCTAACGCAACACTCACAAGGCGATCATCATCATTACCACCCAAGTACGTTGATAACAGCAAACTGCCTGTAGTATTAAATTTTGAAATGACACCATCATGATTGTAACCAGCATTTCTAGAGGGTTGAATGACGCCCGTCGTTGTTGGATATTGGGTTGAAATACTATGACCGACTGCAACAGGGTTACCCAAACTATCTAATGCCACATCATAAAAATACTCATCATCAGACCCGCCAATATAAGTAGAAAATAATACCGTGTTACCTGTTGAATTTAATTTAAACAAGTAAGCATCAGTCCCTCCACCCCCAAAAGTAGCTTGGTATGCATTGACTAAAGGAAAATCTAGATTTGAAAGTGTATGACCTGCAACATAAGCCTCACCCGCACTGTTAACTGCTACTGATGTTGATACAGAGGCATTTTCTGAATCATACAAGCCGCCGCCTTCACGTTTACTTCCCCCAAAATAAGTGGAATAAATAATTGACGTTCCATCTGGTGAAAGTTTTGTTACAAATGCATCTAAGTCACCACCGCCATAGTTGGCTTGTACAGGGTTTGCTGTAGGGTAGTACACAGAGTTAGTAGCACCCACGACGTAAATATGGCCAGTGCTATCAACTTTAATATCTGAGATATGGCTGAACGCTTCGCCGCCTAGGAAAGTAGAAAATTCTAGTACTGGATCAATTATTAAAGGAATTGTTTCATCATAGGCAGCGACTTTGAATGACACCTTGTTATCGCGATGAACGAGGTATTCGGATTCAATTTCATTCTTTCGACTATCAACTTCTTGGTAAACATAAGGCTTATGTTGTTTTAACACTGTATCGCCGGCATGTATAAGTAAATCGCCTGAACTCTCAACAACGAGCTTGTCGACGTTAGCTACATTCAATATGATATCGCTAACTTTACTGCCTGGTTCAACAATGAAATCGTATTCTAATAAAGAGCCATGGCTGTGATACTTCACGTCAATGCCTGGATAAATATTTTCTGCCACTACATGTTTATATTGTGAAACATTGCGTATCCATTTATCTTGGTCATTACCTACAAAATAATTTGATTTTCCCTTTAAAGGTCTTTCGCCATAAGGTATTTGCTTTTCAGCATTTTCAAATTCGACTTTAATGGGGTGATTTTTTGCGTGATGCGTAACTATTAAACCGTTATTGGTAACGAACGATGTAACTTGGGAAGATCTTGCAACAAAATAATATTCTGAGTGAAGTTGTCCTTTATTCTCTTCAAAACTGACTGGTAGCGTGCCAAAGTCTTTACTTAATCTGTATGGTGACTCTGACTCGATATGACCAATCTCTGCGCTTACAAAGAAGCTAGTTAGGATAAGAATGAATATAAGAGATAACAGAGAAAGGAAGAACTTCCGATGCAGCATAATGAACGCCCAGCCAGTGGTTTATGTATAGTACTGAATAAAACAACGTGTTGATTTATTTGTCAACTGTAATATTTATTTTATTTTTTATTTGATATTAATTGACTATTTCATTAAATTATTATAGTTATCATGAACTTATATGAAGTCTTTGAATTAAAAATGTAATATAGTTAATAAATAATTTATTAAAATTTCATAGTATCTATCTTATGGATTTTCTAATTACACTCTCCATGAAATTTATCGCAAAACTACCATTAATTGTCATCTCACTAGTATTATCGTTTTCACAAGCATCATCGAATGATCAACTCATTCAATATCAAGGACGTGTGGTAAAAGTAATTGATGACGATTCGATCATTCTGCTCGTTAACAATGATCAGTTAAGAATAAGACTGGCTCAAATCGATACACCTGAGAAAAGTCAACCTTACTTGCGAGTTTCAAGAAAGGCTTTGTCGGATCTAATCGCTGGTAAAACATAACTGCTGTTCAAATCGACGTTGATCGGTATGATCGAGTTGTTGCACACCTCCATATTGATGATATTTGGGTGAATGAAGCGTTAGTCAAAGGGGGTTTTGCGTGGGTATATCCAAAATATGCGAAGTCCAAAGAATTATACGATGCACAAGACTATGCAAAAATGAATGAACTTGGAATTTGGAATCTTCCCGAGAGAGAACGAACACCACCTTGGGAATGGAGACAAAATAATTAAAGTTTATGTCCGCTATCGGCGCAATAGCGGTCATAACGTATGAATTAAGTGGCGCAAGTTCAGCGCACTTCCCACGCCATATGCGCAAACTTGAATGACTTGTTATATGACTTGATCATTTAGACTCTACAATAAAGAAAATGGATAAAAAAGTAGCCATAACTAAAAATACAAATAGCCGAAGAAATTGATTCCCCTGATTATCTTTTATGTATTCAATGGGTCCTCCTGAAATATTTATTGGCAACTTCATTAAATAGCAATACATGAATTCAACACTAAAATAACTAATAATTGGTCCTACTGCTGCTACCTTTAAATCCATTCCATGACGAATAATTAAAAGAATATAAACAAAACCTGCAATAATATATATTTTCAATTTGTGTTGAGTCATATTCATTACTTACAGCCACATAAGAGTTACTGAGATAACCAGCTCTGTCCGTATATCATTATAAGACACCGCTAATACAGTTATACAAATGATTAATAACTGTAACAGTTGTGAGGTGTTGATAAAATATTGAAATGAGCAGATCGGGATCTCGATCAAGCTTATTATTTAATGTCTGCTAAGGGTCGTTAGCGGACATTATTGTACTTTGTATTATCAGTATTTTTCGAGATCAGTCCAAGTAAAATTGAGCATATTACCATCTGTAATTTTCTAACAAACTAAATATTAAATTTCTAATCTAGTTTAATCTACGACGGTAATTATTTGAAATTTATTGTAATATTATTTATTAATAAATATTTAATAAAAACTTGTTGAAATAAAATATTGATCATCATATAACATCTTTGTTGCTTTTCTGAATTCGACTGATTGATGAAAAAATTTCTAATCCCTTGCATTTGTGCATTAACCTTCTTCTTAATTTCTACCAAAGCCTACTCTGAAAGAGATTGGGCGAGTCACCCAACTCATTACAACCTAACATATCATTATGGAACAAATACTGCTGCTGAAAGCACCTGCACTGAAGTGGTTAGAAGAAAATATGGCAACGATACACTTGTATGTGCTCAAGGAAACTGGTGTCAATACCTGCAAAATGGAATGTATCAATGTGCTACAGGCTGGCATCAGACGAGTGAGATAGGTCCTACTGGCGTACAGTTATTTCAATACTTTCGCTTTCAAGTGAGAACAGATTGCCAACCTAATACTGATACGGGAGAATGTGAAAGTAGCCCTAAAAATACCCCACAGTCATGCCCTGTTGAAGGCAACCCTGTTAACCCTGCAACTGGCAATAAGCACCAAATCGAAATTGACTACGCCTCTAGCGGTAACTCGTTACTTCAATTCAAACGTTATTACTCATCTTCGTCACAATTTTCATTACATTTAACACCTTGGTCTTATCATCCAACCGGATCTGGATGGCGCTTTAGTTATATGAGGAAAGTCATTGAAGATATTGGCGGAAATGATTTAACGATCGTACGGGATGATGGTCAACAATTTGAATTTACTCAAACAGCTGGTGTGTGGAATTCAGATATGGATGTTGTTTATTCGATAGCTAAGTTATTTGATTTGGGGATGAATCATATTGGCTGGGAAGTTGTCGATATGAATGACTCAATTGAAACATACGATGTTGATGGCAAGTTAACATCCATAGAGAGTAAAGGTAAGACTATCAACTTAGTTTATGATTTATCAATCGCCTTAGGAGGTGATGATGACTCAACAACTTTGGACACTGTCACAGATCATGCGGGCAGAGTGATCTCCTTAAAGTATGCATTGATTAAAGGGAAACCGACGCTTGATAAAATGATCGATCCTGAAGGAAATGAATATCTTTATGAATATGAAGTCCCTTTCAAAACGTTGATATCAATTACTTACCCAGACGATACACCATTAGATTCAACAGACAATCCGACCAAAGAGTATTTATATGAGAATTTCAATCTTCCTAATTTCTTAACCGGGATCATTGATGAGAATAATGAGCGCTATGCAACATGGTCTTATGACACGATGGGACGCGCAATCTCCAGTGAGCATGCGAATGGCGCAGAGAAATTCACATTTACCTACAATACGAATGGCACAACGACGGTCACTGACTTATTAGGTTCTTCCCGTATTTATACTTTTATTGATCAATATGATGTCACTAAAACGTCTTCGGTCTCAGGTGATCAATGTAATTATTGTGGCGGCCAGGACCAGGCGATTACTTACGATGCTAATGGCTTTGTCGCTTCAAGAACTGACTTTGAGGGTAATATCACAACCTATGTGAATAATGCACAAGGACTTCAAACGTCACGTACTGAAGCCTCAGGAACATTAGATGCACGGACAATTACAACAGATTGGCATGGCACTCTAAGGCTGCCTATCAAGATCACGGAATCAGGGAAAGAAACTACCTTTACTTATAATAGTGATGGCTTAATGCTCACTCGTACTGAGACAGATACGGTAACATTCGATTCAAGCACCACCACCTATACTTATGACTTAGATGGCAACGTATTAACCATCGATGGTCCTCGTACAAATATCGATGACGTCATTACATACACGTATTCTTCAGGCAACCGCGCAACGATGTCGATTGACCCTGATGGTGCCGGCAGCGCACCTCCACAGGTGACTAATTTCACCTCCTATGATAACAGTGGCCGCCTACTCTCGATGACAGATCCAAATGGTGTCGTAACGACGATGGCTTACGATGCACGCGGCCGCTTAATAACAAGGACATTAGCCGTGGGCACGAGTGCAGAAGCAATCAATTCATTTGAGTATGACGTGGCAGGTAATTTAATTAAAATTACTTTGCCGAACAACCAAGCCTTGTCCTATTCATACGATGCAGCAAATCGATTAACGCGAATCACGGATAGTCAAAACAATTACATTGAATATACGTTAGACAATCATGGCAATCGTACTAAAGAAGATATCGTGGATGAATTTGGTAATCTCAAACGAAGGCAGACCCGCGTATTTGATCAACTAAGTCAATTGATCCAAACAGTCGGTGGTGAAAGTCAGTTAACAATCTATGGGTATGATTACAATGGCAACCAAACATCTGTACTTGATCCACTTAGTCGAACAACAACCTCAGCTTACGACGCACTTGATCGATTAATTACACAAACCGATGCAAACTCTAACAATACAACTTACGATTACGATGCCCATGATAACTTAACCAGTGTAACTGATCCACGCGGGTTAGTAACAACCTATACATACGACGGATTAGATAACCTGACACAATTAACTAGTCCAGATACTGGTATTACGACTTATACCTATGATGACGCTGGCAATCGATTAACTCAAACCGATGCAAGAGGAATAACTGCCACCTATACCTATGATGCACTCAATCGTGTCACAACTATAAGTTATCCAGACACATCATTAAATGTTACCTATACCTATGATCAAGGTAGCCATGGCATCGGTAGATTAACGTCTGTTACAGACAGTAGCGGGACTACAGATTATACGTATGATGAAAGAGGCAATTTACTCACTGAATCCAAGCTCATCAGTGGGATGAGTTATCTTATGAGTTATTCATACAACTTGGATAATACGCTCAGTTCAATAACCTACCCTTCAGGTAGAGTCGCCGAATACTTTTATAATAGTATTAGCCAGATTAACCAAGTAACCACGACTTATAGTGGTAACACAGATATTGTTGCTGCCAACATTAACTACTTGCCCTTTGGACCTGTTCTCAACTTCACATTAGGCAATGGGTTAGCAATCACTAACACATACGATCAAGACTATCGCATCACGGACATTCTCTCACCGGCTATTATGGACCTTGGCATGACGTATGATGCTGCCAATAATATCTCTGTGATTACAGATGGTTTGGATAATACACGAGACCAAAGCTTTACTTATGACAGTTTAGACAGGTTAACTGACGCTGATGGAATCTATGGGGTACATGATTATACTTATGACGCCAATGGCAACCGTCTTACTGAAACAGTTGATTTAATCACCGATACATACACGTATCACACCACAAGCAATCAGATTAATGACATCAACTTAAACGCTTACACATTAGATTTGGCTGGTAATGTGACAAACGACACCAGCAATCTTTATTCCTACAGTGATGCCAATCGTATGGCGACCATGCTAGGTGGCTCAGGCTCTGCTACTTATACATATAACGCTAAAGGCGAACGAACTATTAAAACTACAGGAACGGCCACAACCGTCTACCATTTTGATCAATCAGGTAACCTCATAGCAGAAACTGATGTACTGGGTAACACACAGGTAGAATACATCTATTTAAATGGTCAGCGATTGGCGATGATTGATCCCACGACGACGGGACCGAGTGGCACGACTGAGATTATCGTCGATAATACAGATTCTGCGGCCTCTTCCCTTGGAAATTGGTCAACCACAATTACGGGTACTGGTGATTATGAAGGGGCAAATGTTTCAGCTTTAGATAACATTGCAGAAATCATTATCGATAACTTAGATGCTGAAGCGTCATTTACTGGCACATGGACACAATCCAATCCCGGCACACTGCATTGGGCATCCTATAATCACTACAAGTGGAATGGTAGCAATAATAGAACGTTTACTTTTGATTTGTCTTCAATTCCCACAGGACAATTTAAACTTTATGCTTGGTGGAAAGAGCGTCATACCCGTGCAACGAACACCCCTTTCACCATTACTCATGATGGAGGTGACACGATACTAAATGTGAACCAACAAATTGATGGCTCTCAATGGAATCTACTTGATACATTTAATTTCACTGAAAGTAGCGGCCATAAAGTCGTTATTTCAGATAATGCAAACGGTCAAGTGGTTGCAGATGCCATTCGTTTAGTCCCCGCTCAACAATATAGTTTTACATGGGATGCTCCCATTGGCTCCTTTGATGTTTATGCGAAATGGACGGAAGATTCGAGTCATATTAGTGACGCGACCTATACATTACATCACAATTCAGGATCTACCACTGTCACAGCAAACCAACAATCTGGGGGAACCGGCTGGAATTTATTAGGCACAGCCACATTTGATGTAAATGGAAAAGTTGAGTTGAATGCTACTAGTGCCGGGACGTTAATTGCCGACTCGATTAGGTTTGTGGACACATCAATATCTACAACAGCACTCTACTACTACCATACGAATCACTTAGACACCCCTCAAGTGATGACAGATAACGCGCAAACTGTAGTCTGGAAAGCAGATTACGAGCCTTTTGGTAAGGCCAATATAAGCGTTAACACCATAGAGAATAATCTACGCTTCCCCGGCCAGTACTATGATTCTGAGACCGGTAATCATTACAATTACTTTAGGGATTACAATCCATTAACAGGAAGGTATGTGCAATCCGATCCGATTGGGTTGGAAGGTGGAGTTAATACCTACGGATATGCGAACATTAATCCGCTGAAATATATTGATCCAAATGGATTACAACCAAGACCATGTCACCCTAGCTTAGGATTTCCTCCAGGCACAATATGTGATGATGGTATTGATAATGATAAACTTAAGCCTAAATGCCAGACATCATTTTGTGCTGCAGATATCCCAGGTGCTGAACCAAATGATACACGCACCCAAGAAGAAATTGAATGCGGCCAATGCCAACTTGTTTGTAATATGGCAACTTTACCATTTGCTCCAGGCAAGTTCATACCAAAAACAATAAAAGAACTACTAGGCACAGCATCATCAAATGCCGCGACCGGGGAAATATGTGAATTTATATGCAGTAACTAATTCAGTTTCAATTATAAGTTTTTATGATAGAGAAATTTTTCGCATTTCCTTCTAAGCGTTGCCCATCATGTAACAGCAAGCTTGATAACAGTTCTATAAGCTCTAGCTTTAAATGTGATCAATGTGGAGTAGAATTGACTAGCAACAATCAGAAGATTAATTTAATTTCTATTGTTGTAATAATAATTTCATTACCAATTGTCCTACCTAATTTACCAGGAATTTTGGCTATATTGCATGTGGATGAAAATAATTTTGGGGTAGCTCTTGGTTTACTTACATTATTTTATGGCTTAGTTTATATAACTTTGCGAAATGTTTTCCTTCAAATAAATATCAATAGTAATGTTACCAATCCATGAGCGATATGAAAGTAATACTTTTTATCATAACTTTTTCTATAACAAGTAGCCTTTCATTTGCTTCACCGTATATAGAGCTAAACACATCTAAGATTCCAATTGGAACTCTCATAAATATTCCCGTAAATGGTTTACCTGTATTTATATTAAATCGCACCGATGATTCAATTAATTATCTTAATGAGACTCATTCCGGTTCTATAAATCACGGCGAATCATGTAGTGAATGCGACTCCATATTTAGATCTATCTCTCCTAACATTTTCGTAGTTTGGGGCTTCAACCCTACTACAGGCTGCGAGGTTATTTATGCGTCAAGCGAAGATGATGAATGGGTTAAATCAGACAAATATTCAGTTGGATATTTTGTTGATCCTTGTTCTGATGCAATATTTGATTTAAGCGGTAGAAAAATATCTGGAAAATACTCAACAACAAAAGAATTAGAAATACCTGAATATTCAATAAACTCAGGAGTTATCAGATTTAATAAATCCATCTACCCTACTAACATCTCTGACAAAAACTTTTAATTAAAACATATTGTATATTTTCACCCTACCACTCACTCTTCTTAATAGGAGGCATAATAAGAGAAGTAACTAAATTTTAAAAACTCATCAACAAATAAATCGCCGAATAAAAAATACCCGCTGTAGCTATCACACTTATCACTGTTAATGTTAGTGCTTTATTCTTTTCAGGGTTAGTCATTGAATGATCTTGCATCTCTCCTCTTCCTTTCAGTTAAACATTACTTGATAGTTTCTCGTCTTATTACTATCTGAGCAAATCAATTGCACTAATGATAAATATCACGCAAACCTCATTATTTTTAAAAACACCCCCACAGAAGTACTGAGAAGGTAATGAGTAGAGGTAATACAATTAAATTAAGAGTAAAAAAGTACGAAGACCAACTCCGGAGGTAGTTAACCTTCTAACTAAGATGATGCAATTAGTATTCCAACGTTTGATAAGCAAACATCAGTAACTTAGCTAGCGATATATAGTTGATAACTGACCACCTGGAACAATCAAGTGCAGCTCCGCCCCAAAATTGTACATTATAAAATAATTTATCGATTTAATTCCTTATAAGAACAAAGTATATTGCGTCATCATTTTAAAACCGTATAGATGATATGCCTAAATTAGAAACGATTTTTAACAAGAACATTGAAGCACGCAAATTAAGAGCATCTTTAAAATCAGAACTTCATGCAAACAAGATGAGTTATCCTGAGCTTGAGGTTTTATTCTTTATTAATCAGCATGAAGAAACAAATCCATCTCAAATAGTTCATTTAACAAATCACTAGCTTTACTCTGAATTTCTTCAAACTTTTTAATATAATGAGCCGGTCTGGGTGCATTATCTAATGCCTCAACTGCGCCTGGATAAAACGCAATCCAATATTGGATTCTTATATACGCTCTGGAAAGTTTTTTTTCGACATTATTATTAATGCTTGCGTATCCAAGTAAGCCAGCCAACTCCCCCCTTAACTTCGGTCGGTAGGTCTTCAGTATCAGCAAACCAATTAGTTAGACCTTTTATAGAATCTGGGTTTATTCTCGCCATTTCTTAATGTTGACTCGTGTTAATAAGTTTTACTATCAAGAAGAAAAAAACCAAACAACATTTTGCGACACTCAAAACTTACATATTTTTTGCCACCACTTTCATATTTCGAGGTGGCTTCTTTCTCACATCCACTCATAGTCAAAAAGTATTTATTATCGCCTTTTGAAAGAAAGCTTGAATTTCCTTCGACAGAGCATGAAACAGACATAAAGCAAAAAACGATGATTAGTATTCTCATAAATACTTATTCCTGGGCTTCCATGAGATCACGTTTCAATACTTTGGAGTTTCTATTCTCTTATAATTCTAGCACCCAAAATTCTTAATCATCATATTGAAATCTAGGCATATCTTTTAATAAACGCCCTTCAGCTGCGTTTTCTTCTTGAATTGTTTCATGCCCTCCTGCAAGTATTTTTCGAACAACTTTTCCACCAGATACATTCCCTTTTTCAGTGGGAAAAACTAAATACACCGTATCTAATCTATCTATAGCTTCAACTACTCGATCTACTTCAACAACTTTAGGTTCCTCAATAAATTTATTAGTGCCACCATCCGCCGGTGCCATTTTTACAAAATTCACCTCTCCATCTGAATCAAAACAAACTTCTGTGATAATGAACAATGACATTTGAACCTCACTTTGGCTTTGAGAGCCTACAAGTTAACTTCCTGAATTATCGCTCCTAATCAATGCCTCAAACAATGCCCGAATCTCGTCAATCTGGCCTTCTATCGCCCACATGTAATCTGGTTCAACTGTTAAATTACCGTTAAACGCATGAATGCTACACATGGCTTTTACTTGACCAAAGCGGCGGGTTAATGCGTTGGTGATATCGTCTTTAGTCGCGTTTGGATTGACTATAGAAGCATTGTGTTCTTTATCAAATATGATTTCTTCACTCATCGTACCCCCTGTGCAGTAACAGCTTCAGGTTCATCATCGAGAAGGTCTTGATTAAAACGTTCGTCATTACCAATGACTGTCATGATGCATGAAAGAATTCTCACAGCGACCATTTCACCAGAGCTATCAGGGCGATATTCTTTATCTCTTAAGATCGCACTGATCGCATACTCAATCTGACAGGCAAGACTGCTTATAATCACATCTTTATTAACTTCGCGATCTCCGGTTCGTGCTTTTTCTACCATCACAAGCATCGCGCTGATGTCTTCATTTACTTCATTAACATCCATTCGTGCCATGGAAGATACTGACAGTAAATGCCCCACAATATTGTGTACCCATTGTGTTACCAGAGAGATAACTTTAATTGACGTTAGCTCTTCAGCTTCGTCATCGGCAATATTAGGGTTAAATGTTTTGATGATTTCTTTTATCGCATCATCCATCAAATCCTTGTCATACTCTTCGACCTCTAAAGCTTGACCGAAAGTTTCTAGGCTTTGAGTAAATTGATGAAGACGTAAAAGTTCTGGTTCTACAATTGCGAGGTTGATTGCTTGCATGATTATTCTCCTATTCAAGAGAATTCACGATGTAATTGAGCAGAAATGAAGGAAATTAGACGAGTCGTATATACAGTCGTATATAGAAAAATGCGATTCTGGCGGACAGATATATTTTTGTATACTAAACAATCACTTAGAAATTGATTAAGAAGTATACTGGCGGAGAGGGAGGGATTCGAACCCCCGGACGGTTTAACCCGTCAACGGTTTTCAAGACCGCCGCATTCGACCACTCTGCCACCTCTCCTAGTCTTTATATATCAATGCGTTATAGCATCTAATGAATGCTATTTCTAGTAATTTCTAAGGCAATAAAAATTCAATGAGTGTAGTTGTTTTATTGCCTATCTAACGCGCGTAGCTTTGTAACATATTCACACTGAAGCGACCAGAGAATTATTACTAAATGAACCTAGTTAGTGCTTTAAATGTTCGCCTAATTCTTGCGCAGATCTTTATTAATGTGAGTATTTGGTATGCGCATAAACTTAAACTGGCGGTTTATCCACTCACTTTTAAGCGATGATAGTCGTTCATAGTATCTACACCTATTCCGGGATTTTCACAGCACGCATCAATTGCAATTTCATCACCATTTTCCAGTGCTCTTAATTGTTCAAGCTTCTCAATATTTTCCAGTGGCGATGCGGGCATCTTGATGAATTGTTTTAAGTAATGCACTCGATATGCGTATATACCAACATGCCTGAATACTTCATTCTCTTTCAATACCTTTACATTGACATCACGAATATATGGCAATGAGCTACGGCTAAAATACAATGCACGACCCTTAGCATTTTTAGTTACTTTAACTACATTGGGGTCATCGTATTCCTGAATAGTTTCGATACGATGGCATAAGGTAGCAATGGAAGCACTTTGGTGTTGCTGCATTAATTCTGCTACTTGCCTTATATTTGCCGCTGGCATTTGCGGTTCATCACCTTGTAAATTGACAATGACTTGGTCATCGGGCCAACCTTGTAAAGTAACTGCCTCAGTAATACGGTCGGTACCAGACATGTGTTCACTACTGGTCATACATACATCAGCATTAAATTTACGCGCAACTTCTGCGATGCGTTCATCATCAGTAGCAATTAATACGGATTCAGCATGACTTGCGCACGCATTTTCATATACGTGTTCAATAATAGGTTTGTGCTGAAATGTCAGTAATGGCTTACCTGGCAAACGACTTGACGCATAACGTACAGGTATTACCACTCGAAATGAGTTGGACATTATTTTTTCTTTTTATAGTGTTCGTATTCTTCTTCATCCAGATGCCGCGCCTCTTCTTCTAACATAACTGGAATGTCGTCACGAATAGGATAAGCGAGTCTTGCTGAAGTGGAAATTAACTCTTGTTTTTGTTCATCATAGATTAATGGGCCTTTTGTTACTGGGCAGGCTAATATATCCATTAATTTCTTATCCATGTATTTTCCTCAAGTTACATCTTTATGCGCTCTACTACGCGCGTTATAAAGTCTTTAGGTAATTCCGTTTCTAACGCTACAACCCATGTATTAGTCAGGTTATATGACTGACATTTTACCGCATCTTTCTCTGTCATTAATACGGGTAATTGGTCAGAAAATACCACGTCTGCATGTTTTAACGATGCATGGTCCTGGTATTCATGCTCAATAATGTTTATACCTTTTGCTTTCAAGGCATTAAAAAAACGTTGCGGGTGTCCTATGGCTGCGAGTGCATGTACAGATTGCCCTTGCCACTGACTTAAAGGTTGCACATTTAATTTATCATTCATGTCATATGCATGATGTATCTGCAGTTTCATGCTGTCGCTGCTAATGGCGGGCACTGTCTTGCCTGTCGAAACGACAAAGTCTGCCTGTTGTATACGTTCGACAGGTTCTCTCAATGGCCCGGCAGGCAATAGCAATTGATTACCAAAAATCCGTTCACCGTCTACCATGACAATTTCCACATCACGTTTGAAACGGTAATCCTGTAAGCCATCATCACAAATAATAAGGTCGCATTGATAGTCGTTAATTAATGTTTGTATGACTGCGACGCGGTCAGTTCCTACCATGACATGGACTTGCGTTTTACGCTGGATCAATAATGGTTCGTCACCTACATCAGTTGATGAATGCTGCTTATTTACTAAAGTAGCTTGAGTCGCATTACCTTGATAACCACGGCTTGCTATCCCCACTCGATAGTCGAGTTTTTTAAGTGCTTCGACCAATGCCACCACCATAGGAGTTTTTCCTGTGCCCCCTACAGTAACGTTGCCAACAATAATAATAGGTACATTAAATTGAATTTGCTGGGAAGTCTGTTTGTGCTTTCTTATAGATAACGCGGCAGAAAACAAACAGGATAATGGCGTTAGCAAATAAGCGAGTTTATTATTTCCGTACCATAATGCATTAACGCGTTGTTGCAATGCCTGGCTAGCCATAGCTATTAATCATTTGCCGCCGTTTTAAACTGTCTATGATATAAGTTGGCATAGGCCGCATTCTTATCTACCAATTCCTGATGCGAACCATGCTCAATGACACGCCCTTTATCCAGCACATAAATTCTATCCGCACTTTCTATTGTTGACAGACGATGGGCAATAACAAATGTCGTACGATTTTTCCTTAATTCATTAATTGCTGCTTGAATATGATATTCCGATTCTGAATCCAAAGAGGAAGTCGCTTCATCCAGTATTAATATTGGCGCATCTTTAAGTAAAGCACGTGCAATTGCAATTCTTTGCCGTTGACCACCTGATAACAACACACCTTTGTCACCAACTAATGTTTCATATTGATTAGGTAGTCTTTCTATGAATTCAGACAAATGCGCCTGCTCTGCTGCACGTTTCACATCCTGGCTAGTTTTATGTGGCATCGCATAGGCAATATTATTTTCGACAGTGTCATTAAATAAAATTACATCCTGACTGACCATAGAAATATTATCACGCAGACTTTTTAATGTGATATCGGAAATTAAATGACCATCAATATAAATTTCACCTGCTTTGACGTCATAAAAGCGCGGAATAAGTTTTACTAAAGATGATTTACCACTGCCAGACTTACCTACCAAGGCAATCATTTCATTTTGTTTTGCGTGCAAATTAATACCATCCAATATCAGGCCTGGTTTAGATTCATAACAAAACGATACATTCTTAAATTCAATATTGCCTTTGCACGTAGACAGATTGATAGTTCCCTTATCACTTTGTGCTGACTGGTCAATTAACTTAAATACACTTTCACTTGCGGCAATACCTGCCTGAAGTATTTGATTAATGGTTGTGAGTTTGCGTGCCGAATTCAGCATGCCCATGACCGCAGTAACAAAACTGGCAAAAATACCTGGTGTCAGATCACTTTTAACTGAAGGCATAAAGGCCACATAAATAACTACAGCGAATGCTATACCAACGATTAACTGCACCAAAGGCGTATTTATCGCTTTAACTGCAATAAATTTAGTTTGATTACGCCGGTTTTTATCGTTTATTTTTTCAAAGCGATCTATCTCACTTTGTTCAGCTGTAAACAACTTGACAATGGACTGGGCAGTAATCGCCTCTTCAACTCTGGAGGTGATATCACCAGTTGATGTCTGAATCCTATGACTCAACTTACGAAAGCGCACTGTAGCGTAACGGATAACAATATAAACTAACGGTGCAGCGATAAATAAAATACATGTTAGCTTCCAGCTTAAGTACAGCATCCACGCTAACAGTGAAATCACCGTTAAGGTATCTCGTACAATAATAGGAATACTTTTGGAACCCGCCCAAGTAACACGCTCCACATCAAAGGTAAATTTGGAAAGAATCGTACCTAGCGTTGAAGAGTCATAATAACTGGCAGGTGAAAACAGCAGCTTTTCATGCATTTCTGCACGCAGTTCCTTAACTACTTGCTGACCAATGCTGCCAATGTAATAAAAACCTAAAAAGCTACCTATACTGCGCACAAAGAATATGGCAGCAATGGCTAATGGTATCCACGCCAGGCCTCGCTGGTCTTCAGCAACAAATGCTTCGTCGATTAACGGAATTAGTAACGCTGTGAAAGCTAAATTGGACAAAGCAACCACTGCCAAACCAATTACTGCCAATAACAGTAATAATTTATGTCGCTTGAGATACTGAAGAAGACGTAGATAGATAGACAAGCCAGACGTGTCTTGCACAGAATTATTGCTTGGCGTCGTCTTGCTCACTTGAAGTTGCTATAAATATTTTACTTAAACCAATTCTTCCTGCTGCATCCATTACCGATACAACATATTGATGTGGTGTATTGGCATCAGCACGGATAGTAATTTTTTCCAGCGCATATTGTTTTGATAATTTACTCAATGCCGATTCTAAAGTACGAGACTGGCCATCTAGCAAACGCTTCCCATCCATATAGTACTGACCGCTGCGGTCAATCACTACTTCCAGACTCTTCTTCTCTTCTAATTGTACCGCATTACTCGCTTTAGGTAATTCTATCTTTAAACTGGCATCATTATCGAAAGTGGTTGTCACCATGAAGAAAATGAGTAGCAAAAATACTACATCAATCAACGGTGTAATGCTGACGTCAGTTTTATCTTCTTCGTCTAGATTGAATTTCATACGTAGTAATAGCTTAAATTATTTTTCCGTACGTGGCCTCTCTGTTGGCTCGGCTTTACGCGAACCTTGCATCACTTCAACTAACTTGATGGCCTCACCTTCCATATCCACCACTAAACCATCTACCTTACGCCTGAAATAACGCACAAAGAAGATCGCTGGAATCGCAACTGAAATACCAGCCGCAGTGGTAATAAGTGCTTTGGAAATGCCATTAGCTAATTCACCTGGATCACCTACTCCCACACTGGTAATGACAGCAAAGACTTGAATCATCCCTACTACTGTACCCAATAACCCCAACAGCGGTGAAATAGCCGCAATTGTGCCCAGAGTTGTGAGGAACAATTGTAATTCGTATGCGGTATGGCGGCCGGTTTCTTCAATACTCTCACGCATGATGTCGCGCGAGCTGGTTCTATTCATAAGGCCAGCGGCTAAAATGCGGCCCAATGGCGAACTGTCACGAATGGCGATTATTTTTTTATCGTTAAGTTGGTTGTTTTGATCAAGCTTCCATACCTTTGCCACCAAGTTATCCGGAGCTACGCGCTTTTTCTGCAAGCTCCAGAATCTCTCAAAAACAATGGCCAGTGCCACAACAGAACAACCCAAGATTGGCAACATTAGCCAACCGCCTGATTTGATAATCTCAAACACTCTGTAGATATTCCTTATTCTATTGGATCAGTTAACTCTTCCTCTGTGGAATGCCAATAGCGTTTATGTTTTAACCGGTATCCTGCCTGCTGCTGCATCCCAGTTTCTGTATCAAACAGAAAACTCACCGCTCCCTGGCGAATGGTATCCACGATTTGCGCACCGATCTTTTCGTAGCGCTGCCTTATAGTAGCATGAGGAAAGCCATATCTGTTCCTGTAACCCGCTGAAAAAACGACAGTTTGAGGATGAACAAGGTCAACAAACCGATAACTCGAAGATGACTTACTGCCATGGTGAGGTGCGGTAATTAAATCACTGGCTAAATTCCCACCATATTGTTCAATCAGCCACTCTTCAGCCGTTTTTTCGATGTCTCCGGTGAGCAGAATTTTGCCTGCAGGATGGGAAATTTGCACCACACATGATCGGTTATTATCGTTCGATTGCCATTTATTCGGCGGATGCAGCACTTCAAATTGAATGCTGTCCCAGTGCCATTTATCGCCCGCGCGGCATACATCAATGTTATCGCTGGCATATAGATCCGCTTGGTTACTTACTATAAGTTTTTCGATGGCAATATTTTCCAATAACCAGTGCATACCACCTGCATGATCGTTATCGTTGTGGCTTATCATCGCCAGATCAATTGCATTAATTCCGCGCCAATCAAGATAAGGCTTAACCACAACACTGCCAGTGTTAAAGCCTGATAAAGAACGCATGCCGGCGTCGTAAAGCATGGTGTGATTAGGAGTTTCGATCACTACTGCCAAACCTTGACCGACATCCAGCACGGTCACGCGCATTTGCGTGGATTTTAATGGTGGTTGTTTTAATAACAATAATGCCGCAATAAACAACCATGCCAAATGCTTAACTGGCAAGCCTTTAGCCTGTACTAATATAAATAAACCAATTTCAAAACAAGCGACTCCCCATAATGTCGGCATAAACTGCCATGCAGAAAATTTAAAACTCGCAGACAGTTCCAACCCCCACCACAACCATTCAAATAGAATATTCAATACATCAAACAACCATGTAATACCTGAAATACCTAGCAGAAAACCACATTGAGCAAGTAATAAAAGTGGCAAAACAATCAAACTCACAAACGGTATTGCAATAAGATTCACTAGCGGTGCAATGATCGAAGCTTCTGAAAAAAATAATAAGCTGATAGGAAATAAAGCCACACCTAAATACATTTGAATAAATATTACCCGCGTAAATTTAGGTAATGACTGACAGCTTTTCATTGCAATATAAATAAACAACACAGCTAGAAAAGACATCCAGAAACCTGCAGTTAAGACGGCAAGTGGATTTACAAGTAGCACCAGAAACAGCGCACAAGAAAATACTGCAAGATTGAACACAGGCCTGCATAAAAGTATCGCACTCAGTCCAACAAACACCATAATTAAAGCGCGCTGTGTCGGCAGTGAAAAGCCAGCCAGATAGGCATAAAACAAAGTTGCTAACATGGCGACTAATGCCGCAACACTTTGAGCCGGCAGTGCATTACACAAGGTTGCACTCAGGCGACAAGCTCTTTGCACTAACACAAAAACAACCAATGCGACTGCGCTTAAGTGTAAACCAGAAATAGCTAATAGATGGGCGGTACCAGTTTTACGCAGTATTTCCCAATCTGCTGAATCAATATTTTCCCGATAGCCAAATGTCAGCGCCTGCATTAGGTTTGCGTACTGATAACCATGACTGGCCTGTAAAAATTCCTCTACCCACCGCTCGCGCCAGCTAAATGTAGATAGATGAGATTTCTGTTGCACAATACATTCACCATCACGTACATATCCGCGCGCACCAATACCTTGTAAAAATAGCGATTTTTCATAATCTCTGCCGCCAGGGTTAGAGAAGCCCCAAGGTTGTTTCAATCTGACAGTGAACCCACACGATTGATGAACATGAATTTCTTGTGCTGGCTGGTACCAACTTAATTGCAGTTTTTTAGGCAGGCGCTGATCCCATTTATTTATTGAAACTTGGGACAAGCCCAGTATGAATCTGCTATAGCCTTGCTGTTGCTTAGAGACTTCCTCAATAACACCTTCAATCTGTATATCTTCCCCTTCCAGCTGCAATGATAATTTTGGATATAAATACTGATAGGCAAATACATGTGCCCAGCTATAGCCATGTAGAATTATCAATAAAGGCAAACTCTGGGGAAACTTTAGCCAAGTTAGAATAAAAAATGGAAACGATAGTAAGTAATAACTTGAGGGTAATTCACGAGAGATCTGAAATAACAATACGCCCAGCAAAAATGACAATGCGAGCTTAATCATGTTCATGCGATAATGGGCAGGATAAACATCATAGCGAGTCACACTTTACGCACATGCCAAAAAAGCTACTAAAAAAGCTATTTCCTAATCTCGACGCGATTCGACACAATCAATCGTTAGAGATGTTTGGCAGTGCCGGACGCGAACCTAACCTTTGGCATTTAAACCGACGTTCGGTGGCGCGCGGAATTGCAATAGGTTTATTTTGTGCGTTTGTACCCATTCCTGGGCAAATGGTACTAGCCGCGGCATTAGCTATTATTTTCCGCGCGAATATTCCTTTATCGGTGATTTTTGTATGGGTGTCTAACCCCATTACCATGCCCGCTTTATTCTATACAGCGTATAAATTCGGGGCCATGTTGTTGGATGTTCAGTTACAACCATTTCAATTTGAGTTCAGTTTGAACTGGTTATTTACTGAATTACAGGATCGCTGGCAACCGTTCCTAGTAGGATGTCTCTGCTTTGGCGCACTGGTGAGCGCAACTGGCTATGTTTTAGTGCAATTATACTGGCGCTGGTATGTGGCTAAAGTCTGGCAGAAAAGAAAGTTTTACAAAAAGCCAAGCTAAACTTTGATATTAATTACGGTAATGTATTGCTTTACCCATAAGTCGATTTAATTTAGGCCGCTGGTCATCAACGAATTCTTTTACTTGCGAGGCAAGATAAAGCAAGCCGCCTAAAATGTTTGGCCTGAAATAAAAATACTCAATCAGGTCTGAGGTTGGTTCTGCATTCCAGCGTTGTTTATAGCTCGCAAACCCATAGCCCATATTCAGTTTTTTAATTCCTTTTGCAATAGCGTCCTCAATGACTAGCATATGTGTGGCACCACCGACGCCGAGTTTTTTATATTCCTCATCAAAATGAGCTGACAGACCATAGCGCCATTCACCAGAATCCAATGCAACATTATAAGAAATAGGTTTGTCATCCAAATAAGTGATAAGAATAGTAGTACGTGCACTGGTGTCTGCATCTTGCAATAAACGTTTCCAGAACATCTCTTCGTTATGCATGACACTCTTGCCATTATCAGCTTTATTCACCCAGGAATTTTTTTCTACTTGTGCACAAGCATCGATTACGGGCGCCCATTCTTCCGCAGACAATCCAGAGTACTTAACATCACGCACATCACCCAGCTTACGTAGTTTATTTTTTTCACGACGCATATTTCCCAGCATCTTCTTACTTAACTGACTGGTATATTCTTCAAAACTATTCGGTAACGCTACAGCATGCTGTTGACCATGAATCACTTTATGGCATAACCATTTTTGCTCTTTAAATGCTTTCTCAATATTCTGGGTGATTTCAGCTTCTTGCTCCAATGGCCCCAAACGTACTACGTTGGCCAGTTTTGATTTATGCAGAGTTTTAACAAGTGCTTTAACGCTTTCTGGAACAGCATCTTTATCGATAATTATGGAACGGAAAGGATAATAATAGCCCGCTAAAGATAGTATTTTGCAACCAGGATAAGACTTCAATACATAAGGGCATGCACCTAGAATTGTACCTGTAACACTTTCCAATGAGATAAAAGAAACCGGCGTATTGGAGTGATTCAATGCAACATAACGCTCACCCCAGGCAGCATACCAATCCAGATTTAAGAATTTTAACTCCCCAGAAACAGGGATATCTGCGTCACGTATTTTTACAGCAGATTCAGCATCGATCACCTTGCCTACAACAGTATCATTACCATAGTGTCCCGTGCTAATGGTTTGGTGCATTGACATTAACTATCCTCTAACCCGCTGATTGAATAATTCACAAAGAAATGAGTGATTTAGAATTTGAGCAGACTATAAAGCAAAGCCACTCCCAATAACGTGTAACAGGTAGGATTTTTATTTTATGGATATAAATATGTGATGGAGTTCACATAGATTTTAGCGAATGAGAAATATTAAAAATTAATAGAGTTTGATCTACACATGCGACTAGGTATTAGTCGTAAATTAAACTATTGCGAAGCGATTCGAAACCACATTACACCTAAACTTGAGATATCTATCGAGTCTGACCCTATTGATTCCCAAACTTGAAATATTAATTTTAAGTCTGGTCCTATTAATTTTATTAGCTTTTGCTCAATCTCGCATTTAAATCTTCACCAATCCTACTAACAATATCAACGCTTTTTGGGTCTAATGCTACTAAAGAATTACCAAATGAATCCTCATGCCATAGCTCAAATTTTCTGCCTTCAGATTTAAGTACCCAGCGCCTTGAACCAGGCCCATCATAATTTTCTATAACTTCTATTGCATATTCATTTTTTAAAAATTGAATTAATTTATCAAATCCTGACCAATCTGATATCTCTAGAATAAACACCTCGAGAGGATATTTTTCTTTTACAAATAGTACACTCTTGCTTTTAGCGTTCATTTATATTTTATCGACTTAGTCCTAACGATGAATTAACATCTTTATTAGAACTTTGAGAACCTCTAATTATAGCTTTCCATAAATCATCTCCACGATGACCTTCATTATAGTATTTCCTTACAACATCTGGAAAACTTTTTGGAGGTGGCAATGATGATGCTAATGGACGATCAGACATTAATTCTCGTGTTTTCAACAATGCATCTCTACGATATTTATAGGCTTGAATAGCTTGGAATTTAAGAGGCAGATTCGTGTTTATTTTTGATGGAATGGCATCTTGTTGGACATGGTAGTATTTTCTAGCTTCAACATTGTTTAAAGGTCCCGGCCTTTGTGAACCTAACCTTCTTGATCCAAGCGCAGCTGCCACGAAATAAGTATCAATATTTCCGTGATACCGGGTAAATTCAGTTTCCGCCATTGTGGGGTAAACCTCGTACGGCGTATAGTCCTCTGCGGGTAAAACAACATTATTAACAAGCGGATTCACCTGCTCCACTCTTGGTGCTGCACTATTAAATGCACCTGTTTTAGCGCCATTGAAGAACTTGTTGCCAGACAATACACTTTCAACACCACTTGCTACTGAGTTTGCAACCACCTCACCCAAGGACGGGAGTGTTAACCCGCCAGCACCAGATGACGCAAATGCATTTGCAGCATTGCCACCACCAAAGACGGCTTTGCCTCCCTCCCAAGCTCCAGTTGCTTGAGGATTAAATATCTTATGCGCAGTAGGTTGAATAACGCCAGCTGCAAGGCCACTCACTAACCCCGCTTTGACATCCCCTCCACTGGCGACAAGTCCAGACGCAAAACCATTTAAGAATAAATTATTCCCAAACGGCGCATAATAACTAATCGCTATCGCCGCAATCGTCCTGCCATATTTCTTTATAAAGTTCTTAATCGCACGCGTAATACTCTTAACTAAGCGTTTTATAGCTTTTGAAATCTTCTTAAACAAACTCTTAAAAAAGAAGCCACTTGGATCTGTGTATGACAAGGGGTTATTGAGCACATAGCTGTAACGGTTATGGCTTTGCAAATTGAGCGGTGCCTGAATGTGTGGATCGGCGCTTAAGAATCGCCCAAGCAAGGGATCATACACACGGCCATTCATATGAATGAGACCCACGCCATCTAACATTTCATGGCCTGTGTAACCACGTGTGGTAATTACGGAGGTTAACGAACCAATGGCCGTTTGCCAGTTACTCTCACGTCGTTGACCAAAGGCATCAAAGGAATGGCGTTCGACCACATTACCCAGCTCATCTGTGATCACATCAATGGAACCCAAATGATCCCGGTGTAAATAACGTGTATCACTGTTGGTTTGTGAGCCACTGCGTGTCGTGTGAATGGCAATAGTCTGACCACCCGCACGAATGAAGTGTTTATTCTCGGTCAACGCACCACTAATGATTTTTTCAAAACTGCTGCCTATATAGTAAGTCGTGTCACTGTTGGACTGCTGTTTGAAGCGCGCACGATCGGGCCCATAGTTAAAGCTGACCGTATTCCCATTGGCAGTGATTTGGGTGGGTTTATTAAATGATGACCAGGTAATGGTGCGACCATTGCCGGTTTCCATATTGCCATTGGCATCGTAAGTAAAGCTGGCATTGAGTGTGCCACTGGTACTGCTGACGGCATGTGGACCTGCGCCTGTATAACTGTAGGTACCGACATTGTATTTAGACGTGATATTGCCAAGCGCATCATAAGTCGCCGCGGTGTGCGTGCCCACACCCACAAACTCAACCGTATCAAGACGGTTTAAATTATCGTAAGTAAACTTCTCGTGCAGGGTAGTAACTCCCTGCACTTCCTGGCGTTCGGTAAGATTGCCTAATGAGTCATAGACGTAACTTAAGTTTTGTACAGCACCTACATTGGTGTTGATTGAAAACAAACGACCACTGTTATCTTCAAAATCACGTGCAGTGAGAATATTGCCATTGGCCATGTTCAGCATGGTAATGTTGCCGTACTCATCGGCTTGTGTGGCTTCCCAATGCACGGTACATGGCGTATTGGCATCGCGTACACGTTCCAAGAAACCAATACTGTTATATATGTTTTGTACTTGATATCCAGTTGAGTAGGTTTGCACATCGACACGGCCACTGCTGTCATAACTCAGACTGGTGGTATGCGGTATACCATCAATAATCATTTCTGTGGTACTGGGGCGTCCTACTGAGTCAAACGTAAAGTTGCGAATGAAACTGCCTGGACTGTTTTCATGAGTCAGTTTACCCAGGGAGTGACTAATCGCAGGATCATCATAGGTCCAGTTAGAAGTGCCTTCCGCCTCAATGCGTTGAACCAAACGACCCAACACATCGTACTGCATTTCGACGGTTGGACTGGTGGGGTTCGTGGCTTTAGGTGTCTTGGCATCCCACTGTTTAGTGAGTTCACCCAACACATTGTATTCATACTCCCAGGTACCCATGTCAGGATCGATCATCTTGATCTTCTGATCCAACAGGTTGTATTCATTTTCTTTAATATTGCTACTTGGATCCGTTACCTTGGTTAAGTTACCGCGTGCATCGTATTCAAAGGTGACACGTTGCAGGTCATGATCTTCTGTCCACATGGTCCAACCCAACACATTTTTATGCTGGTACGTCTTTTGTGTATTGGCATTCGTAATAGTTGTAAGTAACCCATCATAAACACTGCTGGTAATACCCGTGGCAGTCGAGTTTTCCTGGGTGACACGATCCAAATCGTCGTAGGTATAGATAGACCAATAAGACGCACTGGTTTCATATGGCTGCGACACTTGCAAGGTGCGCCCGCGTGCATCGTATTCAGTTTCGACATACACTGACGACCCATCAAAGTTTTCAGTTTCGGTTAAGACTTTGCGTCCTAACCTGTCAAAGTACACCACTGAGGTCGCACTGCCAGTGCTAGTAGTCGTGACTTTATACACCGCATCCACTTGTGTCGGACACGCGCTATTACACCAGTTATAGTAAATATTAGTTTGCGTCCCATCGGCACGTGTTTCTTTAACCTTGCGCCCTTGTGCATCGTATTCCCACAAAGTATTGAGCAGGTTTGGTCCGGTGAGTTTAGTCACACCACCCCAGGGATCATTAGTGAGATAGCTTTCAACATGTCCTTTGGCATTGGTGGATGACGTACGGAAACGGCCGTCACTATCAAAGGCAGTCGACGAACTACGCGCAGTAATGCCTGCACCCGTGGTCGTGACAGTGAGTTGATTCCCGAACGCATCATGCGTATAGGTCTTGGTTAATGTAAACGCACTGTTATTAGGTTCAATGATTTCTTTGGTTAAGAAACCGGTGGTGACATCATATTCAAAACTAGATTCACGTGTGATGTCATCCACCACAGTGGCACCATTCAATGTTTGCTTTTGAACCGTGGTTGACGTCAGCCTACCTAAGAACCATTTATCAATGTTAGTTTGACTGTCGTCATACACATTCGTGGTGATAGTTTTATAAGTATCAGGATAATTATTAGTAGACGCGGTGTGATCTTGTGTTTCTACAGTGATGACCAAAGCATTGCCATATGCATCGTATGTAGTACTGCTAGTCGCTGTGCTGAGATGCGTTTGATTGGTAAAGTCATACGTCTTCTCGACTTTACTGGTCGCACGCGGGAATAATGGCTGTTGACTGATAATGTTACCAGTGAATTCATGATAAGTAATATCCGTTTCCGCCAGCAACTCATTCGTGGCTTTACGTGTTTCAATACGAGAGGGTTCACCTATGTAGGGATAATCCTGGCGATACGTTGTAATGGTTTTAATGCCGGTCGCATCATCGGTCTCAGTTACCTTAGCAAAACCTAAATGCCCATGACCTTCATGATGGATGCGGCCACCTTCATAATGATACGAGGTACTTAATGTGCCGCCTATGCCATTGTCTACTGATACTTGCTTAACCAAATATTCATCAACAATGCTAGGTAAATCACGTTCTGGATAAATCGAACCTGTACTAGGTGTATAGACCGTATTATCACTTAATGTCGCATAAGAGAATTCAACTTCAGCACCTAATCCATCTGTGACTTTCTCTAAAAAATCCGGAGTAGCAATACTCGTGATACGTTTGCGCGCATTATTTTGGTTATATTCATTAAAGTGGGCAATATCGGCAATTCCATCACCATTGATATCACCTATTGCTGAGGTACCCTGTTCACACTCATGGTTCGGCCCTCCAGGTGTTGGAATATCTACGCAAGGCACAGTAAATGAACCCAACGTTTGACTCGCCTCAAAACCTAATCCTTTAGATAAGCGTACCTTGATCTCACCCGTTTTGTGTGTCAGTGATCCACTTCCATTTGTGATCCCACTAAACGTGATTAAATCTTTTAATCCATCACCATTAATATCGTGCGCTGAATAATTAGAATAGGATGATGTTGTGGCAGGCCCAGTTACTTCAATAGGTGTTTGAAAACTATTGCCCCTGGAATAACGAATACGTGTTAGTTCTGGTGCGTCACGAAATTCATTTAGTGTTACAAGGTCTGCGCGCCCGTCTCCATCAAGATCATCCAACATGCCTTGAGGATTCTGACAGGTACCAGCTACCCCTGGTAATGTCTGAGTTGGACAGTATTGAAAGAAAGTACCCATCGTTACGAGTCCACCGATACTACTTCCGGTAGAAAATAGAGCAGAAATAGTTCCTCCACCATTTCCTCCATATGGCGCGTAAACTAAATCATCAAACCCATCTCCGTTTATGTCACCAATTAAGTTTTGATCAATAATCTTAGAGGCAATAGTTCCAGGAGAACCCCAAACTTGCGGACTACCGATACTTGTACCATTAGATAACTGCACTTTAAGCTGAGCGACATCTGCATAAATATAATCTGCTTTACCATCACCATTAAAATCACCGAATCCATTTGCTCCATAATCACAGTCCCAACCACCTGGATGAGAAACACAGTTAGGCAAATAAGTGCCAATGACAGATTGTGCACCGAAGGAAGTTCCATTAGAAATGCGTAGATAGATATTCCGTGCCGTGGGAGCTTGCTGCAATGGCTCTTGGAATCGAATGTGGTCATCGATGCCATCTCCATTGAAGTCAACAAAGTAATTAGCATCAGTATTTTTCGCGCCTATACTTGAAGGAGCACTTAACTGCATGCTGCCTTGCGTTAATTGCCAATCAAAGGTAGTTGGTGGTACACATTCTTCAGTTTGATTTGCATTTAGATAGCATTCTTTAATTTCGATAAGTAATGCTGGTTTTGATCCACGATCACTGTAGCTAAATTGTATGTTTTTCCTTTCCTGTGCTTCATCACCCATACGGATGTGAGTTAGGCGATGATTTGAGGTGATAAAGTCATGCCCAATTCTTCTGGAAGTGCCATCTTGGATATTACTTTGATAGACAAAATCAAGATATTGTTTGGGTAATGCTCCACTATCATTACCAGTGTATTCAATGCGCTTAGGCCACAATGAATAGGCGTCTGGAATGATCGTCGTAATATTTAAGGTACTATTGTGTTGATCAGGATTATTTTGATGTTGCTTGTTGTATTCAACTGTGAAGTAGTTACCGGCTGTATCGGTTAATTTATTCAGTGCATATATGACGCGTTGACTTGTGGCATCTAAGGCGGAATCAGAAGTATTTCCATATTCTAAAATTTCACCCGATTTGGTCCATACTTTAAAATATGCAGGTCCCGACCCTTGCGTGCCGTATGAAATAATTTTATTAAATGAATCTATTTCTGTGCGGTACTCAGTTAAGTTAGCGCCATACGCCCCCGAAGTTGCAGATAATCGCGCGCCATCAATACAGTATTTATCATTACTATCTAAATCGACTCCTCCAAATGCATTATCTTGTACTATAGTTGTGTTGCAGCGCTGAATTGAAGATAACCCACTTAACCGAAACCCTAAGCCAACAATACCGTTTCCACTACCACTTGAATATTCAACTGAAAGCTTAGGACTCACTCCTGCGGTACTCGGCAAAATATTAATAGGTATTGAATAAGAAGCATCCCCTCCTGAAGACACACCATGTGACCCACTTAGCATGCCAACAGTATTGTCATTACTTGCAGGCACAGTAATACGATTAGCAGCAAGGATTTGTGTACCATTATCAGGTGTACATGTATATGTATTAGCATTGATTGTGAATACTTTACTAACCAGTGCACTGTCAGCATTGTATGGTTTAATTGCAATCGCTTTTACAACTGCTGAACTATTTAAAGTGAATGGGTCGGCATATAAACTGCTAGACGAAGAAGGAGTTGATCCGTCAGTCGTATAATAAATATTTGCTCCAGGCGTAGCAGTATCTAAAATCACATTGACAAAACCATCAAATGTATCAGCACCAGGAGAAATCACAGGGTCTTGTACCACTTGCGAATAAGAAATCGTAAATGGATTACTGGTTGCTACTGCACTATTGGCAATACCACTTTTGATGCCAATTGCTTTGACAATAGCACTTTGATTTAATGCAAATGGCCCCGTATAAAGAGTAGAAGACGCTGTTGGAACTGAACCATCCGTAGTGTAGCGAATACTTGCTCCACTAGTGGATGTTGCTAACGAAACATTCACACTATCTACATATGAGCCCCCATTTGGAGAAATAGTCGGGTTAGAAACTTGGGCAGGTGTAATTGTATATGTTCTGGTTAGCGCACTACCATAAATACCGCCACTCCAGTGATGCGTAGTGCCAAAAGCTGTTACATGAGCATGATATCCACGATATTTTAATGTTTTACTTGAAGTAAGTGTAATTGGGCCTGTATATGTCGCTGAAGATGGTGTGGGTTCTGCACCATTTAGTGTGTATTTTATTGATCCTGCCGTAAAAGGAAATGAAGTGCTAGTCGCCAGAGTAATGGTAACAGAGCCAACATACGTTCCTGATGGCTTGTTATTTGTAGGCACAGCTTGTGGCCCAGCAGTTGCCTGCGAGAACATATTGCAAACCAACGCAAACAACACAAAGATTGATTTTAGAGTGGATGCTACTGGGTGAATATATTGAGCATGATTGTAAGAAATACGACCTATGCGTACCCACTGGTGCAGATGACAATCCGACATGCTTCTCTCCCCCAAGAAAATCTAGTCTATTATTTTTAAGTTACATAAATAGTGTGTAACTCAATGATTGTCAATTGATTTATATCAGATAAATGATATTTAAAATATGAAATTAATATTAAAAAACATGACATTAACTATAAAAAAGCTTATTTACTCAACGTAATTAAGCACTTTGTTTAAACTAGTTGAAACTTACTTAAAAGAAATATCGAATACTCATGTAAAGAAAATAAGGAAAAATCGAGCAATAAACTAGATGAATATATAAATAGTCAATACTTCATCAGTAATTCAGTTTTTTGATTTTTACTTAATTGTTTGATTTCTGACTCACGTCGAGACGCTTCTGATCTATCTTTGCAGTTTTCAGTATAAACAACATGGAAGGGTCCGCGGCCTTTGGTGTATTTTGCACCTGTGCCTGTTACATGTTGGGAAAGACGCCGCTCTAGATTATTGGTAATACCGGTGTAAAGTGTTTTATCTTTACACTCTAGTATATAGACAATCCAATCATTCATTAAGCAGTATTGAGCACACCGTCTTTAAGCTCATAAACGGTATCCATTGTTTTTGCGAGGTCCATGTCATGCGTGACCATCACTATGGCTGTTTGAAGTTCTTGATTAAGCGTCATCATTAAATCTGAAACATGCTGCGCTGTTTTGCTATCCAAATTGCCTGTGGGTTCATCAGCTAAAATCACTTTAGGTTTAGTCACCAGTGCACGCGCAATGGCAACACGTTGACGTTCACCGCCTGATAACTCGCTGGGTTTATGTTGCACTCTTTCCTTTAACCCTACCCGTTCAAGCATATGTTTGGCTTGCTGCTGAATATTGCTGACACTGTCTTTGCGTAACATTAAAGGCATAGCAACATTTTCCAATGCAGTAAATTCTGGTAGCAAATGATGAAATTGATAAATAAAGCCGAGGTATTGATTACGCAGATGGCCACAAGCTTCTTCCGAAACCTTATTCAAATCTTCCCCACACAGTATCACTTCACCTTGTGTTGGTTTATCCAACCCGCCCAATAACTGTAGCAAGGTACTTTTACCACTGCCGCTGGCACCAACAATGGCAATACGTTCACTTGGTTTGATAGTAAAATTAATATCATTTAGCACCGTGACATCAATATCACCGTCATGAAAGCGCTTGCTTAAATGGTTAACAGTAATAACCGATTCATGCATATTTTCTTGTCTTGCTGGTTGCGTCATTATTATTCGTACCTCAACGCTTCCGCAGGTTGCGTTTTTGCAGCTTTACGTGCGGGATAAATTGTCGCTAACACGGTTAAGAAGAAAGATATACAGGCAACATAAATCACATCACTTGAGTGCACTTCAGAAGGCAGATCACTTATGTAATACACACTGGGAGAAAGCACTTTCATATCAAACAAGTTTTCAACCGAAGCGACTATGGTATCGAGATTAGAGGCTAGTGCTAAACCGCCAATTACACCTAATACGGTACCGACAATACCAATCAAACTTCCTTGAATAATAAATATCCACTGGATACTTTTCGGCGACACACCATAAGTTCTTAATATCGCAATGTCCGACTGTTTATCTGTCACCACCATGACCAGCATAGACACAACATTAAACGCTGCCACTGCAACAATTAATGTCATAATAATAAACATCATAGTTTTTTCCATTTTGACAGCACGGAAAAAGTTCTGATGGCGCCGTGTCCAATCTGTTAACCAAAATTCTCCCTGCAAGTCTTTATTAAGCTTATTGGTTAATTCCGGCACTAAGAAAATATCAGATAACTTTAAACGCAAACCGGTAACTTCATTATTTTTCATGCGGTACAGACGTTTGGCGTCATCGATATGAATAATGGCGGTATTGCGGTCAAACTGGTTCATGCCTACTTCGTAGATACCTGCAACTGTAAACCTTCTTAGTTTGGGTAGAATACCCGCCGGAGTCACCGAAGCCTCGGGAGTGATTAGAGTAATTTTATCGCCAATAAATGTGCCCAAAAACCTCGCCAATTCACTGCCGATTAGAATTCTGAATTTTCCAGACTCAAGAACAGACAAACTATTATCGAGCATGAAATTTTGAATCTCAGACACATTCGACTCTTTGTCAGGATCGACACCACTGAGCAATACACCCGTGACCTGAGTACTTTTTACCATCATGGCTTGCCCTTCTACATAAGGTGCCATGCCGATAATTTCTTCAACATGCTCTAACGATTTACTGGCTTGCTGCCAATTATCCAATGTGCCATCCAACTCCAGTACATTTGCGTGGGCAGTCATGCGTAACATGCGATCACGCACTTCTGTCTGGAACCCATTCATGACTGAAAGTACGGTAATGATGACAATAATACCGAGCGCAATGCCCACCACTGAGCTTAATGAAATAAAAGAAATAAAATGGTTGCGCCGCTTTGCTCGCAAGTAACGCAATCCGACAAATAATTCGAGTGGTTTAAACATGATTATTTACATTAGTTATATTAACTATTCTATTGTTTTATATAGATTTATTAAAAAAAGAATAGTTATGCAGGCCGATATTCACTGGGCTGGTTCATTTTCACATCGTTAGTCTGGAAAAAGCCTCGAATTATCCCATTTAACACGGGAATGTTTACTCGCAAATTGTTGTGAATGATATAGTTTAGTCATTAATCAACCAGGATAATTCACCTGAATAATACACTAGGATATTTCCATGATCGCTCAAGTTACTCGTTATTGTATCGCATTCGGTTTAGTTTTTACGGTGAACGCACATGCAGATGTCGTGAAGCTGCCTTCACAGCCACCGCAAGTTGTCACTAGCGATTCAGCACCAGTACGCGGTATGAGCAAACAACAAGTTGAATCTACCTATGGTGCACCTAGAGCTATGTCAGGCCCGGTAGGAACGCCTGCGATTTACCGCTGGGATTATGCTGACTACTCGGTATTTTTTGAGCATGATTACGTAATTCACTCTGTCGTCACATCAAGTAATTAAGTAGCAAATTTAACTAGGAATTTTCCCGCAGCAGCTCAATAATAGTTAGGCGATCGATTGCTACAAACGCCTAAGTTGTGAACAGTTATTACCCTCTTCCTGAATGGTACCCTCAAAGTGCTACCGTCATCGTGTGGCCACACCGCTACTCCGACTGGTCGCACATGCTGGATGACATTAACCGGACCTATGTCACTTTAACTAAAGCCATAATCAAGTTTCAGCATGTTATCGTGGTTTACTTTAATGCCGAACATAAAACCGCGATTATTAAGCTCTGCCAAGAGCATGAATGTGACACCCAACAGCTAACTTTTATAGGTATTGAAACAAACGATACCTGGGTACGTGATTATGGCCCGCAAATATTGTATGGCTCCACAGGGTATCAATACATAGACTATGAATTTAACGCCTGGGGTGAACAATATCCATGCCGACTTGATAATTTATTTGCAGAAGCGTTTTTTGATTACATAGACGCTCAGCGTTGCGAATACTATCGCACACCATTAGTTATTGAAGGCGGCAACTTGGAATTTGATTCGCAAGCTAATTTATTAACCAACATCGCCTGCATTAAACGTAACAATCCAAATTTATCACTCACCAATGAAGATATTATTGAAAAGTTAAGCTATGAATTTTCACTTCAACGTGTTTTGACGATTGATGTTCCACCGTTAAAAGGAGACGATACAGGTGGACACATTGATACTTTAGCTCGCTTTACTGATGACGACACCATTGTATTTAGCAGCACTGAAGATGAACATAATCCAAACCATGCATGTTTAATGTTATTGAAAAATCAGTTATCCGCTTTGAGAAACAAGTATGGCAAACCATACAAACTTATCCCTATCCCACTTCCGAAAAAGATTCTTTTAAACGAAGATGATGACTATCTACCCGCAAGTTACGTAAATTTCTTATTTATTAATAACGCAGTCATAGTACCATTACATCATGACAAACATGACCAAATAGCAATTGATCGCCTGGCGCAAGCCTGTCCCAAGCGAAAAATTATTGGCGTCAATGCAGATACATTATTACAACAGTTCGGTAGCCTACATTGCGCTACCTTGCATATCCCGGAAAATATATTAAGAGAAAATATTAGATGAAAGTTGGCATTATTCAACATAGTAATATTGCACGGGTTGCAGATAATTTAAGTTACACTTTGAGGAAAATTGAACAACTTGCAAACGATGGTGCTGAACTTATTGTTTTACAGGAACTGCATACTAGTTTGTATTTTTGTCAGACCGAATCCGCACATTACTTTGACCTGGCGGAACCGCTAACTGGGCCTACTTCTCAAGCTTTAGGTAATAGCGCAAAGCAAAATAAAGTTGTTATTGTCGGTTCTATTTTTGAGAAACGGCGTCATGGTGTTTATCACAACACTGCCATTGTTATGGACAAAGATGGCAGCATGGTTGGTTATTACCGAAAAATGCATATCCCAGACGACCCTGGCTATTATGAAAAATATTACTTCACTCCTGGAGACACCGGCTTTACTCCTATTGAAACTAGTATTGGCAAGCTTGGTGTACTGGTATGCTGGGATCAATGGTTCCCTGAATCTGCACGGCTCATGGCTCTAGCCGGCGCTGAAGTATTAATTTTTCCTACCGCTATTGGTTGGGATACGCAGGACGATGATCAGGAACGCGCGCGCCAGTTAGATGCATGGATCACTATTCAACGCAGTCATGCGATTGCAAACAATTTACCCGTTATTAGTGTTAACCGTGTCGGCCATGAACAAGACCCAAGCCAGCAGACGTCCGGCATCAACTTTTGGGGCAATAGCTTTGCATGTGATGCAATGGGTAAAATTATTTTTCAAAGTCCTAC
>JGI12316J15309_10010952_pt1 | contig 44148 bp, 32 predicted proteins | sample MarCyaLeptolynsp_FD_15309 | JGI IMG/M metagenome (IMG submission 15309) | reverse complement strand
ACGCCCGCAACTGCGAAGACCCAAGCGCCATCGAGCCCGGGCCACACGATGCCCTCCAGGTCGCTAGACGACGCCCCGCAGCCGCGACTACGAACAACGATCTGCCGGCCCACGGGCCGGCACCGCCAGAAATCCCCCATCCCCCCTCCAGCCGAGCAGACAGAGCTCGAAACCAAGGGGCGGAGACGATGGGGGCTGGCCGCGCGCAGTTCGGACCGCACGCGCTGACGTTGACGCTCGGCACGGCGCTTCACGCGCCAACGCCGGATCGACAGCGGACCGTATGCTTGAGCACGGCCAGCCCCCATCGCGTAGCCCCGACCCGGCCAGGTGTCCTTCCCTCGCCAGCAGCTAGCAGCTAAGCGGCCTGAATCCGAGCAACCGGCTGAATATTGACGTCCGACTGCAGCTCCTGAAACGACAGCACGCGCACGTCCGGCCGCTCGATCTCGAGCAACTTACGAACGTAGCGGCGCACTTCCATCGACGTAAGCACGACGACCGGCGGGGCGTCAGGGCCGCGGCCCGACAGAGCCTTGCGAAAGGCGGCGATGATGTCCCGCGAGGTCTCGGGGTCAAGAGCCAGAAAACTTCCCGTCGAGGTCTTTTGAATCGCGCCGCGCACCGCATCCTCGATCATCGGGTCGAGCAACATGACCGGGAGCGAACCGCCGAGGGCGTTGTCGTGAGTGATTTGCCTCTTGAGCCCCGATCGCACGTACTCGGTCAGCAGGACCGCGTCGGTCTCGGACTGGGCCCAGTCGGCCAGGGTCTGCAGCACCGAGCGCAGGTCGCGAATGGACACCTGCTCCTCGAGCAGGCGCTTGAGCACGTCGGCCAGCAGCTGCGGTGACACCAGCTTGGGCACGACCTCGTTAACGAGGGCCGGGTGCGAAGCTTCGAGCTCATCGAGCAGCAGCTGGGCTTCTTGAATGCCCATGAATTCGTGGGCGTAGCGGCGCAGCAAGCTCGCCACCGCCATGGCCAGGGCCTGGCCGGGCGCCCACGGTGTCAACCCCGCTGCGGTGAGAGCCGCCGCCGCGGTCGCTGGCACGCGGCCAATCGCCCGCCCGGAAATGGGATGCGCGGCCGCCTCGACCTCCACGCCCAGCACCGCCAGACGCTCGGGCGTTTCGTCGACCAGCAGGCCGTCGATCGGCAGCTCGCCGCCGGCGATGGGCACCTCGCGCAGCAGCACCTGGTAGGCGCCTGCCGCCAGGCCCGCACTGCGGCGCACCCGCACGCCCGGTAGCACCACGCCGAGGTCCCGGTACAGGGCCTTGCGAATCTGGGGCACGGTGTCCGCGATGAAGGGACCCGCCGGCGTTTGCGCGCCGACCGAAGCGGCGAGTTCCTCGCTGAGCACCACCACCACGGGCACCACGCCCGACGGCCGAAACTCGCCGTCGCCACCGACCGCGCGCTGCGACGTGCCCGGGGCTCCGTCGCCGCCGCTCGCCGCCTCGAACGCGCCGAGTCCGTCGCGCCCCGCTGCGGCCAGCTCGCCGGCCTCGGATCGAGACAGCGAATAGGCGAGAGCCGCCGCCCCGGCCCCCAGCAGCAGAAACGGCACGGTCGGCAGGCCTGGAATCAGCGCCAGCACCACCAGAAGGGCTGCCGCGACCGCGATGGCCCGCGGCTGTGCGAGCACCTGGGTCGCGATGTCCTGGCCCAGGTGCGAGCCCTCGTTCTCGCTCGCCACGCGGGTCACGATCATGCCGGCGGCCAGCGAGATGACCAGAGCTGGAATCTGCGAAACCAGGCCATCGCCGATGGTCAGCACGGTGTAGAGGCTCGCGGCATCGGCGGCCGCCATGTCGCGCTGCACGACACCGATCACGAGACCGCCCACGATGTTGATCACCGTAATGAGAATGCCCGCGATGGCGTCGCCCTTGACGAACTTCATCGCGCCATCCATCGAGCCGTAGAGCTGCGACTCGCGCTGCAGCGCCGCTCGGCGAACTCGCGCCGTCGGCTGGTCGATATGGCCCGACCGCAGGTCCGCATCGATCGCCATTTGTTTGCCCGGCATGGCGTCCAGCGTGAAGCGCGCGGCGACTTCGGCGACGCGCTCCGACCCCTTGGCGATCACGATGAACTGAATCAACGTGAGGATGAGAAAGATCACCGCGCCGACCACGATGTTGCCGGCAACGACGAACTCGCCAAACGACTCGATGACTTCGCCGGCGTAGGCATCGCGCAGGATGAGGCGCGTCGTGGACACGTTGAGGCCCAGTCGAAACAGCGTGGCGATGAGCAAGATCGTGGGAAAGGCCGCGATCCGAAGCGCGTCGCTCACGTAGATCGACACCATCAACAAGACGACCGCCAGCGTGACGTTGAGCGACAGCAGCAGGTCGAGCAGGAACGTCGGAAGTGGAACGATCATCATTCCGACGATCGACACCACCAGAGCGGCCAGAACGAGATCCGACCTGCGGCGCAGCAGCGCTACCAGGCCGCCGCCGCCGACCGCGGACGCCGCCGTTTCATTTCGACTACCTGGGGAGCCGTCCGACATGTGGGGAGAACGTACACGAACCGAGGATTTGCTCTCAAGCGACCAACCCGTTGTCGGGGACCGACACCCGCGGGCTGTCGCCATCACCGGCGAGCGATGCCCCCAAACGAGTCAACCAACGCCGCGGTTCACTGAGTCCGGCCACCGACGAAGGGCGCCGCGGTTGTCGGTCGCACCCTGTCGGTTACCTACCTGCAACAAGCGAACGTTCGTCTTGCAGTCGCCGCCGCGACTGTCCCCGCCGTGGACTTTCGCGTTATCCTGACGGTGGGTCATGGAGACGACGCGGAAGCTCCGCAAACCGGGTCTCGAGCACTTCATCAAGTTCGTGCGCGAGCTGCCCGATGCCGCACCGAAGGAAATCTTCGGCCAGCTCGACGAGCTCGGCTACCAGGGACAACTCACCGCGCGCCGGTCGGTTTGTCTGATGGCCTATCGCCACGTCCGGCGGGTCAAGCGCATCTACCTCGACGGCGTGCCGCGGGAACAGGTGCCCGCAAAGCTCAACAGCTTGCTCGTCGGTCCCACCGGGTGCGGCAAGACTCATCTGGTCGAGCTGCTGTTTCGCAAGATCTTGAAGCTGCCGACGGCCCTCGTCGACATCACGACCTATTCGGAGACCGGCTACGTCGGCCAGGATCCGAGCACCATACTCACCCGGCTTCTGCAGGCGGCCGATGACAACCCCATGCTGGCTTCGATCGGCATCGTCTGCCTCGACGAGTTCGACAAGATCGCCTCGGGGCAAAACAACGCCATCTTTGCCGGCGCCGGAACGACCAAAGACGTCACCGGCATGGGCGTGCAGCGCGAGCTGCTCAAGATGCTCGAGACCAGCGAAGTCGTCGTTCCGCTGGAGCTCACCCACTCGACCTACGGCGACCACGTGGTGCTGTCCACGGGCGACATCGCTTTCATCGCGGCGGGCGCCTTTTCCGGCTTTCAGCAGGTGGCTCACCGACGCGACACCCAAGGCAACCTGGGGTTTGGCCGCGTAACGCACGTCCGCGGCGCCGCACCAGACGCCATCGCGGTGGACTTTACCCACGAGCAGGTCGAAAGCGTCGCCAACTTTCAGGCCTACGGCTTTTTGCCCGAGCTCATCGCCCGGTTCACCCGCGTGATTCCGTTTTCGGCCCTCGACAACGAAACTCTGAAGAAAATCCTTCGGCGCGACGTTGTATCCCGCATGGAACGAGAGTTTGCCGACGAGGGCTACGTCCTCGACGTCGAGGAACCGGTGCTCGACCACATCGTTTTCGACGCCTTGCGCCGCGAAACCGGCGCTCGAGGGCTCGCTTCTACGCTGACCAGGCACCTCGAGGACGTCGCGTTCGAGTGTTTCGGCGCCGGGCGCACGGGCACGGTTCACGTGCAACTTATCGATGACGCGATCGATGTCGACGTCACCGATAAAGCGTAGTCTCCGGGGCGATGGACAAGATCGCAATCGAAGGCGGCCCGCGCCTTAGCGGCTCGGTGCGCATTAGCGGAGCCAAGAACGCCGCCCTGCCGATCCTCGCGTCGGCCCTGCTGGCCGAGGGCACGTGCACGTTCAAAAACGTGCCGGCGCTGCAGGACATTCGCACCATGGGCCGGCTACTCGAGCGCCTCGGCTGCGAGGTGAGCGGGGACCGGACGGTGCGAGTGGCGGCGCCGACGGGTGGCGACCGCTTTGAAGCCCCGTACGAGCTGGTCAAGACCATGCGGGCGAGCGTGGTCGTGCTCGGGCCGCTCGTCGCCCGCTATGGCCGGGCCCGGGTCTCATTGCCCGGAGGGTGCGCCATCGGTGCCCGGCCCATCGACCAGCACCTCAAGGGACTGGAAGCCATGGGCGCGACCGTGTCGCTGTCGCACGGCTACGTCGAGGCCGAGTGCGAGCGCCTGCGCGGAGCCCGCATCGTGTTCGACATCCCCACGGTCACCGGCACCGAGAACGTCATGATGGCGGCGGCCCTGGCCGAGGGCCGCACCGTCCTCGAAAACTGCGCGCGCGAACCGGAGGTCGAAGAGCTCGCCCAGGTTCTCAACAAGATGGGCGCGCGCATCACCGGCGCCGGCACCGCCGAGATCCACATCGACGGGGTCGACACCCTGCACGCCATCGAGCACGCGATCATGCCCGACCGCATCGAGGCCGGCACGTTCGCCATCGCGGCAGCCATCACGAGGGGCGACGTCCTGCTCGAGGGCGTGCGCCCCGAGCACCTCGACGCCGTGGTCGCCAAGCTCCGCCGAGCCGGGGTCACCGTCGCCGCCGAGGGAGATGGCCTGCGCGTGAGCCACTCCGGGGACCTGCAACCCATCGACATCACGACGCAGCCCTACCCCGGATTTCCCACCGACATGCAGGCACAGTTCATGGTGCTGGCGTCACTGGCCCGAGGCCAAAGCGTCATCAAAGAAGCGATCTTCGAAAACCGCTTCATGCACGTGCCCGAGCTGGGTCGAATGGGCGCCGACATCCACGTCGATGGCCGAGTCGCGGTCATTCGCGGGGTCAAGGGGCTGTCGGGGGCCCAGGTCATGGCTACGGATCTGCGCGCATCGGCTAGTTTGGTCCTGGCGGGCCTGGTGGCCGAGGGGCGCACCGAGGTCCTGCGCGTCTACCACCTCGACCGCGGCTACGAGCGCATCGAGGACAAGCTGCGGCCCCTGGGCGCGACCATCGAGCGACACCCGGGCTAGGGTCCTGGCGCCAGAGCGCGGCGGAATTGCTCGGCCTTACCCCTCAACCCGCGCCGGCGCGCGTGGTACATGCGGGCCATGGGCATGAAGCCTCGCCCCGCCAACGCCTCCGAGTTCGCCACTCCCGACGGTCGCCCGCTGGTCATTGGCCTGCCCAAGGGCCGCATCATGAAGCAGTCCGTGGAGCTGTTTGCCGAAGCGGGCTTCGACCTGTCGGCGGTCCTCGGCAAGTCGCGCAAACTGCAGTTCGACTGTCCCGGTGGCATTCGGGTGCTGGTGCTGCGGTCCGCCGACGTGCCGACCTACGTCGCCTACGGGGCCGCCGACATCGGGGTTTCCGGCCGCGATGTGCTCGACGAGCAAGAGCGGAACCTCTACGAGCCCCTCGACCTCGGCATCGGGGCTTGCCGGCTGGTCGTGGCCGAGCCGCGCGACCGGCCGGTCGACGTCAACTCGCAGATTCACCTGCGCATCGCCACCAAGTACCCGCGCATCACCCGGGCGTTTCTGCAGCGCCGGGGCATTACCTCGGACGTCATCAAGCTCAACGGCGCGGTCGAGCTGGCGCCCCTTATCGGCCTGTCGGACCAGATCGTCGACCTGGTCGAGACCGGCGAGACCATGCGGCAAAACGGGCTGGTCGAGGTCGAGACCATTCTGGACGTCACTAGCCGATTGGTGGTCAATCCCGCGAGCCTCAAACTGCGCGGCGAGGCGATTTCCAGCGTGATCGAACGTCTCGAACAGGCGGTCGCCCAGCGGTTGTAGTACCCTCGATCGGGGAGATGGCCACGGATTTGCGGACGCTGATAGCGGCGGAAGTGCGCCGCCACCCGCGGGTTTCGTACCAGGGGCTGTTTGGCGACCAGGACTCGCGCGAACGCATCGCCGGGGCGCTGCCCGCATTCGTGCCCTTTCGCGACGAGTACGCCGGCGTTATCGGCATCATCGACTGGGACCACCGGTTGCCGTCGCAGATGCTGACCCTGCGCTTGTACGCCTATTACAGCCAGGCCAGCCTCGATGCCGGGCAAGAGGCATTCGACGACCGGGTCGAAATCATCGGCAGCCGGGACCGCTACCCCGAGTTCGACGTGCCCGACTTCGACGGCCTGGCCGCCGACGAATCCTACGAGATCGAGCTCGGGCTCGACGGCGAAGTCGGCAAGACCCGTTTGACCTCGGCCTGGCGACGAGAAATCAAGGGCAGCGACGCCCGGGCCGCCGTGCGCGTGGCCAGCAAGTCCGACGAATACGCGCGCATCTCGGGCGCCGGAAACCGGCCGCCCCACCTCGGCGAGCTCGAGGCCGTGTCGTGGACGCCGCCGTGTGAATCCGAGCACGACAAGTGGACCCTCGACGTCTGGTATCTGCTGGCCTTCGACGGCCGCGTCGGCACCGGCCGGAGCTTCCTCGTCGACATCGAGGAAAAGACGGTCGTCGCCGTCCGGGACTTCAGCGTCCGCACCGGGTGAACAGGTAGCCGGCCGGGGGCGTCATTTTTCCAGGTCGCCTTGCTCTCGTGCTCGACGCCGGCGCCATCGAGCTGACGCAAGCACCAGTCTGGCGGTTCGTGTGACGAATGCCTCCGGACGCGACGAAATCGTTGCAGTTGAACGGTCCAGAGCTGGTCAGGAGTTGTTCCCGCAGGGCCCGTACCTTTCCTCGGAAAGGAGACACCTGTGTTCAACACCATCAACAAACTACTACTCGTCGCAGCAGGCCTGGGATTTCTCGCCGTGGATTCGCTGAGCGCCGCACCCGCACTCGCGGAACCAACGACCTCCAGTGGCCGGCAATACGCTCGCGATTGTCGAGCCCGTGGAGTTCCCTTGCCCCCGACCTGGGGTTCTTCCTCGTGGAAATTCTCGGGCATCCTCACCGACGCGCAAGAGTTCATTCTCTCGCAACGGACTGCCCACGTGTACTACTACGAGAGCGCCCTCGGCCTGTGCATCGCGCTTCCGAGAGCAGAGGGCGACCGCGTTCCCGCCGCAAGCTTTGGTGTGATCTGCCTGGGTACAAGTGGATCGTCGTGCTTCTGGGATAACGCCCAGCCTGTTGAGTGGGATCGGGACAACGGAGACACCGTCTATTCCGAGCGCGCGCGCATCACGTCGACCTTTGTCGATGATCCAGGCCCTTGGATTGGCGGAGCCGATCTGGCAACTCACCCCGGTGGAACCTGCTCTGACTGCCACGCTGGCGAGAATCCGTTCGTGATTCATCCGGGCACCGCGCTCGACCTCGGCGACAAGCTGGACGTGAGCCGGTTCTGGCAGTCACCGCTGGTTCCGGTTTCTTGGCCCGACAACCCGGGACCTGGAACGACGCTCTACGATACGCCCATCGGTCCTGATGATGGCTCTTGTCTCGACTGCCACAACGGCGACATCGCCGGCCGCTTCCCGTCGATCTCTAGCGAGCTCAACGGCTACTGCGGCGTGCTTCGCATATCGAATCAACTCGGGGTAATGCCCCCGTTTCCGACGGACCAGAGCTATGACAAACACTGGAATGCGCTCCTCGACGCGTGCCAGCAAGCGCCGACCCCAACGGCTGGTTCGTCTCGAGACCCCGTCACCCCGAACACTCCGACAAGTGTCCGGATCTTCCGCTACCGGAAGTGGGAGCGGCTTTGGGGCGACGCGACGACAACTGACGTCAAGGCGACCGCGGACGGCTACTGTCGCCTTTTCAAAGCGAACGGTGCGACGAGCTACGACACGAACGCGTGCGGCGAGGACGAGACTCGATTCTACTACTTCGACTCGCGTGCGGAGGCGTTCATGTCTAGGCGTTCAGGGAACGCCGAGGCTTGCTACCCATTGATTTCAAGAGTCGCGTGCGACGGCCTCACGGGCTGGGGGGATCGAAACGACGTCCACGTTTTGGACACGTACGGTCGCCGCAAGAAACTATGGGGCGAGAGGTTCGAGCGAGACACCGCAGATCAATATTGCCGACTCAACGGATTCGAGCGCGCATCGTCCTGGCGGAAGGACACGTGCGGAAGCGACGAAACTACGTACTACTACTACGATCGTACCCGTCGCATTTGGAGCCGCATACGATCGGGCAACGCCGACCGTTGCTACTCGCTGATCTCGAACGTGACCTGCACGAACGCTCTTTAGGATTTCTTCCTCGCCGGGCCCTAGACGGGGCCCGGCGCTTCCCTACGCGAAATCCCGGCCGAGGGTTTGGCCGAGGTGGGCTGCGAGGCTGGTTTTGACGGCGGCGAAATCGAGGGTCGGCTTGTCGAGCTCGACGTGCATGCTGGTCATGACGGCGCTTTCGAAACCGCACGGGTTGATGCGGTGAAAGTAGTCGAGGTCGGTATTCACGTTGAGGGCCAGGCCGTGAAAGGTGACCCATTTGCGGCACGCGATGCCGATGGACGCGAGCTTGCGCTCGTGGCCCGCGGCGCCGGTCCAAACGCCGGTTTTGCCTTCGACGCGGCCTGCCGAGAGCTCGTAGCCCGCGAGGCAGTCGATCATGGCTTGTTCGAGGTTGCGCAGGAACTTGTGCAGGTCGCGTTCGCCGTCGCGCAGCTTGACGATGGGATAGGCGACTAGCTGACCCGGGCCGTGGTAGGTGACGTCGCCGCCGCGCTCGATTTCTACGACCTCGATGTCGCCGGCGGCGAGCACGTTTTCCTTCGCGCCGCGGGACCGGCCGAGGGTAATGACGTGCGGGTGCTCGACAACGATCAGCGTGTCGGGCGCTTCGTCGCGCTGCACCTGGCCGAGAACCTCGAGCTGCTTGTCGTACGCGTCGCGGTAGTGAGCGCGACCCAGGTCGAGCAAGGCTCCGGGCACGGGACCTGCGTCGGTTTGCGGGTCAGCCATCAGCACTCGATCACGTTAATGGCCAGGCCGCCGCGCGACGTCTCTTTGTACTTGGTCTTCATGTCGGCGCCGGTCTGTCGCATGGTCTGGATGACGCGGTCGAGGGACACCTTGTGCAGTCCGGTGCCGCGCAGGGCCATGCGGGCCGCGTTGACCGCCTTGACGGCGCCCATGGCGTTTCGCTCGATGCAGGGAATTTGTACCAGGCCGCCGACCGGATCGCAGGTCAGACCGAGGTTGTGCTCCATGCCGATTTCGGCGGCGTTTTCGATCTGGGCGTCGGTTCCGCCCAGGGCCGCCACCAGCCCGCCGGCCGCCATGGAGCAGGCCACGCCGACTTCGCCCTGACAGCCAACCTCGGCTCCCGAAATGGACGCGTTTTCCTTGTAGAGGATGCCGATGGCCCCGGCGACGAGAAAAAAGCGCACGATGCCGTCGTCGCTCGCGTTGGGGCAAAAACGCTCGTAGTAGTGAAGCACCGCCGGCACAATGCCGGCGGCGCCGTTGGTCGGCGCGGTCACCACGCGGCCACCGGCGGCGTTTTCCTCGTTGACCGCCAGGGCGTAGAGGTTGATCCAGTCGAGCACGGTCAGCGGATCCACCGTCGCGGCCTCGGGCCGCCGGCGCAGCTCGTCGCGCATGCGGGCGGCCCGGCGCTCGACCTTCAGGCCGCCGGGCAGGGTGCCGGTGCGGGTGCAGCCGCGCTCAACGCACGCTCGCATCACCTCCCAAAGAGCCAGCAGGCCCGCGCGAATGTCATCGTCGCTGCGCCACGTGCGCTCGTTGTCGAGCATCACCTCCGCGATGGACTTGCGGGCGGCCGCGGCGCTGCCGTAGGCGCGCAGTTCGTCGCAGCTCGAAAACGGCCGCGGCAGCGGCGTGGTGTCCTTGACCAGCCGGTCCTGCTCCGCGGTGTTCTCGTCGACCACGAAACCGCCGCCGACCGAGTAGTACACCCGCTCGATGAGCCGCGCCCCCGCGTCGTCGAACGCGGAAAACCGCATGCCGTTCGGGTGCAGCGGCAGCGAGCGTCCGCGCCAGAACTTCAGGTGCTTCTTTGGGTCGAACGCGATGTCGCTGCGCCCGAGCAAGCGCAACCGTCGGCCGGTTGCGATCGCCTCGACGCGCGCATCGATGCCGTCGGGCTCGACCGTTTCCGGCTCGGCACCCTCCAGGCCCATCAGCACGGCCCGATCGGTGCCGTGGCCCTTGCCGGTCACGCCCAGGGAGCCGAACAGCTCGGCCTTTACCGCGGCGATCGAGTCGAATACGCCCTCGCGCTCGCACCGGTGCAGGAAACGAGTGGCCGCGCGCATCGGCCCCACCGTGTGCGAGCTCGAAGGCCCGATGCCCACGGTGAACAAATCGAAAACGCTAATCGCCATGCGGGTACGTCGGGGACACTACGTTTGGGGACGGTCTTGCAGAGTTGCCAACTCCGCGCGCGACCTCACTCGGCCCGGCCGCGCTCGAACGGTATCAGGAAGTTGAGCCACGCTCAGCCACGAGCGGCAACTTGGCAACACCGTCCCCGAATGCGGGATTCCCAACCGACTCGGGGGCGGAGCGGCAACCTGGCAACACCGTCCCCGAGTGTGGGATTCGCTACTTGTTGACGATGTGGACGGCTTCGCCCATGGCGGCGGCGGCGGCTTCCATGACGCCTTCGCCGAGGGTCGGGTGCGGGTGAATGGTGAGCGAGACGTCCTCGAGGACGGCGCCCATTTCGATGGCCAGGGCGCCCTCGCTGATGAGGTCCGAGGCGCCGTTGCCGACGATGTGCACGCCGAGGATTTCCCCGCTTTCGGCGTCGCCAACGACCTTGAAGAACCCGTCGGTGTCGTTGACCGACAGCGCCCGGCCCAGAGCTGCAAACGGGAACTTGCCGACCTTGACGGTGCGGCCCGCGTCCTTCGCTTCCTGCTCGGTCATGCCCGTCGACGCGATCTCGGGGTCGGTGAACACGACCGCGGGAATGGTGCGCACGTCCATCTCGGCCTTGTGGCCGGCGATGACCTCGGCGACCACCTCGGCCTCTTTGCTGGCCTTGTGGGCGAGCATCATGCCGCCGACCACGTCGCCGATGGCGTAAATACCGGGCACGTTGGTCTTGAGCTGCTTGTCCACCTGGATGTAACCGCGCTCGACCTTGACGCCGAGCGCCTCGAGCCCCAGGCCCTCGGAGTTGGGCCGACGGCCAACGGTAAGCAGGATCTTGTCGGCGTCGATCTTGACCTCGCTGCCGTCTTTGGCCTCGACGGTAACGACGGCGCGCTTGTCTTTTTCTTCCCAGCCCTTGGCCTTGGCCTGGGTCATGACCTCGACGCCCATCTTCTTGAGCTTGCGGGCCACGACCTTGACGCACTCGGGCTCGATACCGGCCAGGACCGAGTCCATCATCTCGACCACGGTCACCTTCGAACCGAGCTTGGCGTAGACCATGCCCAGCTCCAGGCCGATGTAGCCGCCACCGATGACCACCAGGCGCTTGGGCACCTCGTCGAGGTCCAGAGCGCCGGTCGAGTCGAGCACGCGCTTTTGGTCAACCTCGAACCCGGGAATCTGAATCGGCCGCGAGCCGGTCGCGATGATCACGTTCTTGGTGATCACGCGCTGCTTTTTGCCGCCGTTGTCGACGACCACGGCGTAGCCGTCGGCTCCGGCCTTTTCGATAGACCCGGTGCCCTCGAGAATCTCGCCGCCGTTGGCCTTGACCAGCTGGCCCACGCCGCCGGTGAGCTTCTTGACCACGCCGCCCTTCCACTTCTGCATGGCCTTCATGTCGACCTTGGGCTTGCCGACCTTGATGCCGATCTCGTCGGCGTGGCTCATCTTGTCGTAGGTCTTGGCCGCGTAGATGAGCGCCTTCGACGGAATGCAGCCGACGTTGAGGCACACGCCGCCGGGCGCCTCCTTCTCGATGACCGCGGCCTTGAGGCCGAGCTGGCCGAGGCGAATGCCCGCCACGTAGCCACCCGGGCCACTACCGATTACGACCGCGTCGCGCTTGAGATCAGCCATGTCGATGTTCCTTGTGCCTTCTGTTTCGTTACTGCTAGTGCGACGGCTTCGCGCCGAAGAACGGGCGCGCCTCGGCGAACTGCTCGCGCAGGGCGGCGGTCGGCTCTACGAAGACGTCGTCGATGATGGATTCTACCGGGGGCGGGGCCGCGCTCTCCTGCCGCGCGATGGCCGCGCGCACTTCTTTTTCGATGTCGGCCGCCCAGGTTTCGGCTTCACCAGCGGCCAGCCACCCGCGATCGCGCAAGAATTTCTCGATGCGAAGCACCGGGTCGCGCCGCTCGCGCCATTCGTCGGTCACCGACTCGTCTCGGTAGCGCGACGGGTCGTCCGACGACGAGTGGGCGCTAACCCGGTAGGTAAGCAGCTCCAAAAACGTCGGCCCGCCCCCGCGACGCGCCTTTTCAGCGGCGTAGCGAGCCACGGCGTAGGTGCCGAACACGTCGTTGCCGTCGGCGCGCAAAGACTCAACCCCGTAGCCGAGCCCCTTGATGGCAATCGTCTGCGAAGCGGTCTGGCGCTCGCCCGACGTCGAGATGGCCCACTGGTTGTTCTGGCACACCAGCACCACCGGTGCGTCGCTCACGCCCGCGAAGTTGAGCGCCACGTGGAAATCGCCTTCACTGGTGCCGCCGTCGCCCATGAACCCCATGGCGCAGCGGCCGGTGTCGCCCTTGATCTTCATCGCCCAGGCGATGCCCACCGCGTGGGGAATCTGCGACGACACGCAGGAACTCATCACCACGTAGTGGTTTTCCTTGTCGCAAGGGTGACAGGGCATCTGCCGCCCCTTCGTCGGGTCCTCGCCGTTGCCGTAGATCTGGGCGACATAGGAGTCGAGGGTCATGCCGCGAAAGATGCCCGCGCCGGCCTCGCGCAGCGCCGGCACCAGCCAGTCGTCGGCCTCGAGAGCCGCCGCCGAGCCAACCACCGCGGCTTCCTGACCGCGGGCCTCGCCGTAAAAGCCGATGCGGCCCTGGCGCTGCAGCGCCAGCAGGCGCTCGTCCATGACGCGAATGGTGACCATTCCCCGGTACATGCGCCGGGCCAGGTCGCGGTCGATGCCCGCGGCCGCAATCGCCGCAGCGTCACCGGTGCCGGTTTCATCGACGAGCTGGTACAGACCCGTCGCTTTGTCGAGCTCCGATCCGTCGAAATAGCTCGCCACCGGTGCGCTGCTCACGGCCATTGGCTTACCCCTGTTCCATGAAAAGGAGCTCCGGGTCCTCGAGCAGGCCCTTGATCTCCTGAATGAACATGGCGCCGTCCCACCCGTCGACCAGCCGGTGGTCGAGGCTGATGGACAGGTTCATGAGCCAGCGCGGCACGATCTCGCCGTCGACCACCGCGGGGCGCTGAGACATCTTGTGCACGCCCAGAATACCGACCTCGGGGAAGTTGATGATGGGCGTGGCCATCACGCCGCCGAGTACGCCGAGGGACGAGATCGTAAACGTCGACCCGGTCATGTCGTCGCGGGTGATCGAGCCGTCCTGGACCGCGTCGGCCAGGCGCTGAATCTCGCGCGCGATGCCGAAGATCGACAGCCGGTCGCAGTCGCGGACCGTCGTCACCACCAGGCCGTTCGGGCCCTGAGCGGCGATGCCGATGTGGTAGTAGAACTTGCGAACGATCTCCTGCGTGGCCTCGTCGAGAGAGGCATTGAGCGCCGGCCACTTCTTGAGGCCGGCGACCACGGCTTTGACCAGAAACGGCAGGTAGGTGAGCTTGATGCCGCGCTCGGCCGCCTTGGCCTTGATGCGCTTGCGCACCTCGACCATCTCGGTCATGTCCACTTCCTCCACGTAGGTGAAGTGGGTGGCCGTGAAAGCCGAGCGAACCATGTTGTCGGCGATCTTGCGCCGCACCCCGCGAAACGGAATGCGCTCCTCGTCGCCCATGCTCGGCACCGCGATGGGCGCCGGCTCCGTCCGGGCCAGCGCCGTGTTCGTCGCCGCGGGCGCCGAAGTGACCGCGGGAACCGCCGCCGGGCGCGCCGTGGTCGTCGCCGGCATCTCGGGCACGCCCCCGTCGGCAAACGAGCGCACGTCGTCGCTGGTGACCCGGCCGTTTTTGCCCGTTGCCGGCACCATACCCAGGTCCACGCCGAGCTTGCGCGCAAGCCGACGGGTAGACGGCGTCGCCAGCACGCGATCGCGGTCGGCGCTGGCGTCGATGACTTCGGGCCGCGCCGCCACCGGGGGCGCCGCGGGAGCCGTCGGCGGCGTTACCTGAGTCGCGCCGTTGCCGGCCGAGCTTTCAGCCGCTGCCGCCGGAGCGCTCTCGGCCGCCCCCTCGCCCGTGTCAATGATGACCAGGATGTCGCCAACCGGGCAGATTTCACCCTCTTGAAAGCGAATCTCGCTGATGGTGCCCGCGCGCGGCGACGGAATCTCAACCGTGGCCTTGTCGGTCTGAACTTCGACCATGGGTTGGTCGAGGCTCACGGTGTCGCCGACACCGACCTTCCACGAAACAATCTCGCCTTCGATGACGCCTTCGCCGATGTCCGGCAGGTGGAAGTTGAACGACATGATTTACCACTCCAGGGTCTGGCGAACGGTACCGAGAATCCGGTCGGCGTTCGGCATGTACTCGTGTTCGAGCGTGTACGGAAACGGGGTGTCGAAGCCGGCCACGCGCAAGATGGGCGCCTCGAGGTATTCCATGACGCGCTCCTGAATGGAAGCCACCAGTTCGGCGCCGTAGCCGCAGGTTTTGGGAGCTTCGTGGGCGACCACGCAGCGGCCCGTCTTCTTGACCGACTCGAGCAGCGTCTCGATGTCGAAGGGCACCAGAGTGCGCAGGTCGATGACCTCCACCGAGATGCCCTGGTCGGCGGCCTTGTCGGCCGCTTCGTGAGCGGTGTGCAGCATGGCCCCGTAGGCGATGAGCGTCACCTGGTCGCCCTCGCGCGTGATGGCCGCCTTGCCGAGCTCGATCTCGTAGTCGCCCTCGGGCACGTCGCCGCGCGCCGCGCGGTACACCCGCTTGGGCTCCATGAACAGCACCGGGTCGTCCTGGCGCAGGGCCGACAACAGCAGGCCCTTTGCGTCGGTCGGCGTCGCCGGAATCACGACCTTGAGCCCGGGGGTGTGGGCAAACAGGGCCTCGGGCGACTGCGAATGGTAGTGACCGCCGCGAATGCCGCCGCCGTACGGCGTGCGAATGACCACCGGGCACGGGTACTGGCCGCCCGACCGGTACCGGAACTTCGCCAGCTCGTTGACGATCTGGTCGAAGGCCGGAAAGATGAAGTCGGCGAACTGAATTTCAGGCACCGGACGCAGCCCGTACAGGGCCATGCCGATAGCGGTCCCGATGATGCCGGCCTCGGCCAGCGGCGTGTCGATGCAGCGATCCGCGCCGAACTCGTCGTACAGGCCGCTGGTGGCGCGGAAAACGCCGCCGAACTTGCCGACGTCTTCGCCGAGGATCACGACGCGGTCGTCGCGGCGCATCTCGATGCGCAGGGCGTCGTTGACCGCCTGGATGATGTTCATCGTTGGCATTGGTTTGCTCCGTGGCTCCAGGCCCTAGTGCGAGTGCGGCGACTTGGTCCGCTCTTGCTCCATGAGCCACTCCTTTTGCTCGCGCAGGTTCCAGGGCAGCTCTTCGTAGACGTCGTCGAACAAGGTCTCGACCGGCGGTGCGACCTGGGAGTCGGCGTGGGCGTGGGCCTCGCCAATGGCCTTGTTGTGCCGGGCCAACATCTCGTTCTCCATCTCCTGGCTCCATACGCCGATGCCGTCGAGATAGGCGCGAAAGCGGGTGATGGGGTCGCGCTGCGCCCATTCGGTGGGCTGGCTGGCGTCGCGGTAGGCGGACGGATCGTCCGACGACGAGTGCGCCCCAAGCCGGTAGGTGCAGGCCTCGATGAGGGTGGGGCCCTCGCCGGCCCGGGCTCGCTCGATGGCCTCGTTCGCCACCGAGATCATGGCCAGCACGTCGTTGCCATCGACCCGCACGCCGGGCATGCCGTAACCCACGGCCTTGGACGCGAAGGTCTTGGCCGCGGTTTGCTTGTCGCGCGATGTCGAGATGGCCCAGCCGTTGTTGCGACAGACGAACACGACCGGCGCCTTGCTCACACCGGCGAAGTTCATGCCCACGTGAAAGGCCCCGGTCGAGCTGGTGCCCTCGCCGAAGTAGGCCATCATCACGTCGTTCTTCTTGGCGATCTTGGCGGCCCAGGCGGCGCCGGCCGCCTGGGGAATCTGCGTGCCGACCGGCGAGCTAATCGAGACGATGTTGAGGGCGGCGGCGCTGTGGTGCACCGGCATCTGCCGGCCCTTGGTCGGGTCGTCGGCGTTGCCGTAGAGCTGGTTGATGTAGTCCGCGGCCGAGTAGCCGCGCCAGAAGAACACGCCTTGCTCGCGGTAGGACGGGAACACCCAGTCGCTGTCCTTGAGGCCGTAGACCGCGAAGTGCGACGCCTCTTCGCCGGTCGAGGTCATGTAGAACCCGAGGCGGCCCTGGCGCTGCAGGCGCATCATGCGCTCGTCCATGGTGCGGGTGAGCAACATGGTGTCGAACAGCTTCACCAGGTGATCGCGAGGAATCTCGGGCACGCGCGCGCCCGACAGGACTTTGCCGTCCTCGGACAGCACGCGCCGGATGTCGTCTTGGCTTTGCACCGCAACCATGCACAATCCTCCGTGTTCGAGGCCCGCACGTGCGAGCGGGTCTCAGGGCGGAAATCGGTGTAGTCGCTCGCCATTGGCGCTGTCAAGGAAGGGCCCAGCCGAAACCCGGAGGCATTATGCTGCAGTGCGTTAGCGAGCCCCGAAGGCTCCGGGAGCGGCGTTTGACCCACGCCGACCGGGGGTCCACAATCTCGCCGCCCCATGTTTACCGGCCTGCTCATCGCCCTGTTCGCCATCGTCGGCGCCGCAACCATCGTCGGCGGGGGCATGGTGCTCCTGGCCCGGCGCACCGACGAGCTGGAGGGCACTCCGGACCGCCCGCTGCTCACCGACGGCCAGGCCGCCTCCATGCTGCTGGAGCGACCGATCACCGATCTGCGCGTGGGCGACGTGGTGCAAACCGGGGGCAGCGACTACCTGGTCGAGGGCGTCGTCCATTACGACGAAGACGGCCACCGCTGGCGCTCGGCCCGGCTGCTGGACGTCGACAAGGAGCTCTGGCTCACCGTGGGGCTTGAGCGGGGCAGCCAGACCTTGCGCCTGCTCGAGCAGGACAACGAAGTGGAAGTCACGGGCTACCCGCCCGAGAAACTCATTGCCGACAAGACCGCCTATACCCAGGAAGGCCGAGGCACCGCGACCGCGCGGGTGCAGGGCGACGTTGGCCCGGCCATCGCCGCGAACGACGCGGCCCTGCGCTGCCGCTTTTGGCGCTACAACGCGCCCGGCAACGCGACGCTGGTCGTCGAGCAGTGGGGCGGCAACTACCGGGTGCTGCGCGGCGAAGTGACGTCGGGGGCCGACCTCGAGATGATCCCCGGCAGCTAGCCGACTGCGCTTACCGGCGCGCGCGCCGCTCCAGCAGGTACGTCACCGCCGGAAACACCAGCAGCAGGGGCAGCGAGTAAAAAAGCGGGTTGTCGAGCTCCGCGCCGCGAGGTCGGTACACGCCGCCCGAGAGCGCGCACACTGCGCCGTAATAGGCGAGAATCGCGGCCCCACAGCTCCCCCACAGGCGCTCGTCCACGTCGGGAGCCGCCGCCGGCGGGCTCGCCGCGCTGCTCCACAGGCCGCGCAGGCGGCGGGCGTCCCACGCCAAAAGCGCTGCGATCGCCAGGGTCATGAGCAGGGTCACCCGTTCGGGTGGGCACCCCGGCATCGGTGCTCCAGCAAAACACGGTGATCGCCGCAAACACCGGCAGCGCGGCCAGCGCGCCCAGCAGCGCGTAGCGCTGGGTCATGAGCAGAGCGGCGCAGCTGAGCTGGACGGCGCCCACAAAGCCGTAGAACGCGCCGGTGCCAAAAAACGCGTCGAGAAAATCGTGAAACGGCCCGGTGTTCGCCGGGTCGGTAAAGGGTTGTCCCAGGACCTTCTTGAGCCCGGCCGGCACAAAGGCAAAGCCGAGGAGAATCCGCAGATTGACGACCGCAAGGGCAGCCACGCGGCGACGCCGAAGTCTGTCCACGAGGGTTTCGATGGGGGCAACTCCGCTCACGACTCACCAGCTCGGCGGCGCGCGACAACCGCCGGGCCCGTCCACACTACCTAGCGTGGTGCGCCGCGGGGCCCGATGCAACCCGCCTGACCGGGCGCGAAACGCCCCGATCGGGCCGATTGGCGGTTGGCTCCGGGCCGGCGGCGCGTATGCTCGCCGCCGTGCTTTACGGACTCGCCGCCCTCTCGGGCCTGCTGCTGTTTTGCTCGGACCACCCGGTGCATGCGTGGCCGCTGGTCGGCGTGGCGTTCGTGCCGATTCTGTTTGCGCTGACCCGCCAACGAGTCAGGTGGTGGCGCGCGGCCCTGGCCGCACTGGTTTTCGGCGCCGTGTACAACGGCGCTCTTTTGTGGATGCTCGAGTTCCCCGTGCGGCTGGGGATTCCCCTCGCCCTCGCCCTGAGCCTCCTGTGGGTCATCGGCTTCACCGTGGGCGCACGGCTCGTTCACCGCGGCCCTGTGGCGGGCCCCCTGGCGGTCGCGGCGGTGATCGCGCTGCTCGAGTGGGTGAGCTATCACGCGGTGCCGGTATGGGGTACGGCGCAGTCCTTCGCGCGAGTCGCCAGCGCGGCCCCCGGCGCGGTGCCGGTCGCGTCGATCCTGGGCATGACCGGGGTGGTCTTTACCCTCGTCGCGGCGCAGGCGCTGATCGCCCGCATGTTTGCCGGCGACGGTACCGGCGACCGGCGCCGGGCCGCGGGCGCCCTGGCGGCTCTGCTCCTGCTTCAGCTCGCGTTCGCCGCCTACCTCTCGATAACCAGCGTGTCCGCCGGCAGCGCGCGCGTCGCGGCCATCGGTTGGAATGGCTCAACCACCGAAGGGCCGCACCCCGAGCTCATGGCCTGGCTCGCCGACGCAGCCGACCGCGGCGCAAAGCTCATCGCAACGCCAGAGGCGACCATGGTGCTCACCCGGCCCCAGCGCGATCAACTGCTCGCGGACCTGGGCGCCTTCGCCCGCGAGCGGCAGGTCGCCCTGGCCGTCGGCTACTTCAACCTCGGCGACCACGACAACCGCATCGCTTTCGTCGACCGCGACGGCAGTCTGGCCGGCGAGTACCGCAAGACCCATCTCATCCCCTACATCGAAGACTACGTCGCCGGCGACGGCAGCCTGGTCAGCTGGCGCCCGGCCGCACTGGGGAGCGACGCGCCGCTCGTGGGCGGCATGATTTGCCAGGACGACAACTTCACCGACCTGGCGCGGGCCCTGGGCCGCGCTCGCGCTCAGATCGTCGTGGTGCCGACCCAGGACTGGGCGCAGGTAAAGGACTACCACTTCGAAAACAGCCGGTTTCGGCCCATCGAAAACGGCTACGCCGTCGTGCGGCCCGCGTTCAACGGCGTGAGCGCCGTCGTCGACGCCCGCGGCAACGTGCTTGCGCAGCAAGACCACGTCGAAAACGGTCCAGCCGTCCTGGTGGCCGATTTGCCGCTCTACGAGGGAGGGCGGCCCAACGCGTGGATCGCCGGCCTGGCGCCGTTTTGCTGGCTGGCCGTGCTTGCGGCGGCGTTCGTCCCGAGGCGGCGACGCGCGGGCCGACTCGCGCTGCCGCGGTCGTAGACCGCCGCGCGACTGCTACGCTTGGGCGAAGCGTTGACCCCCGCAGCTTTCGTCTCACTCGCCGTCGCCCTGGGCGTTTTCGCCGTCCTGTGGCTGCTCGTTCGCCGGGCCCGACGGCCCCGCGGGCCGTATCCGTTCGTGCTGGTGCACGGCATGTTCGGCTTCGACTCGGTCGAAGTGCTGGGCCGGCGGCACGACTACTTTCGCGGCATCGCCGAGGCACTGACCCGGCGGGGCGAACAGCTCCACCAGGTTCGCCTGCCGCCGGTGGCGTCGGTGGCCGAGCGAGCGCGCATTCTGTCGTCCTACGTCGAGGCCCTCGACGCCGCCCAGGTCAACCTCATCGCCCACAGCATGGGCGGCATTGACGCCCGCTACGCCATCAGCAAACTCGGTTTGGCCGGCCGGGTCGCGTCGCTGGTGACCATTGGCTCGCCTCACCACGGCACGCCCCTGGCCGACCTGGCTCGCACCGCCCCCGGCCGCGTCGTGCGCAGCGTGCTCGAAACCGTGGGCATTGCCGCCGGTGGAGCGGAAAACCTGACCCCGGCCAGCATGGAGCGGTTCAACCAGGAAATCCGCGATGCCGATGGGGTGTACTACGCCAGCGTTGTCGCTCGCTGCCGCGGCGCGCAGACCTCGCTGGCACTCAAGACCAGCCGGCACCTGCTCAGTCGCCGGGCGGGCACCAGCGACGGGGTCGTGCCGTCGACCTCGCAGGTCTGGGGCGAGGTGATCCTCGAGACCAATGCGGACCACTGGGCGCAGATAGGTTGGTCGAAGGATTTTGACGCGCGGCCGATGTACGAGCACATCGTGGATCATCTTCGAGCGCGCGGGCTTTAGCTCTCGGCGATGTCGGGTGGAGGCGGGGGCGGGGAAAGACTCGTTGGGCGGAGCGGGGCTGCGCGATGGGGCGCGGGTACGAAAAGACGCGTTGAGCGGAGCGGGGCTGCGCGGTGGGGCGCGGGTACGAAAAGACGCGTTGAGCGGAGCGGGGCTACGCGATGGGGGCTGTCCGTGCTCAAGCATACGGTCCGCCGATCCGTCGGGCGTAGAGCGCAGGGCGTCGTGCCGAGCGTCAACGTTGGCGCGTGCGGTCCGAACTGCGCGCGGACAGCCCCCATCGTCTTCGCCCCTCGGTCGGGCGGCGGCGCGCGCGGGCGGGGTGATGGGGGATTACTGAAGGTGCCGGCCCGTGGCCGGCAGGTTGTTGGGAGGGTTGTGCGGCCGCCAGCGTCGGGCGGGAGGGCGGGTGGGCATCGTGTGGCCCTTGTGCGGTCTTGAGTCTGTGTAGAGCGATTCCCTGTCGCTTCGCAGCGGCACCGGTCGTGCGCGGGAAACGTGCACGTGCACGACAGCGGCTGGCGGGCGTGTGGGCTTTGAGCGGCCTTGAGTTTGTTTGGAGCGATTCCCTCGGGCTCCGCTGCGGCATCGGTCTTGCGCGTGAAATGTGCAGGTGCACTACAGGCGGCTGGCGGGCGGTGAGCTTGGTGTTTGCCGCGGTTGAGCTGGACGTGCGGAAGGAGGTTCGTCCCTGGTCGCGAACAGGGCCCGTCGGGTTACTTGTTCTTTAGGTGTTCTTCGAGGGCGTTGTAGGCGACGTTGAACTTGGTGGTTAGTTCGGCGGCGGCTTTTTGTTTGGCGGTGCCGCTGTGCAGGTCCGGGTGGTACTTGCGCAGGAGCTTGCGGAACTGGGTTTTGACCGTCGGAAAGTCGGCGCCGTAGGGCAGGTCGAGGGTTTTGTAGTGCTCGGCGATGGCTTTGTCGCGGCCGATGGACGGGCCGCGCGAGCCGGAAGAGCGGCTGCTGCTGCCACCGGGGCGAGCCTGGGACGACCGGCGGGCGCCGGCGGCGGCTTCGCGCCGGGCTTGTTCGGCGGCGCGCCGCTTGGCCTCTTCGAAGGCGGCCTCCTCGGCGCGCCGGGCCGCCGCTTCGCGTTTTTTGCGCGCGCCGCGAATGCGCGCCTCGCGCTCTTTTGCCATCGACGCCCGCGCTTTTCGGGCCGCGGCGCTCGAGTCGGCGCGCCGGGCGATGGGGTGCGTCACCGACGGCGAACCGCTGCGCAGCTTTTCGCGCGCGGTCAGCTCTTCTCGCAGCTGCTGGGGCGTTAGCTCGCGAATGGGGCCATCTTCTTCGCCCGCGACTTTGTCGAGCAAAGCGCCCAGGCCGCTTTTTACCTCGTCGAATAGACTTGGCACCGGTTGATTCTACTCGGTGGGCCGCGCCGCGGCACCGACTTTGCGGCGGGTGAGCAGCTCGGCAATCAACCGCTGGGAGACGGGCGACAGCCGGGTGAAGACGACGCCCATGCCCGGCGGGTCGTCGCTCACCCGCACCACCTCGCCGACGCCTTCGATGATCTCGGGGTCGTCCATGATCACGGTGAACCGCAGATTGACCCGGGTCCCCACCGGCAACGGCGCCTTGCTCTTGATGAACGCGCCGCTTCTCGACACGTTGGTGACGTACTCGACGATGAACTGGTCGATGGACTCGAACTCGTGGTTTACCGTCGCCCGTTCGTCGCGGGGCACCATCTGCTGGCCGTCGTCGCCGCCCCCCGGCATTGACTAACTCTCCGCTGCGGGCTGTTTGTCGGCGCCCTTTTTGCTTCGACCGCGACCGCCGCGACGACCGCGGCTCGACGAGGACGACGACGAGGACGACGAGGACGACGAGGACGAGGACGACCGGCCGCCTCGCTTGTTCGCTCCGCCGCGACCGCGACCGCGACCGCTGGCCGGCTCTTCTTTCACCGCGTTGGTGTGGCCGCCGATGTCGAAGATCTCCCGCTTCATTGCCGGGGCCTTTTCGAACACGATGGCTTTTTGAAAGCGCTTTTCGAGCACGTCGAGGTACTCGCGATCGTGCTTTTCAAGCTGGGCGGCGACGTCCGGGTGGCACTTGATGACGATGGAGTCGGCCTTGATCACGGGCCCGAGACGCCGGGTCTCGTGCAGGATCTCGTAGGCCAGCGTCTCGGCGGTCTTGAGGCGCCCGCGCCCCTCGCAGGTCGGGCACGCCTCGCACAGCACCTGGTCGAGGGACTCCCGCGTCCGCTTGCGGGTCATCTCGACCAGGCCGAGCTCGCTGATCTTCACGACGTTGGTCCGCGAGTGGTCGGCCTCGAGGGCTTTCATGAAGGCCTCGAAGACCTTCTTGCGGTTCGACTCCTTCTCCATGTCGACGAAGTCGACCACGATGATGCCGCCGAGGTTGCGCAGGCGCAGCTGCTGGGCCACCACCACGCAGGCCTCGAGGTTGTTCTTGGTGATGGTCTCTTCGAGGTCTTTTTTGCCGACGAAGCTGCCGGTGTTGATGTCGATCGAGGTGAGCGCCTCGCCCTGGTCGATGACCAGGGAGCCCCCGGACGACAGGGGCACCCGACGCTCGATGGCGGACCGCACGTCCGCCTCGAGGCCGTAGTGATCGAACAAGCTCGTGCGGCCGTCGTAGAGCTGGAGCCGATCCAGCCACTTGGGCATGAACGCCTTGACGAACTTTTGCGCGCGCTCGAAGACCTCTTCCGAGTCGAACACCACCGCGTCGATGTCGTCGGTCAGGCGATCGCGCACCGACCGCAGCACCGCGTCGAGGTCTTTGTAGATGAGCGACGGCGCCTTGGTCTTGTCGGCGCGCGCCTTGATTTGCGCCCACAGCTTGACCAGGAAATCGACGTCGGCAGCAATCTCCTCGTCGGTCGCGCCTTCGGCCGCAGTCCGCACGATGAAGCCGCCCTCTTTGGGCCGGGCGCCCTCGACGACCTTTCGCACCCGCTTGCGCTCGCTCTCGGAGGCAATGCGGCGCGACACACCGACATTGTCCGCCATGGGCATGAAGACCAGGTAGCGGCCGGGCAGCGACACCTGACCGGTGACGCGCGCGCCCTTGAGGCCCATGGGGTCCTTGACCGCCTGGACCATGACCGTTTGGCCCTCTTTGATGAGCTCTTCGATCTTTCGTTTCGGTGCCGAGCGCCGACCTTTGCGGCGACCCTTTTTCGGCCGCTCGTCGGTGTCGGCATCGGAAAACAGGGTCTTGGCGTCGTCGCTCGCACCGACGACATCACCGCCGTACAAGAACGCGGCCTTCTCGACCGAAGAATCGAGGGCGACGAAAGCGGCCTGCATACCGGGCAGCACGCGCTGCACGCGCGCCTTGTAGATATTGCCGACCATGCCGAGGTCGCGCTTTCGCTCTAGGAAGTACTCGGCCAGTCGACCGTTTTCGACGACGCCGATGCGGGCCTCTGGGCCCTCGGCGCTTACGACGAGCAAGTTGTCAGCCATGCAATGCTCTGCAGAAAGTGTCGCGCCCCAACAATCGGCCTGACATCGATGTCCCGATCGGGTCGCGGTAAAAAACCGTTGTTGGGCGCCTGGGTATCACGACCCCCCTGAAAATACAACGGATTCTCCGGCGCCGCTGGGGATGGCCCGAGTGTTGCTCCTAGCTACAGGCGTCGGCATCGCGTGTGTCGGCCTTTATTTCGACTACCCACGCCTCGACTCGACTACAGCGATTTTCCCTAGCCTAGCTAACGCTTTAACTTATTCTAATTACTAGACTTTCCGTGGAGTTGGGGGTGAAAGCCTTCGGTCGCAAGCCGAAGGCTTTCCGCTTTTTCGGGCTGCGCTGTCCGGACAGAACACCCGAGCGCGCGGGTCCATTCCACTCGAAAACGGGCGCGCAGCGCCGGTGGGATAGCGGCCCCTGATCGGAATGTCATGATCGGCCCCCGGCCGCGCAGGGCGCCCGAAGGGCTCGGCCCGACTCGAGGCGGAAGGTCAGGCGCGCGACCGTGGTGGGCGTGGTCTACAGGGCGCGCCGGATGGCGGCGTCCTGGCCCGGGCTCTCGCGCACCGACACTTCGATGGCTCGGACCACCCCGGGCGGCCACTGGGGCGCCAGGCGCTCGATGAGCAGGTCACAGATGTGTTCGGCCAGGCGCTCGACGGTCGCGTTGTCGATGGGCAGCAGCAGCGCGTCCTCCCGGGGCAGGACGTAGCGTTTGCCGCACACGGTGAACTCGAGTTCGCCGTCGGGCTCGTCCCGCAGGATCCGGGTCATCGGATTTTCCGTCGCCACGATGGTGCGCTCTTTCCAGGCTCCCACCAGCTCAATGACTTGCTGCTTGAGCGGTCCGAAGTCGATGACGTTCTCGAAGGAGGTGTCGGCCAGCTCGAGCTCCAGCCCGACGAAGTAGTTGTGGCCGTGGAGCCGCTCTTTGCGGCCATCGGGAAACACCGTCATGTGCGCGCAAGAAAACTTGAAGGCCTCGCGCGTTACCCGAATGCGATACGACGTTCCCATAGATCTCGAAATAGCAAACGGCGCGCCGAGCGCAAAAGGCCCGGCGCGCCGTTGTCGGTAGAAGTTCGCGGTCGTCGCCTACTTGCGAAGGGTGAGGTGAGCGAGCACGCCGCACAGCCCGGCGTTGGCGGCCAGCCAGACGCTGTCGAGCATGTCGGGCACCCACTGCACGTCGGTGAGGCGCACGCCGGCGTGGAACAACAGGTGGCCGGCCACGCCCACCGTCAGGCCCGCAATGAGCGGACGCAGGCGCTTGCTGCCCGCCAACGTGGCCACCAGGCCCAGCGGGATCAGCGCCGAGAAGAACAGCGGGTTGCCGTGGCCCGCTGGACCGAGAAGCGCCAGGTCCCACGACGGCAGGCCGCGCGACAGCATTTCGACCACCGGCCAGCTGGCCGCGCCGCCAAGGATGTACGGCAAAAAGAACAGGCCGCTGGCGCCGAACACCGCGCCGCCCACGTACGAGGCACCGAGGCCGACCCCGCGCTTGCGAACGCTAAAGCCGATAAGCCCCGCCATCAGCAAGCCGAGGCCGAGCTGCCAGCCACCGGCCCCTGCGCGGGCCTGCTTCACGGCCGCCTCGGCGTCGAGGATGCCGGCGCCGTAGCGCTTGGCGTCGGTGTTGCCATGGCTCGGAGTGCGGGCGCTGTCGCGGAGAATTTTCTCGACGGCCGCCGGGTCGGTGACGCCCTCGCCCACGACCAGCGCGGCCACGCCGGCGACGTGGGGCGACGCCATCGAGGTGCCCATGAACGCGTAGTAGTCGCTGTGGGTCGGGTCGCCGACGGTAATGGTGTTTTGCAGGACTCCGTCGGGCAGGCCGTCGCCGTTCTGATCGACCCGGGTGTTGCCGCCCGGAGCCGCGATCGCGATCTCTTTGCCCCAGTTGCTGTAGAAGGTCGTGGTCTCGTCGTACTGGGTGGCCGCCACGGCAAACGCCCCGGGGTAGGCAGCCGGGTAGCTAACCTTGCCGCGACCATCGTTGCCCGCGGCGCACACGACCACCACGCCCTTGTCGTAGGCGTACTTGACGGCCTTGCGCAGGATGCGCGACGGAAAGCGACCGCCCAGGCTCATGTTGATGACCTGAGCGCCCTCGTCGGCGGCGAAGTGGATGGCGTCGGCGATCGACGCGACCGAGCCCGAGCCGCTGGCCGACAGAACCTTGAGCGGCATGATTTTTGTCTTGAGCGCGATGCCGGCCACGCCCACGCCGTTGTGGGTCGACTGGGCGATCGTGCCGGCCACGTGAGTGCCGTGGCCGTGGTCGTCGTTGCCGTGGGCCCGGTTGGCGACGAAGTCGTAGGGCTTGACGAACTCGACGCCCTGGAGGTCCTCGACGAGATGGAACTTCTCGTGGTCTTCGTGAGCGACGCCGGTGTCGATGACCGCGACGGTGACGCCGTCACCGTCCGCCAGCGGCCAGGCCTGGCGCATGCGGATCTGGTCCATGTGCCACTGGTACTGGTACTTGGGGTCGTTGGGAAAATCCGCCCACGCACCGTCCACGGCCGGGGCCGCAAAGGCCTCGGTCGGGCTCAGCTGCACCTGGGCGTCGGGCTCAGCGATGTCGACGATCGCCTTGGCCTCGAGGGCGGCCAGCAGGGCGTCGCGGCGCTCGGGCGCGACGCGGGCGCGGTAGAGCTGCTCGTCGTCGGCTTCGTCCGAGACCAGCACCAGGTCGATGGCAAATTCGGCTTCGAGGGCGGCGACGTCCGCGGCGTCCGCCGAGTCGTCGAGGTCGACGAGAATGTCGTCGGGGTCGGCGCCCAGCGCGTCGAGGTCGGCGGCGACGGCGCGCTTAGCCGACTGGTCGTCGTCTCGTTCCTGGCCGACGTACCAGACCACCACGAGAAGGGCGACAATGAGGAGCAGCCACAAACGTGAGCCGCGGCGTTTTTCGTTCGTTTCCCGGGTCTCGCTCATTGATCCGAGTATACGGCGGATCCGAGAAAACGCCTGTTCTGAAGACGACGGCGCGGCGTAAGTCGCCTATATAAGCACCCGTTCGTCCTCTTCGACCAGTTCGTCATCGGCCAGCAGAAGCTGGGTGTCGAGCTCGCGCTCGTCGGCGAGAGCGTCGAGATAGTCTTTGATTTCAGGCACTCCAGCGACCAGGCGAGAGACGTAGTCGCGCGCCAGGAACAGCACCGTGGTCGGTCCGGCCGCGGACACGGTGGCCGTGGTGGGCCCGCCGCGGACCAGAGCCAGCTCGCCGAAAACGCTGCCCGGCCCCAGGGTCGCCAGGGGCTGCGCGGCGCCATCGGCTCCGGCCTTTTCAACGGCGACCTGGCCCGACAACACCACGAACAGGCCGCGGCCTTCCTCGGCCTGGTTGATGACCGGCGTGCCCGCCGCAACGTCGTAGGTGGTGAAGCGGCGCAACAAATCGAGCCTCTGCAGGCGATCGAACGGGCGAAACAGCGGCGACGTCGCCATGAGGTTGCGCAGCAACCGGTCGCGCGTGAACTTGTGGAGGGCATCGGCCACCTGGGCCAGCTCGTCCGCCAGGGCCGCGAGGGACGAGCTGGTGAGCTCGAGCAGGTCCACGTCGGTGAGCGCCTCGACCGAGGCGGTGCGCGGCTGGGCCGACAACAGCGCCATTTCACCGAAGATGGCGCCCGCCCCGAGCGTCGCCAGGTCCCGCTGGCGACCGAGGCCGTCGATGTCGAACACCCGCAGGCTGCCCGACACCACGAAAAAGAACGACTCGCCCGGCTCACCCTCGCGCAGCACCATGGCGCCCGCCGGCAGCCGCCCGACCACAACCGTCTTGAGCACCCGCCGAAACGCCCCCTCGGACAGAGAGGACAACAGGGCCACCGGGTGCACGAACTCGGGGTAGCCGTCGAAATGGTCCAGGCAATGGGCGGCGCGCTGGGCCGCGCCCTCGAGCAGGTCCGCGGGCGGCGCGGTGTTGAAGTCGGGCGCCGGCACCTCGGTTTCGGGCTCGGGCGGGGCAATGCGCGCGGCCATCTTGCCGACCATCTCCGACTCGCTCCCGTACTGAACCACCAGAGCGGCCATCAGGTCGTCGGACTCGTGGCCCGCGGCCTCGAGGACCCGCGCGGCCACCACCGCGACCAGCGGATGCCCGGCCTTGAGCGCGTACCAACCGACCTGTCGGTACACGGGCACCGCCAGGTCCATGCGCTCGGCCGCCGCCAGGCAGTCGGCGACCCGCAGCCGGCTGTCGTAGTGGAACGGCGCCGCGGCGACGATGGCATCGTAGGCCCGCAAGGCGGCGACCACGTCACCGTTGCGAAACAGCTGGGCGGCGTGGCTTCGCAGCGAGCCGAGACTGGCCATGGAACGAAGCTACCGCGTTTGACACGATGTCGTCGAGTCGGCCTATACTCCCGGACACGCGTCGTTTTCGCTTCGAGGCGGGTGTGAAAGTCTGCGTTAACTGCGGCAAAGAAGTCCCCGACTCGGCCCTGCACTGCGTGTTTTGCGGCGCGAGGCAACCCGGGCCCAGGGCGGTGCAGCAAACCCTGCTGGGACACGGCGACCTCGCCGAGGAGATCTCCCGGCGGCAAGCGGCCGCGAGCGCCCAGGGTGACGACAGCGACAACGGCGCGCCGCGCGGCGAGGCCGACAGCGGTCCGGCACCCGCGCACAGCGACGGCCTGGGGGACGCGGCCGGGCCGGACAGCGCGCCCGCCGGCGAGGCGCTCGACGACGATGACATCGCCGCCGAAGACACCGCGTTTGCGATGACCCAGGCGGCCGGCGACATTCACGCCGTGGCCGAGGAACGCGGCGGCGGTGCCTCGCCCGCGGGCACCCAGGCGGGTCACGACCTCGAGGACGCCGTGAGCCGGGCCATCGAAATCGCCGACGAAGGCGGCGCGCCCCGGGCGGCCTCGGCTCCGCCCGCCACCCGGCCACCGACCAAGACGCCGGCCGCGCCAACCCCGGTGCACACCCCCAGCGCCGCCGGTTCCAATCCGATGCCCGCCCTTCCCGAGGACGCCAACGCCGACCCCTACAGCGCGACGCAGCCCCTGTCCCGGGACGAATTCAACTCGGTGCGCGAGCAGGCCCTCGACCTCGAAACCGCGCCGGCCGTCGCCTCGTCCGCCGCCTCGATCTCTGTCGATGCCGACGTCGACCCGACCGCGCAGACGGTGGAGGGCGAGATCCCGGCCGAGCTGCCGCCGTTTTTGGCCTCGGAGACGCACACCCGGCACAACGCGCCGATCGAGCCGTTTGCGCGCCGACTGCGCAACCAGCTCATGGCCTTCGGCGGGCTGCTCGCCGTGGGCCTGGTGCTGCCCTGGGAGACCGGGTCGCGCGGCACGCTGTTTGCGTGGCACGAGCTGGCCGAACCCGGTGGCGCGGCGCTGTTCGCCGGCGCCGTCATCGCCACCGCCATCGCCGCGCTCGTGCTGGGCGTGGTTCGATTGCCGGTGGCCGCTCGCGGCATTGGCGCCCTGGCGTGCGGCGCCGTGCCCATCGCCGCCTTGTCGATCGGCGTCTTGCGCGGTCCGGCCACCGCCGGGATCGAAATGGGCAGCCCCGCGGCGACCTTCTGCTCGACCCTCGGCCTGTTGTTGCTCGCCTGCGGGTTGCTCGTGCGATCGCAGTACCGCGCGGCCATTACCGGGCGCGCCCTGGCCACGGCCGGAGCGCTGCTAACGCTCGTCGCGCTGCTCATGCCGGCGGGCGAGGACGCCAGCGTTGTCGCCAGCTTCGCCGAGCGCTTTGCCGAGGCCGGCGGCCGCGCAAAGCCCGCCGTGGTCATGAGCGTGGCGCCGTTTGCCCTGGCGGTCCTCGGCCTGCTGGCCTGGATGCCCACCGGCGTTAGCTTTGGCGCCGGGGTGCTGGCGTGGGTGGTGATTCTGTGGCTGCCTCTGGCCCAGCTGTTGAGCGTCCTCGGCGCGGCCACCCCCGGCACCGTCTCGTCGCTGTACCACGGGCCGGTGGCGCTCACGGCGTGGTATGCCCTCGCGGCGTACGGCGTGGCCACGGTGGCCGGCAAGCAGCTCGAATACGAATGAACAGACAGGTCACCATCGGCCAAACGGTCCTCGGCCGCGACATCGATGCGCTGCACTTTGCGGCCCCCGACGATCAGGCGCGCAAGCCAGCCGTGATTTTGTTTGGCGCCATTCACGGCGATGAACCTCTCGGCGTGCACTGCCTGGTCGAGCTGGCCCGCGAGCTCGCGGCGTCGCCGCCCGGCCGCGACACCTGGCTCATCCCCGCGCTCAACGTCGACGGCCTCGAGGCCGGGACCAAGAACAACGCCAACGACGTCGACCTCAACCGCAACTTTGCCGCCGCCAACTGGGTGGCCGACCACAAAGCCGGCTACAACCCCGGCGCCAAGCCGTTGAGCGAGCCCGAGAGCCGCGCGCTGGCCGAGCTGATCGACCGGCTCGGCGCGACCCGGTTCGTGGCGCTGCATTCGCCGTTTCACATGGTCAACTACGACGGCAGCGGCCGGGTGCTGGCCGAACTGATGTCGGCGCAGAACGACTATCCGGTTACCGGCGCCATGGGCTATCCGACCCCAGGGTCCTTCGGTTCGCTGTACGGGGTGGACCGCGGGCTCGAGGTCGTCACCCTCGAAATTCCGCCCATGGAAGACGACGAAGCCTGGCGGCAAAACCGCGGCGCCCTGCGACTGTGTGTCGACCTGGGGCCGACCTAGTGACCCGCAACGGCTCCTTGTCGAACCCGCGCCGAGGTTTCTCGGGAACTAGCCCCGCAGGGCCGTAGGCCAGCCCGGAGGTTTCCGACGAGGCAAAGGTAGGTTGCCGGTAACTCAACCTACATTTGCCCCCTCGGTCGTTGACCGAGGGTGAGCAAGCTTGGCACACTCGCCGTGCCGTGGCCGCACGCCCCCGTCTCGATTGGGACGCCCTGCTGAAACTGCAGGCTGTCGAAAAGATTGAAAAAGTCCTGAGTCGTCGATGGCGACTGGGCCTCGGCTTTGCCACGGCCGACGGCTCGACGGTGTTGCCTCCCCAGCGCGGCAGCGAATGCCCCAGCGACGGGTTCTGCCAGGTCGTCCAGGCGCGCCCGGCCGGGGCGCTGGCCTGCCAGGCAAACGCTCGCCAGATCGCCCAGCGGTTTCGCGACGAGCGAGCCCGCGGCGCCCTGCAGGCGCGCGCCATGCAGCTCGGCTGTCACGCGGGCCTGTACGAACTTGCCGTGCCCGTCGTGGTCGACGGCCGCTACGCGGGGGCGCTGTTGGCCGGCGGCATCGTCGCTCCCGGTGCGGAGGGCGCCGACGCCGAGCTGGCCACGATCGACCGGCGGACGGCGCCGCTGTCCCTCGAGATCACCGACTACTCGGTCGCTCGCCAGCGGCACTTGCGCCTGACCGAGGCCGATCTTTCCCTCGCCGCCGAACTGCTGGAGGTCGCGGCCGAGGCCATCGGCGAACACGCCAGCGGCGCCGCGCCAACCCGCGCCGGCAGCGGCGGCGTCGAGAGCAATCGATACCGGGGCCTGGTGGGCAAGTCGGCGGCCATGCTCGACCTGTACCGGCTGCTCGATCGCGTCGTCGCGTCGGACTCGACCGTGCTGGTCCAGGGCGAAAACGGCACCGGCAAAGAGCTCATTGCCCGAGCCATCCACTTCAACAGCAAGCGGCGCGACCGCCGCTTCGTCGTCCAGAACTGCTCGGCGTTCAACGACAACCTGCTCGACTCGGAGCTCTTCGGCCACAAAAAGGGCGCCTTCACCGGCGCGGTGTCCGACAAGCAGGGGCTGTTCGAGGTTGCCGATGCCGGCACGTTCTTTCTCGACGAGGTCGGCGACATGTCTCCGGCCCTGCAGGTCAAGCTGCTGCGCGTACTGCAGGAGGGCACGTTCACCGCCGTGGGCGACACGGACGTGCGCAAAGTCGACGTGCGGATCATCGCCGCCACGAACAAGGATTTGCGCCGGATGGTCGACACCGGCGAATTCCGCGAAGACCTCTACTACCGGCTCAACGTCATCAACATCGTGAGCCCGCCCCTGCGCGAGCGCGGCGATGACCTGCTGCTGCTGGTCGACTACTTTCTCGACAAGCACGCCGACGGCAAAGCGGCGGCCCGCAAAAACCTCAGCGACGACTGCCAGCGCCGGCTCCTCGAATACTCGTGGCCGGGCAACGTGCGCGAGCTCGAAAACGAGGTCGAACGCCTCGTCGTTCTCGCCGGCGACGAGCTCGTAATCGAGGAATACTTGCTGTCGGCGCGCATTCGCGAGCGCGCCCAGTCCGGCGCCGTGATCACGCCGGGGTCGCCCCACTCGCTGCCCGACGCCGTGCGCGCCCTCGAGCGCCGCATGATCTACGAGGCGCTGGTGCGCAACAACTGGAACAAGACCCGAGCTGCCGGCGAACTCAAGGTGTCGCGGCGCAACTTGATCCGACTCGTGCAGAAGTACGAGCTCGACCAAAAGCGCCCGGTGTAACGACACGCCGCGTCGACAAACGCGGCGGTCGGCTCGTCCGTCGCGCGAGCCGAACTTTCCTTGGTTTGGTGGCCGGTCGACGTCACTGCTCAGTGCGTTTGTACGCGTCGGTCCTCTTCTTTTTGTCGTCGATGCCCGAGTGTGTTGCGCTCGTGTTTCTAAACGCACTCTCCTGATCATTGACTCCTCGAGTCGCTTTTCTCGAGTAGCGTTTTCGCGATAGACGACCAATTGGGCGTCCTTCGATGTACCCCCGGTGATGTCGACCGAAGGAGAGACGCACCCGCCCCCCCTATCAACGTGCACGAGGTGAGTGCCGCGTTTTTGCGCGAACAGGGTCGCGTCAAAATGCGAACGAGGAAAGAAATGCAAAGACTTAACGACTACCGAATCTGGGCAGCCCTGCTGGCTGCGCTCACGGTCGGCGTTGCATCGCCAGTGAGCGCTCAGCAAGCGCCCGACGCCCCCCCATCCCAGGACGCCGAGCCCGCGGCCGACGCGGAACCGGCGGCCGACGCCGAACCCGCGGCCGATGCGGCGCCCGCGGCTGACGCGGAACCCGCGGCCGACGCGGCGCCCGCGGCCGACGCCGAACCCGCGGCCGACGCGGCGCCCGCCGCCGACGCGGCGCCTCCCGCACCGCCGGCACCGCCGCCGGCACCGCCGCAGGTTCCCGTGGGTGAAAACCTCCAGGAGGTGATTGCCGATCAGGGTGTGATCGGCGTGCAAGACGCGGTCGTCGAAGACGAAGACGAAGGCGACGTCATCATCATCACCGGCTCGGTCATCGAGCGACGTGAGCTCACGACCCCCGCACCGGTCGCCATCGTCGACGAAACCGACATTCAGGCTTCCGGCGAGGTGTCCATCGGCGACATCCTGCAGAACCTGCCGGCGCAATCCAACGGCATCAACGTGCAGTTCAACAACGGCGGTGACGGCTCGACGCGCCTCAACCTGCGCGGTATCGGCGCCGAGCGCACGCTCGTTCTGGTCAACGGCCGCCGGCACGTGACCGGTGGCACCGGCGCGAACGCGTCGGTCGACCTCAACGCCATCCCCGTCGCCATCATCAAGCGCGTCGAGGTTCTCAAAGACGGCGCCTCGGCCCTCTACGGGTCAGACGCGGTCGCCGGCGTGGTCAACATCATCACCAAAGATGACTTCGAGGGAACCGAGGCGAGCGTCTACACGGGTACGTCCCAGCGCGGCGGCGGCACGATCTACGACGTGAACGCGACCACGGGCATCAACTCCGAGCGCGGCAACATCGTCTTTTCCGCCGGCTACTACGAGCAAGAGGAAGTGTTCGCCGGCCAGCGCGGGTTTAGCGAGTCGTCGCTCGACTACGACTACCCGACGGGCTTCGTGAGCACGATCGGTAGCTCCGCGACCCCGGGCGGCACCATTCGCGTCGGCCAGGCCGGCCGCGGTACCGGCAACCAGGCCTGGCAGGACCTCATCAACGGCAACAGCGACGTTCAGTTCTACAACGACCCCAACGGCGGCTGGCGGCCGTTTTTGCCGACCGGCAACTCCGACGTGGGCGAGGGCGACTTCTACAACTTCCAGCCCGAGAACTACCTGGCGACGCCGCAGACTCGCTACAACGTCTTTTCCTCGGGCAGCTTCGAGGTCGCCGAGCCCGTCACGGCGTTCTTCGAGGCGTCGTTCATGAACCGCGAGTCCCAACAGCTGCTCGCGCCGGAGCCGATCTTCACGATCACCGAGGGCATCACCGTCTCGGCCGACAACGTCTACAACCCCTTCGGCCGCGACTTCTCCGACGTGCGTCGGCGCATGGTCGAAGCCGGAAACCGAATCTTTAGCCAGGACATCGACACCATTCGCCTGGTCGGCGGCCTCGAGGGCCGCATCGAGCAGCTCAACAACTGGCGCTGGTCGCTCAGCTACAACTTCGGCCGCACCGACGCGCAGGAAACCAACCAGGGGCGGTTTGTCCTCGACCGCCTCGCGCGCGCGCTCGGTGCCAGCTTCATCGACGACGACGGAACCGCCCGCTGCGGTACGCCCGAGGCGCCCATCGACGACTGCGTGCCGCTCAACCTGTTCGGCGGCGAAGGCACGATCACCAAAGAGATGATCGACAGCCTCACCTACACCGGCATCGCGTCGGGCTTCAACCAGCAGCAGGTTTTCCAGCTCGACACCTCCGGCCTGCTGGCCAAGACGCCCTGGTCCGGCGCGGTCTACCTGGCCGTGGGCGGCAGCTACCGCGAAGAGGACGGCGGCTTTCAGCCGGATCCGCTCACGGCCGTCGGCAACACCACCGGCAACAAGCAGGAGCCGACGCGAGGCGGATTTGGCATTGGCGCCGGCTACGCCGAGCTTTCGGTCGTGCCGGTCACCGGTCGCCCCTGGGCCGAGTGGCTCGAGATCATCGGCGCGCTGCGCGTTTTCCGCTTCAAGGCCGACGTGCCTCGGACCCTGGGCGTCGACACCGACGCGGTCACCGACTTCACCTGGAAGACCGGCGCGCTGTGGCGCATCGGCAAGGGCGCTTCGGTCCGCGGCAGTTTCTCGACGGCGTTCCGCGCTCCCAGCATTGGCGAGCTGTTCTCCGGCGTGTCCGACGCCTTCCCGGGGGTCGAGGATCCTTGCGGCCTGCCGGCATCGGAGCAGACCGACATCGAAGCGGCCAACTGCGCGAACGAGGTCCCCGACGGATTCAGCGATGACCGCACGCAGCTTCGCTCGAGAGTCGGCGGCGACCCGCGGCTCGAGGCCGAGACCGCCAACATCGCGACGCTCGGCGTCGTCTACGAGCCCGAGTTCGTACCCGGGGCTTCGCTGACGGCCGACTTCTACTGGATCGATCTCGAAAACACCATCGGCGCGCTGGGCGCGTCGACGATTCTGTCGAGCTGCTACAGCCAGGCCACCCCGGACCCGCAGGCGTGCGCGCGCATTACCCGCGACACGAACACCAACCTGATCACCGAGATTCAGGACACCGAGACCAACCTGCCGGGCGGCACGACGACGTCGGGCCTCGACCTCGCCCTCGCCTACAACGGGCAGGTCGATCAGATCGGAGCGTTTCGCGGACGCCTCGAGGGTACGTACCTGTTCCAGTTCGACGAGCGCGTGCCCGACCCCGGTTCGGCAAACGGACTTCGCACTCTTCAGGGCGCGGGTTTCTACGACCTCGGAGCGTTTCCCCGCCTGCGAATGCGCGGCTCGTTGGCGTGGACGCGCGGCTCGTATGGCGCCGGCACCAACCTGCGGTTCATCGGCGGCTTTACCGAGTGCCAGAACAACGACTGCAACACCGCGCAGGACAACGCAGAGGAGCCGGACGGCACCGACTTTCAGGCGGTTTCCCGCGACATCGACTCGAACTTCACCGCCGATGTCTACGGCTACTACGGCTTTAACAACCTGGTAGGCCAGTCGCAGGTGACGGTCGGCATCAACAACGTGTTCGACGCCGACCCCTCGCTGATCTTCGCTGGCTTTTTGGCCAACTCCGACGCGGCCACGTACGACTACCTCGGCCGCTACTACTACCTGCGCTTCATGCAGCGCTTCTAGGCCCATCGGTGGAACACACGATGAATCGCACAAGCTCAACAATCGCAATTGCATTCGCCGCGCTGGTACTTGCCGTCGGCTGCAACGAAGCCCCCACGGTCGACGCCGGCGATGACTTCGAAGCCGTCGTCGGCCAGACGGTGGAGTTCACGCCGACCGGCATGGACGAGGACGACGATCTGCTCGAATACGAGTGGCGCTTCGTCTCGATCCCCGACGGCAGCGACGCCGTGCTCATGGATACGGACCGGCCCTACGCGTTCTTCGTCGCGGACGTTGTCGGCGAGTACGTCGCCGAGGTGGTCAACTTCGACGACGGCGACCGGTCCGAGCCGGACACCGTCACCGTCACCGTCCGCGAAGCGCCCGACGCCGACATCGCAGACGTCGCCGCGGCCGTCTTGCCGGGCGAAACGATCACCCTCGACGCCGCCGCCAGTACCGTGGCTCCCGGCCGTTCCGTCGTGTACGAGTGGACGCTGGTCAGCGCGCCGGAAGACGATCCGGACACCGACGAAGACGAGGGTTCCGACCTGGAGATCTCCGAGGCTATGGCGGCCATGGAGTCGATCGACGTCACCCTGGACGTCGTTGGCGAGTACGTCTTCGAGCTGACAGCGGCCGATGGCGGCGAGGACGATGGAACGGTCTTCGACTCATCGGCGAGAGTCACGGTCTTCGCACGCACGCCGCCGGTCGCGCGCATCACGTCCACAGTGGCGGCGATCGTCGGCGAGGCGTTTGCGCTCGACAGCTCCGAGACCACCGCCGGCCCCGGCGCCGACCTCACGTACGTGTGGACGTTGGTGACGACGCCGGCCGGCAGCACGGCGGATGTGGACGTCGATGAGGACGCTCCCGAGACCGCGAGCGTGACGCCGGACGAGGCGGGCGCGTACGAAGTCACCCTGGTGGTCGACGACGGCGTGTTCGAGAGCGACCCGGTCACGCTGAGCTTTACGGCCGCCGCTCCGTAGGGCCGGCAGCCGCCGACCTATCGCACTGGTTGCGAGTCGGGCCTCGGGCAGAAGATGCCCGAGGCCCTTTTTCGTGGGCGCTTGTTATGCCGGCCCGCGCCAATCACGTCGCGATCGGCGACAGCGCCTCGGCAATGAACGCCCCGGTCCAGATGTGCACGACCGCCAGGGCAAAGTACACGGCCACGCACAACCAGGCGCCGATCTGAGCAATGCGGTGGCGGCGCGCGGCCCACAGCACCGCGCAGCCCGCCCCCACGACCGTCATCTTGGCCACGAAGAACACCGGCTCGCCCAGCGACAGGGCGGCGGCCATGATGGGGTTCGCTTCGGTGGCGACACCCAGGCGCACCGCCCACATCGTCATGACGGCGTCGAGAGCGTTGAGAACCGTGAGGCCGAAGAGCAGCACCGCAAACGTGGTTGCCTCCATCGCCGGGCGACGCTGGACGGCGGGGGCGAGCTCGAGAGTCGCGACCCCCGACGAGCCTTCCGCGAACACTGGCGCGGGTACGGCCGACGAGTTGTCGCCGGTGCCGGGCGGCAGCGGCGGGCGTCCGGGCCCTCCCGACGGCGCAATTCCCGGAGAAAACCCGAAAGGCAGTACATCTCGACCCTGCATGGGCCGAGGTAAGTGCAACGCCTACGCCACATTCCGCCGAGCCGGCGTCGGAACGTAAGCAATCGATTACATTTGCGGCAACCAGAGTTGTGCGGCTCGAGTGAGCGGCAGCCCGCTGTTTCACCCGTGCACCGGAACAACCCTGGAGCTCTCCAGGCATTGAAATCGCGTGCGTTTTCGCAGCGAGTGGCGGCCTGGGCGTTGCCCGAGGTGCGGCGCCGAAGGCTCACCGAAAACGGGTCCCCGGCTAGTCGAGTGGCCCCGTCGCGAGTCTCCGGTCACGGGCGAGCTGCGGACGAGCCTCCAGCTGACGCGGTGAGATGACGGACCAGGCGGCGGAGATCGGCGTCGACGAACACGAGGACGGCGAAGCTGTCGCTGATCACCGCCCTTTCAGGAAACGATAGGGCCACGACGCCGAGGCGAAAGTCGTCGAAACGATGGTTCACGCCGAAAGCCCACGTCACCTCGTCGAGGGCGATGTCGTTGAAGTCGAAAACGAGCGCCTCGACCGTACCGGTGAACGACGACACCTCGTAGCCGATGCCCATCCCCACGGTCACGAAGTCCGCGTCGTCGAACGGCGCAACGTCAAACTCCCGGTGGTAGCGCGCATCCAAGCGAGCGCGAAACCCACCGCCACGTGCCAGTAGCGCCGCGCTCGCTCGCCCCGCCCACGAGTCACCGCCAGAGATCACGGCCTCGCGCGGGCGGTTGATCGAGCCGAAGCGGCGTATCGAACCGCCACCGATGCTGGTGGGCATGCCCAGACCCGCGGTGGCGATCAGCTCGAGGGCGGTCGTCGTGCGAAGAACGGCCACCGCCTCGACGGTGGCCCGGTCGAGGGCGACGCCGCCCGGTTGCGGTACCGGAGCGATCATGTCCGGGCTCTCGGCGGTCGGCTGAAACGCGCCCCATCGCTGGGCCGTAAACGGCAGCAAAAGAGCGCCGCCAACGCGCAGGCGGCGCCCCACCGGTTCGAGCCAGCGCGCGCGCAGGTCGGCGGTATAGACCGACGTGGCCAGGGTCCCCGCTGTTTCACCGCCGAAGCGATAGTCGATGTAGCCGAGCCCCGTCGAGAGCCCGATCCGTGACCGACCGTCGATCGGCGACAACAGGCGAAACGGCGAAAGATGCGGGCTGCGATCCGCATCGACCGTGGGCCCGGGCGCAGACGTGATTTCCGCAACGGCCTCCGGCTCAGGTTCTGGCTCGGACTCGGGTCCGGATGCGGACTCGGACTCGGGTTCGGATGCGGACTCGGGTTCGGATGCGGACTCGGACTCGGACTCGGACTCGGATTCGGATTCGGACGCGGGTTCGGGTTCGAGTTCGGGCCCGGATTCGGCATCGGACTCGGAGGCCGGTTCGGACTCCGGCGCAGCGAAGCGTTCGGCCCAATCGGGCAGCGGCAACGGCTCGGCCGCGGAAGCGGGCGGCTCGGTCTCTGGCCCGGCCTCCGCTTTCGCGGGTTCCTCGGGCACGGCGGCATCAACGGCCGGCGCCGGTGGTTCGGCATCGGCCACCGCCGGCGCAAACAGGCTCAGCACCGCGAGCGACAGCACGGGGAAAGCACGCACGGACGCCATGATACGTATCGAGCCGCCCCCGCCCCGGCGCCGACACCCGATTCCCAAAGGACCCGCCCTGCGGTAACCCACAACGGGCTACCAACGAGGGGAAACGCGACGGAAACGGGCCGTCGAGCCACCGGTGGCGTACCGCGCCAGACTCGGTTGGGCCGCCGACGCCTCACCGCTGGGCATCGCTGTGCCGGGCCAACCAGGACGCGACGGCCTCGAACTCGGCCCGGCGCGCCGCACCGAAGCCGGCGTACATGTCTTTCGCCTGGCGGGCCAGGGCCTGGGCCCGGGCGCGGTGGTCGGGGCCGCCCAGCGACTCCGTGGCCCTCGCCAGCACGAACGCCGCGTGGGCCGCGTTGTCCTTGTTGGGCAACGTCTCCAGAACGTCGCGAGCGCGGGCCACCGTCGCGACCGCGGCTTCGTGGTCGCCGCGCAAAAACAGGCAGCGACCGAGCTGAGTCGTCGCCCAGGCGACGCGGGGGTGCTCCTCCCCTCGACCGTCGACCAGCACGTCGCGCGCGCGACGCAGTTCGTCCAGGCGCGTGCAGGCGCCCTGGTCCATCTCGAGCATGGCTCGCTCGAGCTCAATGCCCGCGGAGATGGTCGGATCCCCCGCCTGCGCGTTCGCGATGGCCAACGCCTGCGCGTAAAGTTCCTCGGCCGCCGCGTACTGCCGGGCGCGGTGACGAACGCGGGCCAAGTTGGTGAGCGTGGTGGCCATGTCCGGATGCTCCGGCCCGACGGTCGAGCTCTCGATATCGCGCACGCGATCGAACTTGTCCCAGGCCGCGTCGGTGTCGCCGAGCTCGAGAAGCGCATAGCCCAGGCCGTTGAGGCTCCAGTGAAGGTCGGGACTGTCCGCCCCGAGGATCCGTTCGTCGATGCGCAGCGCGCGGCGCAGCAAGTCGCGAGCGCGCGCCCACTGGCCCAGCTCCGAGTGCAAAAGCCCCAGATTGACCAGCGCGGCACTCGTCATGTCGGTGTCGCCCACGTCGCGGTCCAGGATGGTCAGGGCGTGCTCGAGGCGCTCGCGAGACGCCTCGTAGTCGCCCGCTTCGAGCAGCAGGCCACCGACGTTGCTGTACGCGCGCGCCGCCTCGTAGGCCTCGGCCCCGTGCTGCTCCACGACGATGCGCTCGTGGTCCATCAGGTGCGCCAGCGCTTTGTCGATATCGCCGTCAGCGAGAGCCAGCGCACCGAGCACGACGTCGAGCTCCCCGCGAAGATCCGGCGGGTCGCCGGCGAGGCGAATCGCGACGTCGGCGGCGCGGGCCACGATGGCGGCCTCCTCCGGCTTTGCCAGCCGGGTACCGACAACATCGACCAGGTTGACGTAGAGGTCGGCAACCTGCCGCGGATCCCGCGCGCGCCCGGCGGCCTCGAGACCGCGGCGAAGCTGATCCGCGGCCGCTTCGCCGTCGCCGCGAACCGACGACAGCGCGGCGAGCCGCGCGTAGGCCGACGCGGTCGTCGGCGCAAAACCGAGGGCGCGGCTTTCGGACAGCACGTCGGCGGCAAGGGCGCTCGCCTCGTCGCGACCGCCGGTTCGAGACAGCACCTCCGCCCGCGCAAGCTGGTCCTGCATGGCCTTTACCCGGGCCGCCGCGCCCGGTTCGGCGGGCAACGGCACCAGTCCGCGCTGCAAGCGCTCGCTGTCGTTGCAGCGGGCCACGTCGCCCAGGTCGCGAGCGGCGTCGAAGGAATCGCGAACCATCGAGGGCGTCGCGTGCGCCGCGAAGCGCTCGATGAGCAGCTCCAGTTTTTCCACGGTGCGATCGACGCAGCGACTGCGCGCGTCCATGAGAGCCTCGGACTGGCTGCGGCGCACGTAGGTCGCTTCGCAAACGTCGACGCGAAGCGCCTGCACGTCGGCCGCGATGCCGGTCATCGCCCGATCGAGGGTGGCCAGGCGTTCGGCCACCAGCGGCGCCCCCGTGCCGCGAAACGACTGCGAAACGGCCTTTCGTTTCGCGTCGGTCCACACCAGCGGTTGGTCCGCAACCCCGTCGCAGGGCGGCGCCTGCTCCGGTCCGGGAGCAATGCCGCTGTAGACGACCACCCCCGCAACCGCCGCCAACGCCAGCGCGGCCGCGAGCTTGGTGCCGGCGCGACTGTGGGCCCGGCGCAGCGCGTCGAGCAGGGCCGCCATCGACTCGTAGCGCTCGGGCGGCGACGGCCGCAAGCCCCGCACAATCACCGACCGCAACCGCCACGGCACCCGCCGAAGGGACGAGGCGGCGACCCGGCCCCGCTGTTTTTGGTCCTGCAGCTCGTCCAGGCTCGCGCCGCGAAACGGTCGCGAACCCGCCAGCGCTTCGAACAGCGCCACGCAAAACGCGAACTGATCGCTGCGCGCGTCGGCCGGAGCGCCGATGTGCTGCTCGGGCGCCATGTAGCCCGGCGTTCCCAGGATCGACCCCACCACGGTCATCGGCGTCACCAGCGCGCTGCGAGACGAAATATCGCTGATGTCGGTCGGGCCCGACGGCGGTTCCTCGGGCTCGTCGACCACTTTGGCCAGACCGAAGTCGAGAACCCGCACTCGTCCGTCGGTTCCCAGGCCGACGTTGGCCGGCTTGAAATCCCGGTGCACCAGGCCGGCCTCGTGGGCCGCAGCCAGGCCGGCGCCGGCGTCGAGATACGCCTTCACAATGGCGTCGACGCCCGGCCGCTGCTGGCGCACCCAGTCTCGCAGCGACGTGCCCTCCACCAGCTCCATGGCGATGAAGACCCCCGTGTCGAAGACGCCCACGTCGTGCACCGCCACCACGTTCGGATGCGACAGCTGAGCCAGCGCCTGGGCCTCGCGCACCACGTGCTGGCGCCAGGCGTCGGCGTCGGCGCCCGCGCTCTTTGCACTCTCGATCAGCTTGAGCGCGACGTGGCGCGAAAGCTCCGGGTCGAACGCGCGAAACACCGAGCCGCCCGCCCCGGAGCCGATCGACTCGAGCACCACGTAGCGCCCGACCCGCGTGCCCAGCTCGATTGCCCCCGACCCAACGACCGCCAATCCGGTCGTGCGCGTCTCCAACGTCGCATCGTCCGGCGCGCCGCCAGTGCCCCGGGCACCGTCTTCCAGCGCAAAGTCGCGCTCGTCGCCGTCCTCGCCGCGTGCCATGCCCTCGCCCCTCGTTCCCCGCGCCCTGCGGATCATCGGCCGCGCCGGGCCACCGATCAAGCGCCGATGTAGGTGCCGCGCACCGGAGGTAACGCAGCGCTCGCCCCAATCGAGCGGCGCTGGCGGATCTCCATCCGGCCCGACCGCCGGTGCGAGCCGTTCCTCGACACGGCGCCGCCTCCGATTCAGGAAACTCGGTCGGCACAGCGGGGACGCCCTTAGGGAAAAGCGGCTTCAACCGCCCTCAAGCAGGACTTTCGCCGCGAGTTCCAAGCCCGCGAGCGCTGCGGGTAGTGGCCGCGAGCGTCGGCCGTCGCCACGCGCCGCTACTGCGCAAGGTGACCCTAGCGTGTCCAGGTCCCCGAAACGCGCCCCCCACGTACAGAGTACGGGATTCGCCAAGCAGACTCACTCCAGGTACACCGCCTCGCCAACTACCTCGGTCACGGTGATGTCTGAACACTGAAATCCAATGCGACCGTCCTCGTAATCTTCAACTTCAAAGCGCAGAGATTCCCAGCCCCGATCCGCGAGACTGACTATTTCAAAACCCACGATTTGGACCAGACCGCTCCCCAAGTCCCTGAGTCGCAAACCCGAAACCCCATCGAAGCAAAGCACCACCCTGTGCAGCGGACCATCGGGGTCGGGCCAACTGCTCCGACCGTCGCGACTCTGGAACAGGGTTCTTATTGTGAGGCGAGCTTTCAACGCATCGTACTCAAAGTTCTCAACATAGGCTAAATCGCAAGGATTCCAACGGCCAATCAATTTAGCGACTAGATGAGCACCCTGAATAGATTCTTCCATGCCCTAAACCTAGTCCAAGTTGTGCAGCGTTTCGCGTGCGCCAGTACGATCATCGTGACCCCGAGTGCCCTTCGGGGCGTACGTGGTCTCATGGAGGTGGGGATTCGTGTGTCCTTTGTCAGCCCCCCCAGTACCCGTCGGGCGCATGTGGTCGGTCTTGTCGACACGGTGGGTTTGACGACCGTAGTCATCGTAGATCACGCGAGAGTCCTCTGTCCGTCCCGTTCGCCTGCTACTGCGCCGATGGTCCAGGCGCTTCGTTCCCGGAGCCACCTGCTTGGGTGCATACCGCTCCCAGTATTCTTCTGGAACGAAGGGTTTATCTGGACCGCCAGCACCCGGACCGACACCACCACTCTTCTTGGCTTTTCGCGCCGCATCCGCTGCCTCGGCTATCGCTCCCATTGCCTTGCCCAAAGCCTTGAGGCCTGCCGCGGAGACGCCAGGTAGCACCACCGCTGCGGCCGCGTAAGCGGCGCTCTTGAAGTCTCCTTGAGCGATCGCTCCTACGATTGAAGCTACGTCGCCGATCGTGTCTACGCCCGGAATAGTGCCGACGATGTCGCCGGCTCGCTCTAGCCACTCTCCGATTTTCGCGAGAGTGCTTTGCTCAACACCCTCGAAAGAAATCCCGACGAAAACGAAAACTTGAACAGCTTCACCAGTTGGATCGGTAGCGTTTGCGAGGCACGCCTGGCCCTCACAAACGAAGGCGTCCGCGCAGTTCGCCTGCGATGAGTTATCAGCGCACCAAGCCTGTACCGCTTTCTCCTGCTCCTCCGTCTTCGGCGTCTCGAGCCCATCCGGGTCGACGAATCGGATGGGGTTGTTCATGGAGAACATGTAGAGGTTCATGCGCCGCGGCTCGTCGTAGGCGCGGTCGGGGACGATTCGGTAGAGGGGGTCGGCCTGGGTCCATCGCATGGACAGGGGGTCGTAGTAGCGCCAGCCGTAGTAGTA
>JGI12316J15309_10001267_pt1 | contig 45598 bp, 43 predicted proteins | sample MarCyaLeptolynsp_FD_15309 | JGI IMG/M metagenome (IMG submission 15309) | reverse complement strand
CCTGCCAGGAGCCGCGCCCGTGACCCGCCTGACCGCCGCCGCCATCCAAGCCGCTTTTGGCGATGACCTGAAAGCCAATCTGGACGAGGTCGAAGCACTCATTCGCGATGCCGCAAACAAGGGCGCGAACATTGTCCTACCGCCTGAGCTGTTCCAAGGCATCTACTTTCCCACGCGGCAGGATCCGAAATGGTTCGAGACGGCCCATAGCGTTGACGCGCACCCTTGCGTGCAGGCGCTTCAGAAGATCGCCAAGGGGCTCGAGCTCGTCATTCCCATCTCTTTCTTCGAGAAGGATGGACCGCACTATTACAACAGCGTCGCCGTCGCCGACGCCGACGGCGAGATCATCGGCATCTACCGCAAGAGTCATATTCCAGATGGTCCCGGCTACCAGGAGAAATACTATTTCCGTCCTGGCGATACGGGCTTCAAGGCTTGGAAGACCCGGTACGGCACAATCGGCGTCGGCATTTGCTGGGACCAGTGGTACCCGGAAGCCGCCCGCGCCATGGTGCTCGGCGGTGCGGACCTTCTGCTCTACCCCACGGCCATCGGTTCGGAACCCTACGATGAGACCCTGGACACCCACGCGCGCTGGCAGCGCGTGATGCAAGGCCATGCCGTGGCGAACGCGGTGCCGGTGATTGCCGCCAATCGGGTGGGCTTGGAAGACAATGACGGCGTGCACCAACGCTACTATGGGCACTCCTTCATCGCCGATCACACCGGAGACATCGTCGCCGCGCTCGACGACAAATCCGAAGGTGTGATCACCGCGGATTTCGACATTGCCGAGATCGCCGCCTATCGCGCAGATTGGGGATTCTTCCGCGACCGCCGCACCGATCTCTACCGGAAAGCCAATCTATGACCGCCCTTCCCAATCCGCTCGACGATCCGACCACGACACGCATTGCGGCCGGAGACACCGAAGCCGTGTTCGTGCCGGGGCACGGCATGCTTGGCATCTCGCTGCGCCACGAGGGCGTGGAGTTCTTGCGCCGCATCGATGATCTGAAGACCTATGCCGCCAAGAACCAGACGGCGGGTATTCCCTTTCTCTTTCCGTGGGCCAATCGGCTCGCCGGATTCCAATATGAGGTGGCGGGCCGCGGGGTCACGCTCAGCACCCATTCACCGGTGCTGCGCTATGACGGCAACGGCCTTCCGATGCACGGCCTGATGTGGCCGCACCTTACCTGGACCCTTGAGGACCATGGAGCCGATCGGCTCACCGCGCGCTACGATTGGTCCCACCCGAAAGGCCTCGTTATCTTTCCCTACCCGTGCCGGCTGACCATGACGGCGACCGTCGCGCCTGCGAGCCTCACCATCGAGACGCAGCTTGTGGCGACCAGCGACATCGCCGTGCCCGTGAGCTTCGGCTTTCACCCTTATCTCGGCTTGCCCAGCGTGCCGCGGCAGGAATGGCAGGTGAGCCTTCCCAAGATGCGCCATCTGACCCTCGATGCGCGGAAGATCCCCACCGGTGCCTCCGAGCCCTTCCCCGGTCTCGAGGCGGCACTGGGCGACAGGGATTTCGACGACGGCTTCGCACTTCTGGGCGACAGCGCAACCCTGTCCGTCGCCGCCGGAGATCAGCGCATTTCGGTGGATTTGCTGGAAGGCTACCCCTACACGCAAGTTTACGCCCCGCACGACCACGACTATCTCGCCTTCGAGCCGATGACGGCCCCCACCAACGCCCTTATCAGCGGTGAAGGCCTGCGCCTCGTCGCGCCGGGAGAGACCTTCCGCGCCAAATTCCGGTTCCGCGTGAGTTAGGGCCAAGAGCGCTCACCTATCGCAAAAAGGGCTTGCCACGGCTTTGTCGTTGCGTGTACTTTGCAATACAAAGCTCAGATCCAGGCGAGGGTTCCGATGCGCGACCTAGAGAAAGCACTGGCCGATATTCTCGAGATCAGGACCCAGCTTGCCGCAGGAACCGCCTTCCGCGGCTATGGTCCTGGCGCCGTCGCGATCACTGGGGTTATCGCCTTGGCGACGGCGACCGCACAGAGTCTTTGGCTCGCCGATCCCACCACCGAGCAGATGTTGTTCTTCTCCGGCTGGATCGGCGCAGCAATTCTATCGGCCGCTATTGTGGGTACTGAGATGGTGGCGCGAACCCGCAGACATCATGCCGGGCTCGCCGATGAAATGCTGTTCGTGGCCGTTCAGCAGTTTCTGCCTTCCGCGGCCATCGGTGTCCTTTTGCTCATCACCTTGTCGCGCTTCGCGCCGGACACGGTCTGGATGCTCCCGGGCTTATGGCAAATCCTTGTTGGCATCGGCATCTTCGCATCGCTCCGAACGATGCCGCGGGCCTTTGTGCTCGGCGGTGTCTGGTACGTGGTCGCCGGGTTCGTCGTGTTGGCGCTTGCCGCGGAGTCGCGAGAACTCTCACCCTGGCTTATGGGGATACCCTTTGGCTTTGGACAGCTTCTGATTGCCGGCGTGTTGCGCATTGCTTGCGGAGACGACAATGAGCAAGAGTGAAGCGCCATTCGCCTATGGCGGTCTCGACCGCGTGATGCATGAGAAGGCCAGGCTCGGCGTCTTGATGTCGCTAATGGCGCATCCCAAAGGTCTCGCCTTCGGAGACTTGAAGCAGCTCTGTGGGCTGACGGACGGCAATCTCAGCCGGCACTTGCAAGTGCTGCAAGAGGCCGGACTCGTCGAGATCATAAAGACGTTCAAAGACTCCCGACCGCATACGACGTGTCGTGTGACTGCGTTGGGTCGAAAGCGCTTTCTCGACTATCTCGCTGAACTTGAGCGCATCGTCCAGGACGCGGCATCCGCTACCGGCGACGTACCTACTCCCAAGCTCTCCCCTGCAACCTGACTCTCCCCCTTTTTGACAGGAGACTTTACAATGCAAAGTACTCTTCAAACCAAACCACACGTGGCGATTATCATGGACGGCAATGGCCGTTGGGCAACCCGCCGCGGCCTTCCCCGCGAGGCCGGACATCGCGCCGGCGTCGAGGCCGTGCGAGCGATCGTCGAGGCAGCGCCCGCCTGCGGCGTCGGTACGCTGACGCTGTATGCATTCTCCTCGGACAATTGGCGCCGGCCGGAAACGGAAATCTCGATCCTTATGGGTTTGCTGCGCCTGTACCTGCACAGGGACATACCGCGCTTGGCGCAGAGCGGGGTGCGCTTGGAAGTCATCGGGCGGCGAGACCGGCTGCCCCGGGGTGTCGCTTTGGCCATTGACCGTGCGGAAGCGTTGACGGCAAGAGGCACACGGCTGCAACTGCGCATCGCACTGGATTACTCCGCACGAGACGCGATCGTTTCAGCTGCCGCTCGCATGAACGGCACGGGCGATTTCACGCGCCAAGGCTTCGCGCGGACGCTGAATGGCGATGGAAATGCCCCCGATGTCGATCTGCTTATTCGCACGAGCGGCGAACAACGCCTCTCGGACTTTCTCCTCTGGGAGCTCGCCTACGCGGAGCTCTACTTCACCGACACCATGTGGCCCGATTTCGGGCCCGACGACCTCGCCGCGGCTCTGACTGTCTTGTCGCAGCGCGAGCGCCGGTTTGGCGGTCTCACGCCGGAAGCGGCGTAAGGGTGCCGGCCAGTGCGTATCCTGTTGGTCAACGTTCCCCATCCTGCCATTGGCAGCCGCATTCCCGATGATCACTTGCCGCCACTTGGCCTCCTCGCCATCGGCGGCCCGTTGATCGACGATGGACATGATGTCCGGCTGATCGATGGCGAGTTCGGGCCCATGCCGCTCGATCGGCTGGTGGACGAGATCGTCGAACACGCGCCCGATGCCCTTCTCTTTGGCCACTCGGGCTCGACATCGGGCCACCCTGTGATCTCTGAGGTCGCCGATAGAGTAGCCAGGCGCCTATCGAACGTAAGGATCGTCTATGGCGGCGTGTTCCCCACCTACCATTGGCGCGAGATCCTGGCCGAAGAACCCTACGTCACGGCCATCGTGCGTGGTGAAGGTGAAGAGACAACGCGGCGCCTGATGCGCGCCCTTGAGAACAATGCGGCAATTGAAGCGGTACCGGGCATCGCTTTCCGCGATACGTCCGGGCCGAAGTCGACCAGCCCAGCTACTGTGATCCGCAACCTGGACGCCTACCGGATCGGCTGGGAGCTCATCGACCACAGCCGCTACAGCTATTGGGGTGGCCTGCGCGCGGTGGTGGTGCAGTTCTCCAGGGGCTGCCCGCATCTTTGCAACTACTGCGGCCAACGTGGCTTCTGGACTCGTTGGCGGCACCGCGATCCAGTCCACTTCGCTAAGGAGTTGGCGTGGCTGCACCGAGAACACGGGGTGCGCGTCATCAACTTTGCCGACGAGAATCCGACGGTATCGAAGAAGGTCTGGCGCAGATTTCTAGAGGCTCTGATTGCCGAAGACGTGGACCTCATCTTGGTGGGTTCGACGCGCGCGGACGACATCGTCCGCGACGCAGACATACTCCATCTCTACAAGAAGGCCGGCTGGGACCGATTTCTTCTCGGTCTCGAAAACACCGACCAGACGACCCTCAGTCTTATTCGCAAAGGAGCGACGACAGCGGTCGACCGCGAGGCCATTCGTCTTCTCCGAAAGCACGACATCCTGTCCATGGCGACCTGGGTCGTCGGCTTCGAAGAAGAAACCGACCGCGATCACTGGCGTGGCATGCGACAACTTCTCTCCTACGATCCGGATCAGATTCAGATGCTTTACGTCACGCCGCACCGTTGGACGCCGTACTTCCGGCACGCGGAAGGACGGCGCGTGATCCAGACGGACAAACGCCGCTGGGACTACAAGCACCAAGTACTCGCGACGCGCCACATGGCCCCATGGCGCGTGTTGCTTTGGGTTAAGTTCACAGAGATGATCGTCCAGTGTCGGCCTAAGGCGCTATTTCGCACTTATATGCATCCTGACAAACGCTTGCGCCACGCCATGCGCTGGTACGCACAAATGGGCCGACGGGTTTGGCCCTACGAGATCGTCAGCTTTCTGAGGGACCCCCTCGTTCGGCACGGGCCAACGCTTCGCCGGTTTTGGGGCGCCTCTCAAGACGCCGAGGAGGAATCAATGCTGACGAAGCGGCCCGTCGCCATCGCGAACGCAGGCCCCAAGGCCAATCGAACCACCGAAGACCTGCGCCTTAGCGCCTGAGGCACCGCGAAACACATGCCAAGTCACCTGGCATATGTCGTTCTTTCAATGACTTAGAGATCGCCGCCAACCGAGGACGACGGCCTTGATCGGAGATGCGATGCAATAGATGCCGGATTTTTCTGGCGCGGACCCCGTCCCTTGGCCTAACTCCTGGCCTCAGACTCAAGCCCTCAAGGAGCCCAGATGAGCCGGCAAGCGCCGCCCACCGACGAGCCGCTGATCTTCATCGTCACCGGCGAACCCTCCGGCGATAACCTCGCCGGACGGCTGATGGGCGCGCTTAAGGAGGCAACGGGCGGCCGCGTCCGCTTTGCCGGCGTCGGCGGCGCACAAGCCGAAGCGCAAGGTCTGACAAGCTTGTTCCCCATGCAGGAACTGTCGCTCGTGGGGCTGGCCGAAGTGCTCCCCCACCTGCCGCGTCTCATCAGGCGGCTGAACCAAACGGCAGCCACGGCGCGCGACCTGAAGCCAGACGTGGTCGTCACCGTGGACGCACCGAGTTTTGGCTTACGGGTTGCGAAGAAGCTCCGCGGCTCGGGCATCCCGGTTGTCCATTACGTGGCCCCGCAGATGTGGGCCTGGCGCGCGGACCGGGCGAAATCGCTCCGCAAGCGCGTGGATCATGTCATGGCGCTGCTGCCCTTCGAGGTGCCATTCTTTGCCGAGCATCGCATTCCCTGCACTTATGTCGGCCACCCCGCAATCGAGGCGGCCAGAGCGGGCGATGGCGACGCGTTTCGCCGCAAGCACAACCTCCCCGCCGACGCACCGGTCCTCTGCGTGGTACCCGGAAGCCGCGGGGGCGAGGTGCGGCGCATCCTGCCCGTGTTCACCGAGACAGTGTCGCGTCTGAAGGAGGCCCATCCTGATTTGCACGCGGTGATTCCCGTCGCACCAGGTGTCGCGCCACAGGTCGAGGCCCAGACCACGGACTGGCCGTTGCCTGTCTTTCGTGTCACCAATCCGCAAGAGCGTTTCGATGCCTTTGCCGCCTGCGACGTCGCCTTGACAAAATCAGGCACGGTGACCCTGGAGCTAGCGCTTGCGGACGTGCCCATGGCTGTCGCCTACAAGGTCAACGCACTGACGGCCTTCTTGGTGCGCCGCATGGGTGTCAGCGTCGAATACGCCTCTCTCGTGAATCTCCTCGCCGACCGGGAGGTGGTTCCCGAGTTCTTGCAGGAGGACTGCACACCGCAGAAGCTGGCCGCGTCGGTGGGCGATCTACTGGCGTCGAAGGAGGCACGCGAGGCGCAGCGCGCCGGCTTCCGCGAGGTCCGCAAGGCGCTCGGCGGCGCAGAGCCCGCGCCAAGCGCACGGGCCGCCGCACTTGTGCTCGATGTGGTTCGCAAGCACGCCGCCAGTTAGGCGCCGGCGGTACTGACCTCCGGGCTTCCTTGGGCCGCCCAGCTTTGTACCTTCTTCAACTGCGCGTCGATGCTCTCATTGATCATGACGGCCACCCGCAACGCCTCCGTCCCGGCGTAGCCGTCGACGAAGGGTTTCTTACCCGTCTTGATGCAGTCCAGGAAGGACGCGATCTCGTTGCCCAGACTGTCTTCTTGCGGAATGTCGATCGTCTCGGTGGCTATGGCCGACAGGCCTTGGGTCATCGGGTCGCCGCGCAGGCTGTAGCCGAAGATCTTGCGCTCTCCGAGATCGCAGTTGAGATATTTGTTCTGTGCGAACACACGAAGTCGGCGTTCCGTCTTGTAGCTGACGCGGCTCGCGGTGACATTGGCAACGCAGCCGGACTCGAAGCTGATCCGTGCATTGGCGATATCGGCTTTGCGCGCCATGACGCCGGTCCCGACCGCATCGACCTTGGCCACCGGCGCGCCGACGAGCCCGATGATCATGTCGATGTCGTGGATCATCAGATCCAGGATCACGTCAACTTCCACGCCCCGCTTCTTCCACGGCGCGATGCGGTAGCTCTCTAGATAAAGAGGCTTGCCGATATTCTCCGAGATGACGCGGTAGGCGGCGGAATAGCGCTCGATGTGGCCGATCTGGAGAACCGTGCCCCGCTCCTTGGCCATTTGGGTGATGGTCTGTGCGCTCTCAACCGAATCGGTGATGGGCTTCTCGATCAGCACGTGTAGTCCCGCGTCGATCAACTCGCGGGCGACGTCGAAATGCAGCGTGGTCGGCACGGCGATGCTCACCGCATCCACGCGGTCCAGGATCTGCCGGTGGTCCGTAAAGGCCTCGCCGCCGAACTCCTCGGCGATCTGGCGGGCCCGGGCCTCGTCGGCATCTACGATCGCGGTCAGCTTCGCGTTTGGGTTCTTCGAATAGTGATTGGCGTGAAAACGCCCGAAATAGCCCGCGCCCACCACGGCGGTGCGAATCTGCTCTGCCATTGATTTTTCCTGTTCAAGTCCTTTGGCGGGCTTTTTGTCGCAAAATCCGCCGCTTCGCCACCCCTCAAACCACGGAGGCACACCAGCAGCGCAAATTCGGGCGTGAAACCGCCCGCGACTCCGGTTAAGCCCTTGCCACGCTTGACTGAGTGGAGAGACCGAATGTCGCAATTCCCGACGTGCAAGGCGCCGGCCCGCCGTACCCAATCGCAGCGGTGACACGATGCAGCTTGGGTCCGAACAGCTCCTCGCCTCCGACCGCCTGAATGGGTTGAGGGTCGGCATCCTTGCCAACCCGGCCTCGGTGGACCACGCATTCCGCCATATCGTAGACCGGCTCGGACAGGCGTCCCGCTACGAGCTTGCGGCGATCTTCGGCCCGCAGCACGGCTTTCGGTCCGACCTCCAGGACAATATGATCGAGACGCCGCACACCACGGACCCGGCACGCGGCGTGCCGGTCTTCTCGCTCTACAGCGAGACCCGCGAGCCGACCAAGGAGATGCTGGATCTCATCGATGTCTTGGTCATTGACCTGCAGGATGTCGGCGCACGCATCTACACGTTCATCTACACGATGGCCAATTGCCTGCGCGCCGCGGCAAAGACCGGCACGCCGGTCATCGTCTGCGACCGGCCCAACCCGATCGGCGGGCTCCAGGTCGAGGGGCCGATGCTGGAACCAGGGTTTGAATCCTTCGTCGGACAATTCCCGATTCCCATGCGGCACGGCATGACCGTGGCCGAACTCGCCAAGCTGTTCAATGAACATCACGGTATCGGCGCGCCCTTGGAGATCGTCCCCATGGAAGGTTGGTCCCGGGAGCTCTATTTCGACGATATCGACGTTCCCTGGGTGATGCCGTCGCCGAACATGCCGACGCTGGAAAGCGCCATCGTCTACCCCGGCACCGTCCTGTTCGAAGGCACGATGGTCTCCGAAGGACGCGGCACCACCCGGCCCTTCGAGCTGATCGGCGCACCGTGGCTCGACGGTGCGGCCCTCACCGAGCGCATGCGGGAACTCAACCTGGAAGGTGTGCACTTCCGCGAAGTGGTCTTCGAACCAACCTTCCAGAAGCACGCGAAGACCCCGTGCGGCGGCTGCCAACTGCATTTGCAATCCCGCTGGGACTTCGAGCCGGTCAAGGTTGGGGCCGCGCTCCTGCATGCGTGCTATGGCCTGGCACCCGATCAGTTCCAGTGGCGGGATCCCCCTTACGAGTACGAACACGACAAGATGCCCATAGACATCCTGGCCGGCTCCACCCAATTGAGAGAGCAGATCGAAAGCCAGATGCCCGTTGAGGACATCGCCGCCAGCTGGCGGGCCGGCGTGAGAGCCTTTGAGGAGCTGCGGGAGCCGTACTTGCTCTACTGAGCCACCGCGACGCAGAGGAACGCATGTTTCCGATAGCAGACGACAACCCACACTTCGGAACGCCCGTGGTGACGTGGTCGATCATCGCAATATGCGTGCTTGTTTTCTTCTGGCAGGTTTCTTTGGGGTCGAACGGCGGGCAAGTCGCCGCCTATCAGTTCGGCATGATCCCCGCGCGGCTATTTGGCACCGCCACGCTTGACCCGACACTCGTTGCCATCCCCGCCTGGGCAACCGTCTTCACCTCCATGTTCATGCATGGGGGCTGGCTGCATCTCGGCTTCAACATGCTGTTTCTCTGGATCTTCGGCGACAACATCGAAGACTCCATGGGGCATGGCCGCTATCTCGCTTTCTATCTTCTATGCGGCGTGGCAGCGGCGCTCGCTCAGGCCGTGATCGATCCGGGATCGACCATTCCCATGGTTGGGGCGAGCGGCGCCATCTCCGGCGTGCTGGGCGCCTACCTCCTACTGCATCCGCAGGCTACGGTCCGCACTGTCATCTTCTTAGGCGTCTTCGTCACGATGATGCACTTACCGGCCTTGATCGTGCTCGGCCTTTGGTTCCTGCTGCAACTCGCCAGCGCCGCCTTCTCCGACACCGGCGAGGGAGGCGTCGCCTTCTGGGCCCATGTCGGCGGATTCGTCGCCGGCATGGCGTTGGTCCCCTTGTTCAAGAAACGCAATGTGCCGTTGTTCCAGCCGGCGCGCTATCGCGCCTTTCAAATGGAACGGCGACGCGGGCCTTGGGGGTAGATCGCCGCGGGCTGGATCACCGCGCGCCGGGCCAAGCCGACATCAGCGGGCATCCCATCGTCTTCTTGAGGGCCTCGACAAGCTCTTCGGGCGTGTTGGCCGCGATGTAGAGCCCGCCAGTGACCTTGGCCAAGCACCTCACGTCGAGCGCGCTTTGCCCGCCCGTGCGCAGCTCGGTCATGCGAAAGCCGATAACGTGAACGGTGAGTTGCACGCCCTGCGCCTCTAGCATCTTGCCCAAGTCGCACGGCGCCCCACCGCAAGTTTCCTCGCCATCGGTCAGCACCACGACGACACCGGGCTTTGCCCGATAGTCGAGCACTTCGGCGGCCCGCTCGACCGCCTCGGCCAACGGCGTGTTGCCTGCCGGGTTCAAACCGCGCACCCGGCTCATGATGGGATGCGTCGCATCGGCGATGGGCCGCAAGTGGAGGTCGACATTGCACTGCCGATTGGGACCGGGTCCATAGGAGACGAGCCCGACCCGGCGGTAGAGCGTGACGTACGGAAGCGCCTGGTCCAGCGCTTGGCGGACCTTGTCGATGGCGCCGATGCCTTCCGCCAAACTGCCCGCCATGGACCCCGAGGCATCGAACACGATCATCGCGTCTTCGGTACACGGGGCGCGCTGCTCATCGTCTGCGCTCGCGGGAAGCGCAAACGCGATGGCCGCGGCAACCGTCAGCGCGATTAGAGGAGCGCAGGTCAAGCCTACGCCCCTCCAAAGATAACGCACACGAGCCATGTCGAGCATCGACCTCGTCTAGGACTTCACGCGGAACGCCCAGATGATGAGGATTACGCCTTGCACAAGCAACAAGATTCCGAAGACCAACGGAACGGCGATGGCGGCGGCCATGGGCGCGCCAAGCAGCAACAGGCCGATAACGAAGTTGATGAGGCCGAAAATGAACGAGCCAACCCCGCCGCCGGTGAAGGCGCCGATCATGGCGAACACGCCAATAACCAGCCCCAGCACGCCGAGCCATATGACGATCGCCGTCGGCAGAACCACCGCGGAGAAGATCGGATGGTTGAGCACGATGAGACCAGCGACGATACCTAAGACACCGATCAGCAACGACCAGTACCAAGGTACGGAGCTGTCGACGAAGACACGCACGAGCTCCAAAACGCCCACGAATAGCCAATAGAAACCAAGAAAGATGACCAGCGCGACCAATGTCGCCGCAGGTTGGGTGATCAGCAGGATGCCGAAGATGATCGCGGCGATCCCTTCGAGCAGAAAAACCCACCAAACGTCCGATTGATCCTTTTGCGCAGTGGCTGCTGCCATAGTGACGACCTCCCTTTGCCGCCAACGTTTGTGGGGCCGACGGGCGGGCGGCGAACCGCGCCGGCAACGCGTCACGAATGCGGCCCAACTATACGCCTTCTATGACACCTCGTACGCCGGACCCGCGCGGTCCTTGATTTTCAAGGGGGTTAGGCGCCGCAAACCGGGGTGGCGAAGCCCGTCTGCCTGACCTATTTAGAGAGTGATTCTCCGCGCTCCATCCCGGAGCCAACGCGCAAGGCAAAGCGGGCCCATGCCGCCACCGATCGTTCGTGTCCCCCGTTCCATTTGGCGTGCCACCGGCATGACCGCCGATCCGCGGGCAATTCCAGAAGAGACGGCAATCGCCTTCACCTTCAACACCGCATCGTACGCGGTGATGATGGCAACGCCCCAGGACTTAGAGGATTTCGCCATCGGCTTCGCCTTGACCGAAGGGGTCATTCCGTCCGGCGACGCTATCGAAGCTATAGAGGTTGTCGAGGAAGACGTCGGGGTCGAGCTGCGCATCTGGCTCAAGGCGAAAGACGCAGTCGAGTTCCTGGGCCGGCGCCGCAAGATGGCTGGCCCGACCGGCTGTGGACTTTGCGGCGTCGAGAGCCTCATCGAGGCGATGCGGGCGCCGCCCGAGGTCGGTCAAGGTCTGGTGCTGACGCCGGACCAGATCATGGGCGCGCTCGATTCCCTGTTTCCACTGCAAGCTCTGAACCGAGAGACGCGGGCCGTGCATGCCGCGGGTTTTTGGGACCCGGAGCGCGGGCTCGTTGCCCTGCGGGAGGATGTCGGCCGCCACAATGCGCTCGACAAGCTCGCCGGAGCGTTGGCACGCGACGGCGCGACCGCCGAGCAGGGCCTCGTGGTCCTGACCAGTCGCGTCTCGATTGAGATGGTGCAAAAGGCCGCAGCCATCGGCGCGCCGATCATCGCGGCCGTGTCGGCACCCACCGCGCTCGCGGTGCGCATGGCCGAAGCGTGCGGCATGACTTTGATCGCGATTGCCCGCAAAGACGGTTTTGAGGTCTTCACTCATCCGCATCGGGTGAAGGGAAGCCTCGAAAGCGACGTCGCTTAAGCCCGCGCGCCGATAAGCGCCTCGGCGGCCCCGAGATCCTCCGGACGATTGATGTTGAAGAAGGGGTCGATGCGGCCCTTCCCGATCTCGACCGGCGGAAAGAAGACCTTCGCAGCCCCTTGCTGCTCAACCCACTGGGTGACCTTGCGCTGCTCCTTGGCGAGCGCGTCCCGGAGCGCCTCTACGATCGTTACGGGCCAAAGCCCCACGACCGGGTGCACCCCCGCCTCCGAGCACGCCACGGCCATTCTCGCCTCGCCAACGGCCTCGACCAGGCGCGTGACAAGATCGGTGGGAACGAACGGTGTGTCCCCCGGCACCGTCACGGCCCATCGGGTGCGCGGACTGTTGGCGGCGATCCAGGTCAACGCCGCCTCGATGCCTGCGAGCGGCCCTTGAAAACCGGAGATGGTGTCGGCGATCACGGGGCAGCCAAAGGCGGCGAAGCGCGCCGGATCCCCGTTCGCGTTCAGGACGACGCGCGAGACCTGAGGCGCGAACCGCTCCATGACGTAAGCCAGGATCGGCTTGCCGCCGAGCGGCCGTAGGCCCTTGTCGCCCCCTCCCATGCGCCTCGACTGGCCGCCGGCGAGCACGACACCAACAATGTCCTCTATCGAATCCATGCCGTGAGTCTAAGGCGAGGACGGCTCTGCCGTCACGGGCCACGTTGAACATCGCGCGTCCGCGGCCCCGAATCTTGCCGCACGGGCGGCGCGCCAGCGCCACAATGCAACCCTATAGGAACCGCGCCGATGAAGGGGATCCCGGGGAGGACCACGCTCATGAAAATCCTGATCCCAACACTGTTGGCCGCCGCCCTTGCCCTCTTCGCGGTGAGCGCCCCACATTCCACCGCCCATGCGGCCACGGCGGCCGAGATCCAGCAGGACGCCAACGAGACTCTGCGCAGTTTCGTCCGCCAAGTGGGCGGTGCCAGGGAACTCGCCAACAAGGCGGTTGGAATCTTGGTGTTCCCCTCCGTGGTGAAGGCGGGGTTCGGCATTGGCGGGGAGTACGGCGAGGGTCTGTTGATCGTCGATCAGCAGCCGGCGGGCTATTACAATCTGATCTCCGCCTCGTTCGGCTTTCAGCTGGGCGTTCAGGAGCGGTCCGTCATCATCATGTTCATGACCCAGGACGCACTCGACCAGTTCTACCGGCTGGCAGGCTGGAAAGTGGGCGTGGACGCGTCCGTGGCCATCATTTCAGTCGGCATCGGGGGTTCCATCGACACCGACAAGGTGACCCAGCCGGTCATCGGCTTCGTTCTCGACCCAAAAGGACTGATGTACAATCTGTCTCTTGAAGGCTCGAAGATCACGCGTATCGAACGCTGAACTTCTCTAGGCAGACGTGGAAGGGACGGGCGGCAGGCCCGCCGGCTTCATGTTCCACAGGCTGGAGGACTCCGGCGTGGTTGCGCGGGCCGTTCGCCGGAGCTCTGCAAACAGTGCCCGCCCCCGCGCCACTTGGGCAGCAGCAGCGTCGGCCCCTTGAGCCATGAGGCTCTTAAGATGATTGTCGACAAGCGTGGCCGCCCGATTGACGTCGGAGAAGCCCAGCGAACCACCGGCGCCCTTGATCTGATGCGCCAGAAACTCCGCCTCCACAATGGCGCCCGCGCAATGAGCCTCAGGCGCCGCCAGCATCTCACCGAGGCGGTCGATCTGCTCAAGAAGGCTACGATGATGCGTGCGCACCAGCCTGCGGATCTGCTGCCGCAGGGCATCCACACGTCCGGTGTCTACACGCTGCGCAGGGGATGAACTCGTGGTCACGACGCTCTCCTTGTCGCGCATGCCTTACAGGCACGCGTCCGAATTTGCGTCGGATCATAGGGCAAGCGCGTTGAAGAAGCGTTGACCGGACCAGGGCTCGTGAAGACCTTGGAAACCTAACGGGTTTGGATGTGCTTAAGGTCCTGCTGGTGCGGCTTGGTCCTGTCGCTCACGTTCGCATCATCTGGCGGTGCTAGGCGAAAGGACGACATGGGCACCTCGACAGCGCAGCCCGCCGCGGACAGCGCAAAAAGGCAGGCAAAAGCAGTTGTGGTAACCTTTGTCATGCAGAAAATGGCCCCTTTCAATATTCGCCAGTTTTACAAGAAAACCTGGCGGAAGTTTGAACATGGGCGGAGCACCTAGGAATTCAATGGTCTGGTCTCGCTTGAGAACATTCGTTGAAATCAGCCTTTCTGGAAGATTGACGGACAGGTCCAAATCCCCAGAGATGCCGCCGCAGACGCTTCTGACGTGCAGCCAAGGACACCGGCCGATGGGACTTCGCCTCCTCGTTTTCATGCTCATGCTCCTGCCGGCCCCTGCCCTCGCCGGCGCCGCAAAGTCCATCGCGGCCCTTGCACCCTCGGGGCTTGTGCTGGTGATGGACGCCGACGGCAACGAGCTGATCGCACAGAACGCCGACAAGCCTTTTGTGCCGGCCTCTGTCGCCAAGATCGTGACGGCCTGGCTGGCCATGGAAGAACTGGGTGGCGACTACCGCTTCAAGACACGCTTCTATCTCGACGCCGACCGGGTGCTCTATGTGCGCGGGGGCGGCGATCCCTTTTTGATCTCCGAGGAGCTTGCGCTGCTCGCGCCGCAATTGGTCGCCGCCATCGGCCCCGAACCGCTCGCCGGCATCGTGCTTGACGCAAGCTACTATCCCGACACGATCCGCATTCCGGGCATCGAGGACACCAACGAGGCCTATGATGCGCTGAACTCGGCGCTTGCCGTGAACTTCAACACAATCCACGCCGTGCGGAGGGGCAAGACGGTCCGCTCCGCCGAGAAGCAGACGCCGATCACCCCTTTGGCGATCAGCCAGTTCCGAGCCCGAGGGCCCAATGGCCGTAGCCGCATCAGCTTGGCGCAGGACCCCGAGGTCAGCCTGCTTTATGCGGGGGAACTCTTGGCCGCGTTCATCAAGCGGGCGGGCGGCAGCGTCAAAGGCGACATCGTGGTCGGCACCGTTCCGGAAGGGCTGGCGCCGGTCTACGTGCACGAGCAGTCGCGCGATATGGCCGAGATCCTCACGCAGATGCTCCTCGGCTCCAACAACTACATCGCCAACCAAGTGTTCTTGGAAGTTGGCGCACACCGCCTGGGCGGACCTGTCAGCTTGGAGAAATCGCTCCAGGTCGCCAACGAGATGCTCGCCGCGCATGGCCTTGCAGACGCGATCTACCTGGAGGAGGGCTCCGGCATCAGCCGCGGCACGCGCTTCACCGCCCGTGGCCTGGCCCAATTGCTCCACCATTTCGCGCCCCATGCTGAACTCCTGAAGGGCGGCCGTGGCTCCAAATACAAGACTGGAACCATGAGCGGCATTCGCACCCTAGCCGGCTACGCCAATACCAAGACGCACGGTCAGGTGCGTTTTGTGATCGCGCTCCGCGGCAACACGGGCAGGCTGCGCTACCGCCTGCTTCGCGCCATCGAGAAGGGACTCTAATCACTAATCCTCCCTCACATAGACTTGGCTGCCGAGTTCTCGGAACTTGGCGCTCATCTCGTCCATGCCGTCTTTGCGGGCCTGCTCTACCGCTTCGCTGCTTGAGAGCATGCCTTTGTCGTTGAGCTTGGCGGCGTAGTCGCGCACTTGCTGGGTGATCTCCATGGAGCAGAACTTCGGTCCGCACATGGAGCAGAAGTGCGCCACCTTGTGCGCCTCCTTGGGCAGGGTCTCGTCGTGGTAGGCCCGCGCCGTGTCCGGATCGAGCGACAGGTTGAACTGGTCCTCCCAGCGGAACTCGAAGCGCGCCAGCGACAGCGCATCGTCGCGCGCCTGCGCCGCCGGGTGGCCCTTGGCGAGATCGGCGGCGTGCGCCGCGATCTTGTAGGCCATCACCCCGTCCTTCACGTCGTCCCGGTTGGGGAGTCCGAGATGCTCCTTCGGCGTCACGTAGCAGAGCATCGCCGTGCCGAACCAGCCGATCATGCCCGCGCCGATGGCAGATGTGATGTGGTCGTAAGCCGGCGCGATGTCGGTGACGAGCGGGCCAAGTGTGTAGAAGGGCGCCTCGCCGCACTCTTTGAGCTGCTTCTCCACATTGACCTTGATCTTGTGCATGGGCACGTGCCCCGGCCCTTCGATCATGACCTGGCAGCCGCGGTCCCACGCAACCTTGGTGAGCTCGCCCAGCGTCTCCAGCTCGGCAAACTGAGCTCTGTCATTCGCGTCAGCAATTGATCCTGGACGAAGTCCATCGCCCAGCGAGAACGACACGTCGTATTTGCGCATGATCTCGCAGATATCCGCGAAGCGCTCGTAGAGGAAGCTCTCCTTATGGTGCGCCAGACACCACTTGGCCATGATCGAGCCGCCGCGCGACACGATGCCGGTGATGCGGTCCGCGGTGAGGTGGATATAGCCGAGGCGCACGCCCGCATGGATGGTGAAGTAATCCACCCCCTGCTCGCATTGCTCGATGAGCGTGTCCTTGTAGACCTCCCAGTCGAGCTTCACCGGATCGCCGTCCACCTTCTCCAAGGCCTGGTAGATCGGCACGGTGCCGATGGGCACCGGCGCATTCCGAATGATCCACTCCCGCGTGGTGTGGATGTTGCGGCCCGTGGAGAGATCCATGACCGTGTCGGCGCCCCAGCGGGTCGCCCACACCATCTTCTCCACCTCTTCCTCGACCGACGACGTCACCGCGGAGTTGCCGATATTGGCGTTGATCTTCGTGAGGAAGTTGCGGCCGATGATCATCGGCTCGCTCTCCGGATGATTGATATTGGCCGGGATGATGGCCCGGCCCCGCGCCACCTCGTCGCGCACAAACTCCGGCGTGACGAAATCCGGCAGCGCCGCGCCGAAATCCTCGCCGTCCTCGCGCCGTGCGCGCGCTTCGTCGTCCGCAACTTGGCGCCCGATGTTCTCCCGATGCGCGATATAGACCATCTCTTCCGTGACGACGCCGGCCCGGGCGAACTCAAGCTGGGTGACCGGCTGACCGGGCAGCCCCCGCAAGGGTGCCCGCGTCCCTTGGAAGGCGTCCGCCAAATGGCTCGCGCCGACATTGCCGTTGTCTTCCGGCTTGACGGCGCGGCCCGCGTAACGCTCAACGCCGCCGCGGCGTTCAATCCAAGGGGTACGCAAGGGAGCGAGGCCGCGGTTCACATCGATCGCGGCGTCGCTGTCCGTATAGGGCCCCGAGGCGTCGTAGACGCGGAAAGCCTCGCCGTTCGACAGATCGATCTGCCGAAGCGGCACGCGCACATCGTCATGGCCTTCCGGCGCCGAATACACCTTACGGCTCCCGATCAGCGGACCCGTCGTAACCTCGGGCGCGCCGTCGGCTTGGTTGCGAAGCGACTTGTTGCGAAGCGTCTTGTCGTGAACGTTCATGGGGTCCTCAATCTCTATGGCGCGCATCACGCAAGCGCCGTGCCATCGCCTAACAGAAGTCATTCCCGCATTTTTCGCAGCGAATGCCTTCGTCGGCGCCACGGGTGAGGCGTCAATAGGCGTTGCAGCCGACAGCCACCCAGCGCGCCGCCAACTCAAGACCGAACAGCCGCGTCGAAGCTCGTTGCAGAAGTGGCGTTGCGCGTCGCACCTGTTGCGCCGAGCGCGTGGCCGAACGCAACCTTTCCGCGAAACCCGTCACGAGCCTCCGGCACGAAGGGTATCGTCTCACGAAGTAACGCCCAGCACCTTCCTGTTATTAAACAGCTTTTTGCCTTACAGACCTCATGGCCTGCAAGTGCCCCTGGTTGAACCGCGACACCTCATGCCGCTGGCATACCGTTTGCAGTCCCATAGTTGCGGCTTTTGCCAAGGCCGGCCTATCTGGCCAAGGCGCCTTTGGGGATTGGTGTCGTGTATGGGGGTATTTCACTCGAAACCCAGACCGTTGCTTCGGCGTGCTGCCCTTCACCGCGAGACTCCGCATGATCGATGGCTCCCGATCCACTGTAGCTGCGCACGACACACTCAACACTCATGACGAACTCAACACCAAAGAACTCTTCGAGGTTGGGAGGAAAACTCATGCCGAACGTCACAAGACACTGCAGCATCGCCATGTCGGCTGCCGCCGCACTGGGTCTCTTAGCGACTCAAGCGTCCGCAGACGGCAACTGGCCTGAATACAATGGAGACAAGGCTGGCGCCCGCTATTTGGGTGGTGGCAACGTCTCGAGCGATACCGTAAAAAACATGAAGATTGCTTGGCAGTGGGCCATGCCAGACAACCAAGTCGCCATAGACAATCCCGAGCTTCGTACATGGCTCAACCAAACGACGCCGCTCGCGATTGACGGAACCCTGTACACCTCGTCGCCCATGAGCTTCGTCTCGGCGATCGACGGCGCAACAGGCAAGACGCTTTGGACATACGACCCCGAAGCCTACGAACATGGAACGCCGGCGAATCTGGGATTCATCAACCGCGGCGTGGCATATTGGGAAGACGGAGACGACAAGCGCATCATCGCCGGCACTGGCGAAGGACATCTCTTTGCGCTCGACGCGACGACCGGAAAGCCCATCACGTCGTGGGGTGACAACGGCCGCGTCGATCTGACCAAAGGCCTCCGCAGAGAAGTCGACCGCACTCTAATATCGGTCAACTCTCCTCCAATCGTGTGCAACGGCGTTGTCGTCCCGAGCATCGTCGTGCTGGACTCCTTTGCCGTCGGCCGACCGCCAATGAAGTATCACCCCCCTGGTGATATTCAGGCGTTCGACGTCAAGACCGGCAAACGAGCATGGGTCTTTCAGCATCCGCCTCAGCCCGGTGAGAAAGGAAACGAAACGTGGGAAGACGGATCGTGGGAGTCGACAGGAAGCGCCAATATGTGGACGCGGCCAAGTTGCGATGAAGAGCTTGGCCTCGTCTATCTGCCAATGTCGACACCGGCCAACGACTTCTACGGCGGCCATCGGCCTGGAGACAATCTCTTTTCGGAGTCTCTACTGGCGCTCGACGCAAAGACTGGCGAGATAGCCTGGTACTTCCAGTTCGTTCGTCACGGCCTTTGGGACTACGACCCGCCCACGGCTCCCAATCTCATGGACCTCACCGTCGACGGAAAGAAGATCAAGGCGGCTGTTCAAGTTACCAAGCAGGGCTTCACATTTGCCTTTGACCGGGCGACTGGAAAAACGATTTGGCCCATTGAAGAAAGACCCGTTCCACAGTCGGATATTCCGGGTGAGAAAAGCGCTCCCACCCAGCCCTTCACGACGAAGCCCGCGCCCTTCGTTCAACAAGGAGCGAGTGAAGACGATCTGATCGACCTCACTCCAGAGCTCAAGGAGCAGGCTAAGAAGATTCTCTCTCGCTACAACTATGGACCGATCTACACACCGCCAACCATGAGCAAACTCGGAACCCTGTTGGTTCCCGGCGTGCTCGGTGGAGCCAGCTGGGCAGGCGCTGCGCATAATCCGAATACCGGGATGCTCTACGTTCCGTCCTTCACGCTTCCCTTCGGAATCAAGATTAAGAAGGAGGCGACCGGCGCCTACGATTATTCCGGCACTTGGGCTGGCGTTGGGGGACCCCAGGGTTTGCCTCTGTTCAAACCGCCTTTCTCGACAGTTACAGCGATCGACATGAACACGGGCGAGCACGTTTGGCGCGTGCCGGCCGGCAAAGGGCCTGTCAACAACCCAGCGATCAAGGATCTGGATCTTGGTCCGCTCGGCGTGCCGAGACAGAGCTTCATTGCACTCACGGATGAGATCCTGTTCCTTGCGCCGGAAGGCACGAACAGCATTCTCGGCGTATCGTCCCGCGGCAATGCGCTTGTCACCCAAGCGACAAAGGATGAGGAAGAACCTTTCCTCTATGCTTACGACACGAAGACCGGCGACATGGTCTCCGAGATCAAGCTTCCGGGTGCCGCGTTTGGCTCTCTCATGACTTACCGTGCGGGCGACAAGCAGTTCGTCGTCGTTCCGATAGGCGGTGCTGGCCTGCCGGCGAAGCTCGTCGCGGTCCAAGTCAATTAGGAAACAGGCTCCACAGTGGGTACCTTCGGACATGAGCACCAGGTTGCTCGTGTCCGTTCCCACTTAGGGGGCTTCCGGAAACTAAGAGAGCTGGCCAACTCTAGGCCTAAACACCACTCAGAGCCGTCATGCGATTCATCATTCTTCTAATAGGCCTTCTCGTTATGGGCCTTCTCACGCTGGTGCTTGTTGCCGGATCTTCCCAATGGGTTGTGGCCATGGCTCCTCAAGAAGCGCAGGGCACTACAATCCAGAACGACGTCGGAGCTCCGTTCGACTTAAGGGACCCTGAACGCATCGAATCCGGCAAGGCCCTTTTCGATTCGACCTGCGCCTCCTTCTGTCATGGTTCGGAGCCTTCGCTCTTCATTGGCCGAACCGACCTTGAGCCCGACTATGTCTACACGGTCATCCGTGATGGCGGCCGCGGAGCGACACCTATGCCGCCTTGGGGCGATATACTCACGCCCGAAGAGATTTGGGAGCTGGTCGCTTATGTCAGAAGTCTCGGTGACTACCCCGAGTGATCCGCACTATCCTGAGTAATTGTTCGGAGCAACAATGCCGAGCCGCTTCATGCGCCGGTGAATAGTCGTGCGATCGACATTTAGGTCCCGAGCGACCTGCGTCACATTCCATCGACGGCTGGCGAGCCGTGCCCGCAACGACGCTGCCTCGTTCTCGTTTGATCCAGCATCCTCGTAGGTTTGGGACGGCAACGCTTCTGGACCAGGCGGGCTGACCACCGAAGCCGGGAGGTCATTCACGGTGATTACATCGTTGCTGCAAAGTGCCAGCGCAAGATCTATTGCATTCGCCAACTGACGCAGATTTCCGGGCCAGGCACACTGGTGCAGCACGTTCAGCGCCTCTGCCGAGATATTCGGCTGCGGCATGCTGGGCGGACAACGCAGACTGATTAGCCGTTCAATGAGCCATTCGATGTCTGTTCTGTCTCTCAGCGGTGGCAACACCACTTCGAACCCATTGAGGCGATAATAAAGGTCCTCCCGGAAATCGCCGTCCTTGATCATGGTCTTCAAGTTTTGATGGGTCGCCGCTATCACGCGAATATCGAGAGGCGTGGGGCGCGTACCCCCGACCGGAACGACTTCCCGTTCCGATAAGACCCGAAGGAGACGGGTTTGGAGTGCCAGCGGCATGTCACCGATCTCATCGAGAAACAGCGTGCCGCCATTGGCTCGGGCGATCAGCCCCGCTTTGCCTTTTGCTCGTGCGCCCGTGAACGCTCCGGCTTCGTAGCCGAAGAGTTCGCTTTCGATGAGCGACTCTGGAAACGCCGCGCAATTGACGGCGATAAACTCCTTCTTTGACCGCGTGCTCGCGTGATGTATCGCCTTGGCGAGAAATTCCTTTCCGGTTCCCGTCTCCCCTTGGATGAGCAAGCTCACAGGAGAATCGACTAGCTTTGCGGTACGCTCCAGAACGGCAAGGACAGCAGGATCGCCGGCGGTAAGATCTGCAAGAGGACGGGGCAACTCCGTCGCCTTTGGCGTCACTCTGCTGCGTACCGGAACCTGTGGCGACACAGCGTGAACAAACAGGCTTTGGCCGCTCCTCAGTCTCACCGGTTGCGCCAACCCCGTCAAAGTCCCAATATCGGCAACGGGAAACTCAAAGAAATCCTCAAACGCCCTGCCTTTCACTTCGACGGGGTGCTTGCTGTCTCCTCCTGCTTCTTTTCGCAACATAACAGCAGCACGGTTGTTGAAGGCGGTAATCCGGCCTGCGTCGTCCAACGACAACAGGTACTCCGGATCGACGCTAAGGAACTCCGGGGAGTGCGACAGCCGCAATGTCCAGCTGCGGTCGAAATTCTTCAGGAGAGCCGCGTTCTCTATTCGCTGCGCGTAGGACTTAACCAATGTCAGCGCGAGCGACTGGCTCTCTTTTTGCCTTGGCGACCGCAAGGCAGAGATGTCTAGAACCGCCGCCAGTCCGCCCTGACCATCAAAGATCGGCACAGCGGTGCACGTAAGGTCGATGTGACTGCTGCTGAAATGGTCGCGTTGATGGACGATCAAACCCTTGCCGGTGGCGATGCAAGTTCCCACTCCATTCGTGCCTGCAAAGCCTTCGCTCCACTCAGCACCAATGTAGAGCCCCGCGCGGCGAAGTTCGTCGTCGAGTTTAGCATCGCCGATGGAATCGATCGTCACACCACGCTGATCTGTGAGAAGCAGCACATAGCCGAGACCCGCCACCTGCTTATAGAGGGCCTCCAAACCAAATCGGGCGGTACGCAAGAAGCTTTCCAGCCGTTGCCGGTGCTCGGTGATCTGCTGCTCGGTATGAATGTAGGGTTCCGGCGAGGAGGTCGGGTCAAGCTGGTGCTGTTCCATGCAGCGGCGCCATGAGTCCGCGATGATGGAGTCGTGACTTGTACGACCGCCCTCGGCCACCTTCAGCACATTGGCGACATGGGACTTTTCGACATCCCGGTCAGACATAGAAGCGCTCATCCCTTCTCCAAGAATGCCGAACGAATCTAGAAGTTTTGAGGCGCACGGCAATCGGAGACTGCAAGCTTTGCGTAGTTGATTATCTAGATAATAACAGATTAGTCAATGTGCTTTTTTATTTTAATATTTCAGATCCATGGATGTTATTTCGCACATGCGAAGAAGTAGACTTCGGACTGAACACTTTAAATTCGGGCAGTTCACTTGGTTAGCTTCAGCCAAGAACGGCTTGCCCGGCGACTGGGGTGGAGGGTGACGCCATATCGCGCGGCTCGATCGGACCCGCGAGATAGGCAAGACGCCCGGCTTCAACCGCTCTCAGAAAGGCCTCAGCCATCCTGACTGGCTCCGCAGCCTGCGCGATGGCTGTGTTGAGCAGTATCCCGTCACAGCCGAGTTCCATCGCTTGGGCTGCATGCGAGGGCACCCCAAGACCGGCATCGACAATGATCGGGACATCGGAAAAATGGGCACGCAAGGTGCGAAGCCCATAGACGTTATTGAGGCCGCGCGCCGAACCTATTGGGGCGCCCCAGGGCATGAGCACGCGGCACCCGGCATTGATCAACCTATCGGCGACAACGAGATCCTCGGTCGTGTATGGAAAGACCTCAAAGCCGTCTTCGGACAGAATGCGCGCGGCTTCCACGAGCCCGAAAACGTCCGGTTGGAGCGTGTCCTCCTCGCCAATGACTTCCAACTTGATCCAGTTCGTGTCGAACAGCTCTTTCGCCATGTGGGCTGTCGTCACGGCTTCCTTCACACTATGACACCCTGCCGTGTTCGGCAGAATTGGACGCTTCAGCGCCTCGATGATGGGCCAAAACCCGCTTTCCTTTGGATTGGCCCGAGCCGCTATTCTTCTCAAAGAGACGGTCACGGCCCCCGCATTGGCTGCTCTGACCGCGTCGGCCATTACCGACGGCGATGGATAGAGCGCCGTCCCGAGCATGAGGTCGGAGCACAAGTCGACATCGTAGACCCGCACCGGACGTCAGCCTCCCTGTCGCGGCGCGACGATCTCGATACGATCATGCTCTTTCAGCCGCCGTTGGTATCGCTGCGTTGCCGCCACCACCTCTCCATTGAGAGCAGTCGCTATTGTCCGCTGCCCGTAGCCAAGCTCCTCAAGGAGGTCTCTCAGTGTCTCCGCGCTTGTCGAGACTGACACTCCATTGACATCAATAAGCACGTCTACGCTCCTACGAGGGACTCCGATCCGGTCGCGAGGCATGCGTCCTCACGGGCCGCCTGCAGCCGGCTGAAGTCCTCCTCCGCGTGGTAGCTAGATCGTGTGAACGGACTCGCCGCGACTACGAGGAAACCCTTGCTGCGCGCGTAGCCCGCATAACTCTCAAACTCGTCAGGCGGCACATAGCGCTTAACTTCGGCGTGCTTCTCGGTCGGCCGCAAGTACTGACCGACAGTTAGGAAATCGACGCCGGCGCTCCGCAAATCGTCCATCACTTGAAGCACTTCGTTTCGTGTTTCGCCCAAGCCCAGCATGATGCCCGACTTCGTGAAAAGCTGGTCGTCCAGCTCTTTCGCCCGCTGAAGCAATCGAAGAGAGTGGAAGTACCTCGCACCGGGTCGGATCTCGAGATACAAGCTCGGCACCGTCTCGATATTGTGGTTGAAGACGTTCGGGCTTGCGGCCAAGACGGCCTCAAGAGCCCCTTGCTTATTCCGGAAATCCGGCGTCAACACCTCGATAGTGGTCCTGGGCGCATGCCATCTTATTGCGTCTATCGTTTTTGCAAAATGCGAAGCCCCGCCGTCGGGAAGATCATCCCGGTCCACAGATGTAACTACAACATGACGCAGCGAGAGCTTTGAAACCGCGTCGGCGACCCTCTTGGGCTCGTCCGAATCGAGAGGCTTTGGCATTCCCGTCGCCACATTGCAGAATGCGCAGGCGCGTGTGCACGTATCGCCCATGATCATGACTGTCGCGTGCTGTTTTTCCCAGCATTCGCCAATGTTGGGGCAACGCGCTTCCTCGCACACCGTGTGCAGCCCTTGCTCACGCACGATCTGAAGCGTCTTACGGTATCCCTCCGTGCTTGGAAACTTGGCCCGCAACCAAGGCGGCCGTTTGAGGCGGGATGTCTGTTCGGCTTGTGGACTCACTTCTTGACCGCATGTTTGCCGGTTCTGTTGCGCTCTCACCATCCTCTCACCTCTGCTCGATCACAGGTGAATGGCCGCACCAACACCTGGGCCGGAGTCGATGACGACGTCGACGACGTCAAGTAAACCGGCACTGGGCGCGCTACTTTGTAGCTTTGAAATGCTCAGCGAGCTTTTCGTTCACCGCCGCCGCTGCCTCCAAGTGGGGCATATGTCCCACGTCCGGCAAGCGGATGAGCGTCACTTGGGCGGGAAGTCCCTCGGACTGTACCGGGTCGATGATCGCATCCTTGTCTCCCCAAACAATGAGACAAGGCTTGTCGATCGATCCAAGCAGATCGCGGAACGATGCCGATTGCCGCCCTGCAGGCAGTGTCTTCTCCGCAATCTTCGAAAGCGCTTCCTTGACACCCTCGATACGTTTGTAGCGCTGGACCCCTTCGATCATGCTGACCGACAATTGATTTGGATCCGCAACCAAGAGTCTCAACGTCGACTTTACGTCCTTGCGTTTCTCAGCGGCAATAAAGCTGCTGATGTAGTCGTCGTTCACGGTTTTGCCCAGTCCGGCCGGCGCGAGACCTGCCACTGACGCAACCAGGCTCGGCTCCTGCTTTAGCACCAGGAAAGCAACCGCTGCGCCAAGCGAATGACCAACAAGATGCGCTTGCTGGATGCCCGCTTGCTGCATCATCGATATGACCGCTGCCGCAAGCTCGTCGAGATCGCCTTGTGAGACCGTCTTTGTCGACTTCCCATGACCCGGCAAGTCGATGGCATAAACCGGCCGATCGACCGACAGTGCCTCAAGGTTCAGTAGCCAGTTGTCTGTGTCGCCACCAAAACCATGAATCAAAACGACCGGCGCGCCCTCGGCTCCCGCGCCCGCGACCTTGTAATAGATGCCGCCGCCGTTAAATTCCGCTTGTTGCTCGAGAATTCCGCCGGCTTCACCTTCATCGCCGGCGTCCTCCACGACGAAGTCCGCAATATACGCGTCAATTTCTGCGTCGCTGACCTCCGCCGGCGCCAGGACCGCCAGCAAAGCACCGACGGGAGCGACGTCTCCAACACCCAAGACCTGCCGCCGCAACAGGCCGGAGGCTGGACTCTCAAAGACGTTGGTGATTTTCGGCGTTTCGATCTCGGCGACATCGTCGCCCTTCTCTATCGTGGCACCTTCCTCGGCGAGCCATGCGACGAGGGTGCCTTCGGTCATCGACAACCCCCATTTCGGCATGACAATCGGTATTATGTCGGTCATGCGGCTTCCTTTGCTGCAAGTCCACGGACGCACTCCTTTATCCGCGCGACGCTTGGCACATACACATCTTCAAGCGCAGGAGAGAAAGGAACCGGTGTGTGTGGCGCAGTCAGCGTCTTAATGGGTGCCCGGAGGTGGTGGAATCCGTCCTCAGCCACGAGCCGCGCAATATCGGCCGCAATCGAACAACGCGGATGGGATTCGTCGACGATCAAGAGCCGTCCGGTTTCTTCAACACTGTCGATAATCGTCTCCACGTCGAGCGGTGATGTCGTGCGCGGGTCAACGACCGTGACACTAATTCCCTCGCGCTTGAGCTCATCGGCCGCCATATTGGCAAAGCCAACCATACGGCCGAACGCAACGATTGTTGCGTCCATCCCCTCTCGCGTCACATTCGCTTCACCAAAGGGAATCGTGTACGCCTCATCCGGCACCTCGTCCTCTTCGTCGTAGAGCACTTTGTGCTCGAAGAAGATCACCGGATCGTCATCCCGAATGGCCTGGATGAGCAGTCCCTTTGCTTCGTATGGCGAGGACGGCACAACGACCTTGAGCCCGGGTATGTGCGTGAAGATCGGATAGAGACACTGGCTGTGCTGCGACGCCGCGCGGAATCCGGCGCCGTACATGGTGCGGATGACCAATGGCGTGACGGCCTTGCCGCCGAACATGTAGCGGAACTTGGCGGCCTGGTTGAAGATCTGGTCGAAACAAACCCCCATGAAGTCGACGAACATCAGCTCAGCGACCGGGCGAAGGCCGGTGGCCGCCGCACCCGCCGCAGCGCCTATGAAGGCGCTCTCGCTAATCGGCGTGTCGAGGACCCGCTCGGGACCGAACTCTGTAATCAGCCCTTTCGTGACACCAAGCACACCGCCCCACGCATCGTCCTCGCCTGGCGCTCCCGCACCGCCGGCGACATCCTCGCCCATCACGATAACGCGGTCATCGCGGCGCATTTCCGTCGCAAGGGCCTCGTTGATAGCTTGCCTGTAAGTTTTTTTGGGCATCCGAGCCTCCCTTAGTAACGGATGTAAACGTCGGTCAGCAAATCAGATTCTGTTGGGAAGGCGTCTGCTTCGGCAGCGGCAACGACCTCGTCGATTAGGCGCGCGACGCGCTCATCCACAGCATCCAAATCCGAAGCCGCGAGCAACTTTGCCTCGGTGGCCTTCCGGCGAAAGATTTTCAGGGAATCGTTTTCGTCGCGAATATTCTGAACCTCGTCGTCGGCACGATAGGTCATGGCATCACCTTCGAAGTGGCCGTAGAACCGCTTCAATCTTACATGCAGCAAAGAGGGCCCGAGGCCCTTACGAGCACGGTCGATTGCATCCCTGGCGACGTCGTAAACAGAGAAGAAGTCGAAGCCGTCGACTTCGGAACCAATCATTCCGAACCCCTCGGCGCGTCCGACCTGGGTTCCCCCGACGGACCATTCACTTGAGGTTGCCTCCGCATAACCGTTGTCTTCGACGACAAACACAACGGGCAGGTTCCAGATCTTGGCAAGATTGTACGACTCCAGCGTGGTTCCCTGATTGGAGCCACCGTCTCCAACGAAGGCTATCGCGACACCGCCGGTCTTCAGGGTCTTGGCGGTCAATGCCGCGCCACACGCAAGGGGTGGCCCGCCACCGACAATTCCGTTGGCTCCCATCATGCCTTTTGACAAGTCTGCGATATGCATGGAGCCGCCTTTGCCTCCGCAAAGGCCGCCGCGCTTGCCATAGAGCTCCTTCATCATCCCATCAACGTCACAGCCCTTCGCAATGCTATGGCCATGCCCACGATGCGTGGAGGCGATCGCATCGCGATCTGTGAGGTTGGCGCAGATTCCAACGGCAGAGGCTTCTTCGCCCGCGTAAAGATGGACAAAGCCCGGGATATCACCCTTCGCGAACTCGTCGTGAACGCGTTCTTCGAAGTTGCGGATCGTCACCATCCGCTCATAGCAATCGAGCAGAAACTCCGGACTTAGGTCTTCGTTGGATAGCTTTCGGGCCTTTCCTCGTTTGACCTCGCCAACTCCAGTCATCCTATTTCACTCCCTATTGTCGGATTCCTTGTACCTCTAGGAGCTGGCGTTCCATCATTTGCCCAGAACCCGGGGCTGGAATGCGCTTGTCTCGTTGAGGCTCCAACTTTTGTTTGCGGTCGTCTTCGCACTGAACTTGCTCGGGTTGGGACCACGCAGCGACACACATGTTTGGCTGCGCGTCCCCGCCCGTGCTGTGGACCTCTCCTTTGTCACCAAAGGTAGATAAATCTGAGGTTCCAGCTGTCGTTGTAGGAGTGGTTTACGCCTGCGAGGCTTGTCGAGTACCGCAACGTGATAGAGTTATCTCCGTAGAGCCAGAGCATCAGGCCGAGACCGCCATCCAACGCCCAAGACTTCGGGAAGTTGGTGCCCGATTCGATGTACTCCCAGTCCAGAGCAAGGAACGGTTCGAGCCAGTTCGTGGCGCGGTACCCCCACCTGTTGTTGGTGTGATAAATCGTTCCCGGACTGACGTTGTTGGCTCGTGAGCCTTGAAACACAACACCGGTGTTACCGGTGAAGTCGAAACCACCGCCGAACTCCGTGTAGTAGAACAGGCTCGTGTAGTTCTTCCAGTTGGTGTCGCTGACGTCCTTATCGCCCCACGGGATCTGCAGGAACGACTGAATGCCCAGGGTCGACCTCTCCGACGGCTTATACCATCCGGCAAACCCCGTGATCGTATCGCCGAAGCCACTGATCTGCCGCAAATCAGGATCGGGGTTGTTGTGATCCCGCACCGCGATTTCGGGCTGAATCACCTCCGCGGCCAAACCGATGTTGCGGTTGAAGTTGGGGGTCCAGAAGCGCACGTATTTCGAAAGGCCAACAATCTGTTGGGAGCCACTTCCGGCAACCTTGTTGCCGCCCGCATCCCAAAAATGGGCGTTGTTCTGGACGTATGCGTATTGCACGAAGACATTGAAAGGATCGAAGTCGACCGGCAAGTCGTATTCCTTCGGCCCAATCACATCAAAGGTGGTTTGGGCCTGGCTTGGGCTCGCCGAAAGCACCATAGCCGTCATAACGGCCAGGTAGACAGCGCTGCGTATCCCAACGCAGACAGTCCGTGATTGTTTTTTCCATGCACTCATTTTCGTTTTCCCCCTGCTATCTTTGTTAAGTTGAGTTTTGATTTGGCCAGTCAGAAGAGTCCGGCACGCGGGCTCGCACGCCCCAGGTGCGGACATCGAGAACGTGCTGACGCTCTTCGTGAATGCTGGTGCACGCGTGTCGCGTCTTCTCTGTCCGCCCCACGGATCGCCGCAAAGGCAGACCAGCGGCCGCATAAGAAATGACGACCGCTGGTCCTCAGGGATGGAGCGATAAATTTCGTCACCATCAAAATCCCCAGCTTCGAAAAAACTAATCGTGCAGTGACATACGCAAACGCTATGCCAGCGCGACGTTGGCCTTCTGCTCTTCAAGTGAGACAGTCTCTAGGTCATTGTTTTGGTTGGACAATATAGTGCCTTGTACACAGCACTAGACTCAGCTCGCCATCCTGTTGCTGTTGCGCGGACGCCCGCGTTGTGGCGTCACCAAGCGACACTTGTCGCGTCCTGCAGGAGCCACACGCACATCGCAGAGCCAAAGACTGTCTGGTGTCCGCCTCGAGCGGCGAGCAACAATCAGGTCTTGTTGTGAAAGCGATGCCGAAGACTCGTTTCGCCGACATGACGAAAAAAGATGACCAGCGGCCACGGAGGAGTTGTAACCGCTGGTCAACAAGGAAGGGAACGCATTTGAGTCGTTGCAACGACGTCATGCTAGCAAGCACGATGCCAACACCGTTGGTGCCGCTCTAAAGGTCCTGAAAAGAGCCAGAACCCTTGACGTCAATTGACTTCTCAAGTGCTTGCAGGACGACGCTCACGACCAAAAATGCAATTGCTGTTGCGCCAAGGGTGCAATTGCTGTTGCAGCGCACACGGAGGTGTTACGCGTCGCGAGACAGTGCTGGCCCGCTTCGCCAACACCGCGCCGCATGGACCGGTACGTTTCGTGATCGCGCTCCGCGGCAACACGGGCACGCTCCGCTACCGCCGGCTTCGCGCCAGAGCGAGGGCTTTAGCCCTCCCACCCAGATTTCGGTCTGTAGAGAGGGGTCCACCCGCCAACGAGCAGACCCCTCTTACGCGCCGGAACGCTTGGCTTAGAAGCTCTTATAAAAGTCGGAAGCCTTGGCGATGTTGGTCTGCGGGTCCTTCATGAACGTTGTCTTGGCCGCCTCGCTGATAAAGCAGTAGGTCTTGCCGCCGATCTCTCCGTTGACCGAGCAGTTGGTGTCGACCTTCTTGCCTTGCGCAAGGTTCAGAGCGCACATATTGCCGAACTCGCCGGTGACGGCCATTGCGGCCGTGGACATCAGGAGCGCGCCCGCAAACGCCGGCACGAGATAAATCGCTTTCATCATTATGTCCTCTCAGGTTCAAGGGGTCTCAACGCAAGTGGCAAACGCCACCCGGAGATCAGATGCACCGACGGCGCATTAGGTTACGCACGATATCCGCGGAGCGCCGAAGGCGCCTTTTTCTGGAGTCAGCCCGCCTGACGTGGTCTAGTCTAGAGGTCCCGAATGGGGGTGGGCTTGTGCCGACCAAGTTCGAACCCAAAGACGAGGCGGCGCTGGTTGAAGGCTTGCGGGCTGGATGCGACCGCGCGGCAGAGCACTTCGTCCGCAGCAACGCCGGTTGGATGATCGCTGTTGCGCGACGTTATGTCGGAGATCACGCCCTCGCTGAGGATTGCGTCCAGGATGCGTTTTTGAGCGCTTTCTCGAATATCAGTGCCTTCGAAGGGCGGTCGTCGTTGAAATCATGGCTGCACCGGATCACGGTCAATGCCGCCCTCATGAAGCTCCGCTCCTTGCGGCGGCATGATCCTCGCTCAATCGATGACTTGCTCCCTGAGTTCGACGGCAATGACTGCAGGATTGAAGCGCCTTGGCACCAGATGGCGACACCCGCGGAAATCCTCGAACGCGAGGACTTGCGGGCGCTCGTCGTTGCGAAAATCGACGACCTTCCCGATGAATACCGTATCGTTTTGCTGCTCCGCGACATCGAAGAGCGCAGTACGGCCGAGGTGGCGGGGTTTCTTGGAATAAGCGAGGGCAATGTCAAGGTGCGGCTGCACAGGGCGCGGGCCGCACTCAAGAAACTGCTGGAACCTCTGCTTCGAAAGGAGGTGACATCGTGACGGGCCGCTGGCAGCGCATGCGCCGGTTCGTGATGGGCACGATGATGCGTCATCTGCCCGACATGATCACCTGCGCCGAGTTCGAGGAGTTCATCTTGAGCTACCTCCAAGGCACCCTTCCCGACAAGCAGCGCCGGCGCTTCGAACGGCATATACGGTTCTGTCGCGAATGCCGCGAGTATCTGGAGGCCTACCGCCGGACCGTCGAAATTGAAAAGGTTGTCTTCGAAAAGCTCGACGCTCAAGTGCCGGACGACGTGCCCGAGGATCTCGTCCAAGCGGTTCTAAAGGCGCGTGACACCCGCTCCTGAGATCGGCAGCCTTGCGTCAAATGGGTTCGCGCAACTCAGCAAGACGGCGACCCCGCCCAGGAATTAGCGGGATTTGGAGCTTGGCGTCTCGAAAAACGAAAGGGCGGTAATGCCGTTGCCGGACTGAACGCTAAAGAACATGTCAGCGGAGTAGTCCGCCAACACGGCGCGATATACAGCGATTTGCGATAGACCGTATGTGAAGCGGTCTAACTCCTTCGCCGAATATTGCGATTGGAGCAATTTGATCGCGTCGGAGAAAGCGAGATCCTTTATCGTCACCGTGCAGTTTCGACTGATCTCGTCTTCCGATTTTCTCCGGCCCCATGTCACGGTAACGGGCGAGTTCTCGACGATCACGGCATAGCCAGCCTCGTTGTGAGGCGACATTTTTGCCAACGAGTCCTGGCGAAGCTCCCGGTGCCTGAACAACTGGACCTGGGACTCCAGGTTGCTCCTATCGAGTCGTGTCGAGATGCAGAGCGCGTCGAGCGCTTTGACTGACCTGGAGACCACACGCTCATCACCGACCGCCAGATCATGACCAAGCAGCAACGTCATAGCTGTTAGCATCGTCAAGGTGCGGACTGCTCTCTGGGACCTGCTCATCGCACGTCAATCGTCCTCCACGGCAGCATCGAGCACAAGCAGAAGCCGGTTTTCTCCGAGCCCGGAGATCTGCGGAGACCGGTGCACGATGACCGAATGCTCCGAACGGCTCCAAAGCCGCCCCCGGAAGAGGGCCACTGATCCCGTCGAAACGTGATCGATCGAACCTGGTTCCTCGCCTGCCAAAGACCGTCCATACTCGGTGCCCCGCCCACGATAGGTGCACAACAAGCGTGCCGGCACATTGTCGAGATGAAATCTGCGGCAGGCATTATCTTTCACCACATCCAGGCGAAGGTGCATCAGGGGAACAGCCATAATGCGCGAAAATTGCGTCGCGAGGAGAGCAATATCGCGGGTCAGCGCATCGCGATGTGGACCGCCAGGAATGCCGCGCTCCACGCAAATAGACCCAATTGCGTCTTCGACCTGATGGGGACTCAAGACGAGCCGGGCTTCCGGCAAGGCGCTCGGCGGAAGCGTATCGATCCAGTCTTGGAACGGCCGAGGCGGTGTACGCTCCCAGATCGCAGCGGCAACACCAAGCGACCGAATCTCATCCAGGATGCTCGAGTCATGCCCCGTCATCACAGTGTCCGCGAGTGCGGCTTTCGGCGCGGCCTCACCCATTCAAGCAGCCTCACTTGCGCGGCGCCATATCGGAAACGGGTCCGGTAGGTCCTGCCACTCCGACGGGACGAACGCTGCTTCGTCGCCTACGAGCGCCTGATCAAGCGCGGTGGTGATCGCATCCTGGTCCATGCCCGTTCCGATGAAGACGAGCTCCTGCCTACGATCACCCCAACCCGGCACCCAATGGCGCTCTAGCATCGCCTTCCACTCGGAATGCTCGGGCCAGCGTTCCTTGGGGACCGCCGCCCACCAAAACCCCATGGGCTCTATCCGGCAGATCGCTCCGGCAAGGCTGAAATCACCGACCCAAGAAGGGCGTGTCGCAAGCCAGAAGATGCCCTTGGCCCGAATCAACCCGGGCCAAGTTCGGTTCATGAAGTCCGCAAGCATTTTTGGATGGAACGGCCGTCGGGCACGGTACACGAAGCTCGAGACTCCGTATTCCTCGGTCTCGGGCACATGCTCTTTGAAGCCGTTGAGCTCCTTGAACCACAGAGGGTGCTCGTGCGCTTGATCAAAGTCGAAGCGTTCGGTGTTCAGGACCTCCGAGAGCTGCACGCGCGAATAATCTGTCTCGATCAACTTTGCGCCAGGATTGAGCGACTTGATGACAGAGCGCACCAATTTGAGCGACTCGTCGTCGAGATCAGAGGCCTTGTTGAGGATGATGACATCCGCGAACTCGATCTGATCGACGAGCAAGTCAACCAGAGTGCGCTCATCCTCCTCACCTGCGGTCTCGCCGCGGTCGCGCAGAAACTCGTGGCTTGCGTAGTCCTTGAGCAGGTTCGCCGCGTCGACAACCGTGACCATGGTATCGAGCCTGGCAACGTCTGAGAGCGACGCGCCGTCCTCGTCGCGGAACTCGAAGGTCGTCGCGACGGGTAGCGGCTCCGCGATTCCAGTGCTCTCAATAACCAGCTGATCAAACCGATCTTCCTGAGCGAGCCGCCGCACCTCCTGGAGCAGATCGTCCCGCAAGGTGCAGCAAATGCAGCCGTTCGTCATCTCGACGAGTGCCTCGTCCGTGCGTGACAGGTTGGCCCCGCCGTTGCGCACGAGGTCGGCGTCGATGTTCACCTCGCTCATATCGTTGACGATGACCGCGACGCGCCGACCTTCGCGATTGTTCAGGATGTGGTTGAGGAGCGTTGTTTTGCCAGCACCGAGAAATCCGGACAGCACGGTGACCGGTAGACGAGAATCAGCGTTTCGAAGCATGAGCCCAACCATTGATATGTTATAACATATGTGGCAGATACGAACATGGACGCGGGATGTCAAGGCCATCGCCAGGCCGCATCTCGTCCAGCCTGCCGAATCAGGCGAGGTTGAGGAATTGTCAGTGCGGCGCCACGTCCTTACGCACTCACGCGGGAACCTTCTGCTTTAGGCCGGCCATAGAAGCGAGGCGATGACCCCAGAGATCATCCTCCTTGGCATGACAGGTGTCATCGTTGCTGTCGCGTTCGCATCGGGCGTGCCCGTTCTCGCCGGTCGTAGCTTCAACGCCGACGGGACCCTTGCCGTGCGTGGCGAGGCCATTGCTGCGGGCATCTTTCTCGGCGCCGGTCTCATTCACATGCTGGCCGATTCCGCCGGCGATTTCGCTTCCGCGGGCGTCGATTACCCTTGGCCGTTCCTACTATGCGGTACCGTCGTCCTCGCATTGCTACTCTTGGAACACCTGGGCACAGCCGCGAAAGGAGCGGAGGGAGAAGGCGTCGTCCTTGCGCTCCTTGCGACGGCGATGCTCTCGATCCACTCCTTCCTTGCTGGAGCCGCGCTCGGAACCACGGGAATGGGCGCGGCCGCCGTCGTGATCTTCATCGCCATCGTGGCACACAAATGGGCGGCGTCCTTCGCACTCGCGGTGTCCCTCGCCCGCAGTCCGCTGGCGCGCTCCGCCCGCTTCGTCGCTTTTCTCGTCTTCGTCCTCTTCCTTCCCCTAGGCGTTGTGAGCGGCGTGATCGCGACGGAATGGGCCGCGGAGTATCCGTTGGTGGCCCCGACGTTCAAGGCGCTCGCAGCCGGTACCTTCCTTTACCTCGGCACCCTGCATGGCTTGGCGAACGGAACGCTCGTCGCTCGCTGCTGCGACCTCCGCGAATTCTCCGCGGTGGTCTTCGGCTTTGCGCTCATGGCTGTCGTCGCGATCTGGACATGACGTGCGTGCCTCTGCGGCCTCGATCTTCACGAGGAGAAAAGGCCTACCCGACATGAGAAAGGCCCGAAGACGGGACTACGAATGCCCTGCGGGGCTTCCAGGTCGCAGCCGTTCCAGAACTGGCCAACACTGAGGGGAAACGAACGCGCTGAGCGCCGCTGCCCTATGGACATTTCGCAATGTCGCTTCGGACAACGGCGCTCTACCGTGCATCGTCTTCACGCTTCCAGACCAGCCTCGAGACAAACGCTCCTAAGGCGTGGAGACCCAAAACAGCCAGCTGAAGCGGCTTTTGACGTGCACTACCACTTGACGCGCGCCCCAGCCATGATCGTGCGGCCGATACCGGGTTTGATCCCATCCGCGCGATCAGTGATGTACAGCTTGTCAGTCAGGTTTTGACCGCTGATAAACACCGTCGCGTTGGTGTCCGGGATCGTATAGTTGGCCCGGGCCGCAAGGAGCCACACGCTCGGGACCTTGCCCTCTTCGCCGGATGGGTCGCCGCCAAAGGGGGTGTTTTCCTCATCCGTGAAGAAGGATCCGCGGTAAATCCAGCTGACGCTCGCGTTCCAGCCGGCCGTGCTCTCGATACCCGCAGTCAGATAAGCAGTTTCACGCGGTGCCTCCGGCACCAAGTTGCCCGCCACAGAGTCTCCACCTTCGCTGAAGCCACGCTCGATCACGCTGTCTGCGTAGGTGAAGCTGCCCTCTGCGTACGGATTGAGCGTCCATCCCGTAAACGGCCTTGTGTCCAGGCGTGAGTAGAGCTCGACACCGTTTATCTCCACTTCGTCAATCAACGTGAAGACGTCATTGCCAAAGACGTCGGTCGTCGCACCCTTGATCTGGAAGTCCGTGATGTTCTTGTGGAAACCAGCTACATCGAACGTCAGGCCACGTATGGCAGTCGAGCGAACACCGAGCTGATAGTTGTCACCCAACTCATCCCCAGGCGGGAACACCGAACTGCGCAGCACGGCCATCGTCAAACCACGGTGATAGCCGCCATAGAACGTGGTGTCTGGCAGTTTGGTGTAGGCGAACGAGACGCCCGGCAGCACGTGTGTACGATCGAACGTCTCCGTACTTGGGTCTGCGAAATCGATAACCGTACACGGCTGACCGTCAAAGGCTGCACAAGAGTCCAGATCGACGTCGTCGTCTTCTGCCACGACCTTTCTACGCGAGATTCGGTAGTGATCCACCCTGACACCGGGAACGACACTTAGAACCGGGGTGACCGGGATCTCGGTTTGAAAGAACCCCGAGAAGGCATCGACCTCATGCTTTGTCCGCCGGACCGTTATGCCTGCGTCGTCGAACGCGTCAAGAACCTTACCTTGACGTCCTTCCGTTCTTCTGTCGACAAAGTCGTTCCGTTCGTACCGAAATCCGAACTGCATGTCCTGCGACAGGCCGAACATCAGTGGACGATTGGCCAGCTCTGCCCGGACTTCTGTACCGAAGTTGGTGTATGTCCTCAGACGCCCACGCATCCCGCCCTCGTCGGGGATGAAGGCCTCGCCGTCACTGAAGAATGGACGGAACGAGGTGCCGGGACCAAAGGGGTTGTCCGGGGCAAAGAACCGATCGCGGCGATGGCTTTGCCCATATGCCCGTGCCGTAATCGTCGTGTCAGAATCGAGGTAGTAGTTGTAGACACCCTGCATGAGCACGACATCGGCGTTGAAGGAGTTGAACTTCGAGAAAGGTTCAAAGCAGTTCTTGCAGTGCCTAATATCCCGGAAGAACGTCCTCTCGGCGTTGCCCGGAGCACCGTCGTCATCTCCCTCAAAGTTCGTCTCGTCGTATGTGTCACGCTGACGGAAATACACGGTCGAGAACGTGAAATCCGACCGAATCCCCTTCCAGCCAAGCGCCGCATAAAAGTCATTGAACCGGAGGCGCTCCGTGTTCCAGGCACCCTCAGCATTCGCACCCGTGTACGACACAACCGTGCCCCAGTTGCCAACGCTCCTGCGTGCATGTGTGTGCCACTTGGCGGCCTCGTAACCACCCAAACCACCTTGCGCCGAAAACTCGGTTTCCGTCGGCCCAAAGGGTGACATGTTGCGGAAGTTGATGACACCGAAGTTGTTGTTCGGGCCGTAGGCAATCGATCCCTTTACGACTTCGACGGACTCAAGGCGCTCTGGCGGCGGTACATAGTGGACCGAGGGATCGGTCCAAAGGCTCAGGTTGATCGAGCGCCCGTCCTCCATAACGAGAACCTTGCGCGACCGCCGAGCCGGCGAACCGCGCACGCTCACGCCACCATGCCGGCCTAGACCATCGTCGTTGATGACCGCGACGCCCGGCACTCTTTGCAGAACGTCATTTGTCGTAAGCGGATCTTGCTCTTGGATGTTCTCTCTTGTGATCCGGTCGGCGGCGCCTGAGAAGTCCATCAGATTTCCAGGAGCAATTCCGTCCAGCGGATCGATCGGCGACTGTGCCGAGTTGATTGAGCGCTCAAAGGCACCCCGACCACCGGGAGGGCCATAGTAGTCCGGTACCGGTTGTACGATTTGGTTGGGAACCACGAACTCGGGCTCGACCGGCTCAACGGCGACGGGCGCCGGAGGTGGTGGCGGCGGGGCTACTGTCGGCCGGGACGCCGGCCGCGGCCTTGGTCGAGGCTCGGGTCGAACCTCCGCCTCCGCTACCGGATCCTGTTCAGCCTCCGGTTGAATAACCTCCACGGCTGGAACTTCGCCGTTCTCGACCGCCGGCGCTTGATCGCTGCCAGCTGCCGTATCGGCGTTTTCGACATCTGTGGTTTGAGTGTGTCCATCGGTCGATGAGAAAACCATCATACCGATCACAACAGCGCCCCCCAAAAAGCGCAGCTTCATGGCCGTCCCCCAGTTCTTGTTTGACGCCAACGCAATCAGCGCCGACGTACACCCTGCCTTTGACGCAGCAGCCCGACATGAGTCCTGTCGGCATGAGAAGAGAGCGTCACCAATCAGCAGGCTTTAGGCGCCTGCAGGGATGGGTGTTTGTCTTTGCTCCGGCGCACGTTCGGTACCTTCAATGGTACGCTCTTGTGCGCCTCGCCCTTCGCAAACTGCGCGTCGTGGACGAACCTGATCAGCTAGTTGTCTCTCATCTGTGTCGAACAGCCGCCTCCTTTGGATCAAATCGTGTCGGTCGGGCCCACTGATACATCTGGTGACAACTTTCTCGATTGGACTTCTTCACCAGATGCCTGCCATGCTTCCCTTCGAGTTCATCTCATCTCAAACAGCTGTGGCAGATACGTTGGCACACAGCTGCCACCCCAAAACCACCCCCAACGACGCGACCGCCGATCACTCCAACGAAATGCAGAGAGAGGTTTGCGACGTCTGGTGTGGTCGCAAGGACAGTCTTGCTTGGTCACACTATCTGCAGCGCGGTTCATTGCGGTATTGAAAAGAAGCGGTTGGAAACTCGGCGAACTGAGTAACGACCCAAGGCGTCTGCGGTCGCACTCGATGCAGCATGGCGCCTATCCATTACGCGGAACATAACTGCTGTGCGTACTGCGTTGCATCCAGGCCATACGGGAAGAATCACCCCGGCCAGGGGCCGCACTGCAATTGAACCAGCCCGTGTCGGCGGCTCCAGTCTGGACCAAAGCCCAGTCCGCTCAATCACTTATTGTGCCTAGATTGTCTGATACAATTCGTGACAATTTCCCAGTATGACGAGGATAGATGGTCTCGTATGAGAGGATATGCAGAAGTCATCCCACATCCTGGTCGTGGACGACCACCAAGAGATACGAAGCCTCATCAGTCAGCTGCTAGAGAAGGACGGCTATCGCGTCAGTACCGCAGCCGATGGGAGAGGTATGCGTCGGCTATTGGACAAACGACACGTCGATCTGATCGTGCTGGACCTGATGCTACCCGACGAGGATGGACTAACGATTTGCCGCAATCTACGAGCGGGTACGTCTTCCATTCCCGTCATCATGCTGACTGCAAAAGGCGACGGCGTGGATCGTATCCTCGGGCTCGAGATGGGTGCCGACGACTACATCGCGAAGCCATTTGCCGGACGCGAGTTGATCGCTCGCATTAAAGCGGTCTTGCGCCGCACGCACGCCCTCCCACCTACAATGGTGGACTCGCCCACACAGGTCTACCGCTTTGATCAGTGGACGTTGAACACTACAAAGCGAGAGCTCGAATCCGATGCCGATATCGTCGTGCCACTCAGCACCGGCGAGTACAAACTGCTTCTAGCGTTTCTGCAGCACCCCCAAAGGGTCTTGACCAGAGATCAATTGCTTGACCTGGCCAAGGGGCGCTCGGCCACGCCGTTTGACCGGAGCGTGGACCTCCAGGTCAGCCGCCTAAGACGAAAGCTGGGCGATGACGCAAAGAACCCCAAGATTATCAAAACTGTGTGGGGTGGCGGGTACGTTTTCACACCAAAGGTCGCACGCGAATGAGGTTGCCGCTGCCCAAGAGCTTAGGCGGCCAGACCATCTTGATACTGCTTGTCGGGCTCGTCGTATCGCACTTCCTCGGGCTTGCCATCTACTCGCTCGACCGTAAGGAGGTGGTCTTAACCACCGAGGCGGTCGATGTTGCCGAGCGGATTGTAGGCGTTGTCACCCTACTGCAGCGACTTCCTAGCGAGTGGCGCGAAGATGTTGTCCGCGGATCGGACAACCGGGCCTTCCGCGTTACATTGAGCTCCAAGGCGACGGCAGCGGACATCGATGGAAGTGATGACGTGACCTATGAGGTCACCCAATTCTTGCAAGGGCAACTCGTCGAGTGGCCAAAAGACAAACTCCTTGTCAAATTCGAACGCGGTCCGTTTGGTCAGCCAAGACCAGCGACCGAAGCGACAGGAAACTACCCTTCGTCCGCGACGCAGCCATCAGATACGGGAAAGTTCTACGATCATCTCTATGTGTCTGCCCAACTCGAAGACGGGCGATGGCTCAACTTTATTGGTGCAATTCCTAGAGCCAACGATTTCTGGCCGGGACTGTTGGGCGGGTACATTCTGTCAGTCGCTATTGGCGTCGGACTGCTAACAATGTGGCTTGTAGCGCGGGTTACGGCACCACTATCTGCGTTTGCTGCTGCCGCGGGCCGTCTTGGCAAGGACATTCACGCCGAGCCGTTGCCTGAAACAGGGCCCACCGAAGTCGTGCAAGCATCCCGCGCCTTCAACGAGATGCAGAAAAGCCTGCAGCGTCTGATCGAGAACCGGACGCAGATGCTGGCCGCCATATCACACGACTTGCGCACGCCGGTGACGATGCTGCGTCTTCGCGGAGAGCTAATGGCCGATGGCGAAGAGCGCGCGAAGGTAATCGAGACGCTCGATGAAATGGAGTCGATGATTGCTTCCGCGCTCGAGCTTGCGAAGGGAACGTTTCACGACGAGCCCCAGCGTCGGGTCGATCTCTCCGCACTTGTCGCAAGCATATGCGACGACATGGCGGATGCGGGCGCTGCGATTGAGTTCGACCCACCCGATCAGACACTTGTTCCCTGTCGCCGGATTGCACTCAAGCGTGCCTTCACGAACCTGATCGAAAACGCGGCGAAGTACGGCGATGTTGCACGCGTTCAGGTCGCGACTCTTCAAGACGCGGTCGAGGTCACCGTCGATGACGACGGTCCAGGCATTCCCGAAGATCAGCTCGATCGCGTCTTCTTGCCGTTCTACCGCATCGACGAATCGCGCAGCTCAGACGGAGGCGGGGTTGGTCTGGGTCTCAGTATCGCACAAGCGATCGTCCACAGTCATGGAGGGACGATACATGCCGAGAACCGCAGCAGCGGAGGATTGCGTATGCGCGTGTGGCTACCGAATTGAAGTGGAAAGTCGAACCCCCGACGCGCAGACTATACAACGTTCGCTTCAGGCCAACTCACCCAGGCCAAAGGGCCGTCTTAAGATAGAACTGCGACCAGGCAAACCAAAAGGCCTGATGACTGCCTAGATCGGAACCGTCTGTATCAACGGCCCTCACACCGCCGGCATCAAGTTGCAACCGAACGTTTTCGTAGGCGATCTCTTTGCCCTGCCTCAGTGCCGCGATAGCTTTGCTGCGTTGGAAAGCTACCGGCTGACCAGATGCAGCGATCACGCCAATGATGTCTTCATGAACCGGCAAGCGCGGATCGACATCGCCGACTGGAAAAATCGGGCCACTGGCGTCCCGGTTGTTGCGAAAGTCGAAATCTCGGCCAAGCGCGAGCGCTTCGACAAGCACGGTGGTCTCGGGATGTTCCTTCTTCCATGTTCCCCAGTCGGTCGTGATCACCGTAGCTTGTTTCAGTTTCAGCTTTTTCTCCGCGAGGGGTCCTGTCACCGCATGGCCCCGAAACGTGTCGAAGACTGAGAAGGTATTGAGGTCATACATCACTTTGTTGGATCGAATTAGAAGGCCGGACGTACGCAACACTGGCCGGTCTATTCCGTCAGGCAGTCGATCAGTAAAATAGGCTTGGGCTGCACCGCATAACGTACAATATGGAATTCCAAGGTCTCTCCCACCCACTGTGTCGTTGACCATTTCCCGCACTTCCATGATACGCCGTGGGTACGCGCGATATTCGCCGTTCACTTCAATCCCGAACACGATGTCGTCGTCTTTCAGCCACGTTGCCTCTTCTGCACTACTCACTTCGGGGTTGTCGGCCGCCGGGATGCAGTTGCAGGGCTCATCTGTTTTGTCAAAGTCACGATCATCGATCAGTACGCCGCCCCATGAGACATGGCGCCAGTCGATAGTGCCCTCGACAAACAACTTGTCCCAAGCGGGCAGAACGCTGGTGAAGATGGCGCGCTTCACGGGCAGATAATTGGGTGGAGCAGGAATGTCCCAAGCAATGAGATGGTCTGTGATGACGCCCCAGTTATTCCGTGACGGTAGATCCTTATCCAGGAGGCTCGCGGCTGCATCGGTGAGGGTCGCATTCAGGTCTCGCTCTGAAACGAAGCGAAGCATATCGCTGATGAGCCAAACAAGGCGGGGATCTTTTGAAGCGATGATTTTGTCCAACGCCAGGGTTTGATCTGGCCCCCAGCTCTGTTGAACCATGCTGTCAGCAAACGCCACCTTCACAGCGGCGCGTAATTCTTCGGAGAGCGGCCCACTGGGTATTGCAGGTGGTGTGCCGAATTTCTCGATTACGTAGGCCGGAAGCTCTGGTGTCTCATCGGCTTTCAAGGCGTAGGGCCAGAACAGAGCAATCGCGACCCACGACGCAATCAAGACGACGCAGACCTGAGAGCCAATTGCGGAAACCCAATGGGGCCGCTTGTGTGACCATTTCATCATATAGAGACGCCACAGATGAGAGCGCTGTTGCTGCTGTTGGCTCGAAACTCAGCCGAGTGAGCCGAGGACGAGAAACAGTGCGTAGCCGGTCAGAGCATTGTTGACGCCAAATGCGCTCCGTTACCAATCACACGACATCAACATTCTGTGGACCATCGTGCTGGCGCTCTCCGACGAAGATTCGATCTCTATTTCGGGCAGATGAGTCTCTGGCTTTCAGTGCCGGATGGCACCGGCAGTTCAATACCAACCAGTTGCGCGCATGTCCCAGGCGTGTCTTCTAATCGTCCGCTTGACTGAGCCTTCGCAACCCATCCTGGGCGGGCTTGTAGGTTGGAACCCTCGACAACACAGCCTTGAAGTCGGCCAAGGCTCTTTCTCGCTCGCCAAGCCCTTCATGGGCTTTGGCGCGCTGGCTCAACACGCCGACATTTGGCTTGATCTTCAGGCCGCTCGTGTAGTCGTCGACAGCCTTTCGATAGTCCTTTTTGTGCAGATAGACGTCGCCACGAGCAAAATAGCACATCTCAGACTCTTGGCTCATCACGAGGCCAGCATTGAGATCCCTTAGCGCTCTATCAAAATCGCCTTTGCGGACGAACGCGAGTCCCCGGTTGCAATAGGCACGCACAAAGTCAGGCTTCAATCTGAGGGCCTCGCCGAAGTCCGCTATTGCTCGCTCGTGTTTGGCGGCCGCCAAGTACCCCACCCCACGATTGAACCAGGCTTCGGCAAAGGTGGGTTTCACGTTGATCAGATAACTCAGATCGGCGAGCCCCTGCGCGACTTGCCCCGACTGAATATAGGCATTGGCCCGATTCATGTAGGTCCTCTCATTACTAGGATCGATGCTGATCATCTCACTGAAAAGATCGATCGCACGGTCAGAGTCGCCGGACTCTAGGCACGACATGGCCTTGCGCAACAAGCTATCGAGTTGCGTTTCCTTGGTGCTCCCCAGCTCTGCGAGCGGTGGCACGCTTCCGCATGACAAATCCTCAGCGGCGAGGCGGCCTGGGTTGAAGACGACAAGCAACCCAATAAGGGCAATCCACCACATTGCGACCCCCTTGGACGCTCAGTCCAGTTTGAAGCGTGCCTGCTCGGGCTTGTGCCCTGGCATATTCAGTGTGATCACGACCGCGTCACCTTCCCCGAGCGTTGCGCTGCCTTCCCCCTTGAGAACGTTGCCGTCCGGAGCCAAGGTGATCTTCTCGGTCTTGCCGCCTGAGAGCACCGTCGCGGTCCCCTTGGCGCCGGTCACGTCCTCCAGCTCTCCGTCATCATGGAGGACATAGAGCGTGATCGATTGCTCCTTCGTCACCAGCTCCACGTGATGGTGACCGCTCGTATCCGCAACCACACCACCGTGCTTGCCTTTATGGTGATGCCCTTCGCCAGCAAGCGTCGTAGTCGACGCCATGAGCGTGAAGAGAAGAGCGAGAAGGACAGATTTGAGCATTGGACTCTCCTTGTTGGTCAATCGATCAGAAAGCTTCAGCGTGGTCGGCTCTGCGTTCATCCATCGTCAACCGCTCCAGCGGCTTCCGGCCGAACAGCAGAAACAAGACTGGGGTGAGAAAGGCGTCGAGCAGCGTCGCCGTGATGAGCCCGCCGAAAATCGTCAAGGCCACAGGGCTGAGGATCTCTTTCCCCGGCTCATCGGCGCCGATCATCAGTGGTACCAGCGCGACGCCGGCGGCAAGCGCTGTCATCAAGACGGGGCGTAGGCGTTCCAGTGTGCCGCGCATGATCATTTTGCGGCCGAAGTGTTCCCCTTCGAACATAACGAGGTTGATGTAGTGGCTGATCTTGAGGATGCCGTTGCGCGTCGCGATGCCGGTCAGCGTGATGAAGCCAATGGCGCTCGCAACGGAGAGAGCCTGACCGCTGAACCAGAGAATGGCCACGCTGCCAATGAGCGCCAGAGGGACGTTGCCCATGATGATGAGCGCCAAGACAGTGGAGCGGTAGCGCGTGTAGAGCACCACGAAGATCAAGGAAAGAGAGACGAGAGAGAGTAAGCCGATGAGCTGCGAGGCTTGCTCTTGGGCTTGGAACTGCCCTTCGAGGCGCGTGAAGTATCCTTGAGGGAGCGTGGTCTGCTCAAGCGTGCCTCGAATGGCGTCGATGATTTTGGCCATATCCGTGCCGTCCGTGTTCGCCAGAATGGCAATGCGTCGGCGGCTGTCCTCACGAAGGATCTGATTGGGCCCATCGGTCTCGATCACGTCGGCAACCGCATTGAGCGGAATCCGGCCTGAAGGTGAGTCGATGAGCATGTTGCCAAGCGCCTGGGTGCGGCGGTCGTGGTCACTGAGCCTCAAGACGACGTCGAAACGCTTGGACTGATCGATGATCTGAGAGACCACTTGGCCATTGGATAGTCTCTCAAGGTTCTCTGTGACCTGGCTGGGGTTTAGGCCGTAGCGCTGGGCCTTCTCGTAATCGACCCGCACCTGGATCTGCGGAATGAGGACCTGCTTCTCGGTCTGGAGGTCCACGACGCCCGGAATGCGCCCCAGCTTCTCCTCCAACCCGGCAGCAAGGCTCCGCAACGTATCGTGGTCGTCCCCGTAGATCTTCAACGCGATCTGTGCACGGATACCCGACAGCATATGGTCCAGCCGATGGGAGATCGGCTGGCCGACGAGAATGCTGGCTGGCAATACAGAAAGCCGCGAGCGAACATCGGCGAGAACCTCTTCGCGGCTTCGATCCGACCGTTCGAGGTCGATGTCCAATTCGCTGGTGTGGACGCCTTCGGCGTGCTCATCGAGTTCCGCCCGCCCCGTCCGACGCCCAACGGAGACGACTTCCGGCACCTTTGCCGCAAGTTCCTCGGCAAGCTGACCTATCCGGTTCGATTCCTCCAGACTGACGCCCGGTTGCAGAATTACGCTGACCAGCGCGGTGCCTTCATTGAAGGTGGGCAGAAACGCGCGAGGCAGCGACAAGCCCGCCCAGACCGCAACGGCAACGGCAACGGCGGGAATCCCTACGACGAAGGTCGGTCTCGCAAAGCACCACTCGAGACCGCGGCGTTGCATTCGCTTCAGGACCCGCACCACCGGGCTGTCTTTCTCCGCCAAGTTCTTCATGCGTGGGAGCAGCCAATAGGCGAGCACCGGCGTCACTGTCATGGAGACGAGCAGGCTTGCAAGAATCGAGACAATGAAGGCGACGCCGAGCGGCGCGAACAAGCGGCCCTCGATTCCGGACAGCGCAAAGAGCGGAATGAACACCAGCACAATGATGGCTGTGGCATAGAGAATGCCGCTGCGAACCTCGATCGACGCCTCCGCCACGACGGTCTCGATGCTGCGGGGGTCGCGGCCGGCGGCGGTTCGATGCAAACCAAGCCGCCGATAGATGTTCTCCACGTCCACCACCGCATCATCGACGACAACGCCAATCGCGATGGCCAGCCCGCCAAGCGTCATA